>Ga0153986_1000341_pt1 | contig 14703 bp, 14 predicted proteins | sample TSGA070MetaG_FD_104724 | JGI IMG/M metagenome (GOLD analysis project Ga0153986, IMG submission 104724) | Attine ant fungus gardens microbial communities from Georgia, USA - TSGA070 MetaG | ecosystem: Host-associated > Fungi > Mycelium > Unclassified | place: USA: Georgia, Alexander Wildlife... | reverse complement strand
GGTCCAAACAGTATTCACCCTCCTTTTTGTTCATTCATTCAGAGACGGTCTTGGTGACATAACAGAACGACATCCGGATCTGAATGTTGATCCTAAATCTGAAGCTCTTCTAGTACATCCGCAATTAGAAATTTCTTCAGACCATGGAGTTGATATTGCACTTGATCTTCTGAGGTCGTACCCTCTTAGAAGTGTAACTTATATTGTCCTTGGCCCAATGACCAATCTTGCTCAGATGATGATGAAGGATGGAAAAATGGTTCGCCAGCGGATTGACCGTGTCGTATGTATGGGAGGGGCACTGGACGTTCCGGGAAACATAACGCCAACGGCTGAATGTAAGCCTAATAATCCTATCTCTCATGCTTATGCGATGACTATGCTCTGCCAAGTCAACTACTTCACAGATCCTTTTGCAGTGAAGCAGCTATTGCTATCCAGTAACGAGGATCTTCAGGTTCCACTTGATCGTTTCTTGTTGTTGCCCTTGGACATCACAACTCCCCACGAAATGCCATTCAAAGTTTACCGACAAGAAGTTGACTCTGTTTTTCGACCTGTGTCTGAGGCCTCGTCCGATGGCTCAGACAAAAGCCCTCTTACACACTTTACCAGTTCTTGCCTTGAGTACACCGCAGAAAAGATGAAGGAGCTGGGAAAAGACGTCATGGAGCTTCATGACATTGTCACGGTTTGGTGTGCTATAGCAAACCCTCCGATACAAGAGGGTGGAGAAACAGGCACTCTTTCTCCAGGATGGAAAGGGCTTTACCGGATTTTTGACATCGAACGGTATGTTATGAAGCCCATGCTACCGGTTACAATTGACCCAAAACCCTCAGCAATGGAGAGCTAACCCGGGGAATGCTCGTTGTTGATCGACGCAGTAAACAGACAGCTTATACTTCAGGCATCTGTTGTGTTGTCAACACTCCAGGGTCGGATACTCTCGTACAATTGATGCTTGAGAGAATATGGGGAAAGTAATCTCATTAGAAATTGAGATTAAAGTATTTCACAGGCCTCAGAACACGTGTAATACTTTTTTTCCAATCATAAATTAGTAACGCGGTGCTCGATTGCAGTCGGCAGTAAATGAACTATACATGACCAGATCATTGCAAGCATGGAAATGAGAGAAAGAGAGAAAGGAAAGCAGAAATAGAGGAGTAGCACTCAATGACTCCGCGATAGCACTATATGTCAAGTGATGCTGCTTGACCAACTGAATACTCCAGTGTTGTCTGTTAAGAACACGACAGAGTTTTTGATCACCATGCAATCATCTGTTTTTTTAATTGAATCAACTGCAATTGTTCAGAACGTGAGCTCTGATTTTAGCCTATTATGACCATGCGGGCAACCATGCGGGCAACCATGCGGGCATGCCTGGTTGCTTTGAGGAAAAAAATCCTGAATTCCCCAATCTGGGCATGAATCAGGATGGCTCTTGTGGCCCTTGCACAGGAGCGAAACCGAGGACCCAAGATGTTTCATCCATCCTCCTTTAATGTGTGATGGTTGGACATGCTTTTTTTGTTAATCTTAAGTTCTAAAAAGTGTTGTAGCCGAAGTTGAAGGTGGTGACCCATTGGTCAGTGTATGCATGCCTCATGGCACCTAACGACCTGAATTGAAATGGAGGGCTGAACACAATAATGCTTTGAGTCTTGCTTTACTGGGGTAATCCCAGAACTTCACTTTGTTATCACTGTCGCAATAGAAGAAGGGTCTGAGAACATTCAAAGAGGTACCCTTAGCAATTCCAATCGTACGGCACAATACAGAATATGTTATAAGAGACGTTGTGGAGACGTTGTGTCATGTTGAAAGTAGAAAGGCATATCTTATCCCATTTCTACTGGTATTCAACTTGTGTATCCTCTTTCCATAACCTCGCAGTTTTCTGTGCAGCATCTAGTGACTCTCAGTACTATTTGAATCCCATGTTGTAAAATATGGAGTTGCAGGTTGGTTTGGCTTGGAATGACAGAAGAATTTATTCCTTTGCAAACCAGTGAGTACATACAATGAACTACCAAGCTAAGGAAAATTCTAGAAGGTCTTTGAACCTTCAGCCAGATCATGATGTCGGCTCGATATTCCAACATCCCAGAACTTTTATCCCTATCTTCCGTCGCATATCCTCTGATCACCTGCATTCTCCTCAGATGGTCAAGATCCAACGATCTTGTCCGGATCAATGGGAGGCCAGTCCAGCTAAAGTGACAAGCAGATTTCGGCTCTCCTTCATTTCGTGGTCATCCGGTTCCACTTTTCATTCTCCTATCTGTGGTTTTGGATGGCGCTTGCAGTGTACCATAAATTACTCGAGCCCAGCTGAACAAGCCACATTAGATATATCTTGGGATCCTAATCTTTGTCACAGACTGGATCTCGGTGAGATCACGGTGTCTGTTCAGATCCTGAACATGGGTAGCTCTCATGGATACCAGGACTCCTTGTACATGTCAGGTGGTGTACGAAGTCTATGCTCAGACTACACGGTGACCCGGAAACGACGGATCGAAGTTGTTCTTTCTCTAACGTTCGATTCTTCGATTGGTCTATCTTTCCCATCACAGCCCAGAGCGAACGATTTCCTTCTCGAGTTTTTGCATGCCTCATTGACAAGACCTTCTCCTGCCGACACCAAATTACTTCTATATTCTGCCAGAAAAGGACGCCGAGCCACTCGCCCGAAGCCGCTCTTCGTATATTCCAATATCTTGCGTAATTCTGCTTTCTACTGGGAAACCAGTACGCAGTCTTCATGCTGAAATCAACTTTGATAGTGACGGTGGGATTTTCAGTGCTTTCTAGAACCGGTTTCAAGCGTGGCGTGCTGGGTGACCTTTTCATTGACGATCCTGAAGTCATTCAGCAGTTATCGAGCGATGATTACGACTACATTTCAGACAGCGACCTGGAATCAATTCCAGATGAAACTGATATCGGGTTTGAAGACGAGGTGATGGCTAAGTCAGGCAGACAGTCAGTTGGTGAGGATACTAAAAAGTATGTTCCATTGATTTCTCAAAAACTGTCACTAATCGTAGTTTGGAAGATTGGAGGCACACTCGACTTCACAGACTCAAGAGCTGCAGGGGGTGAAAGCAACTGGTTTTTCCTATGCAATCAACGGGACCGCGCACAGAACGTAAGAGTCGGCAGTGTCTTTCGTTCAAGTAAATTTTTCTGAAGTGCACTCAATAACAGTTTGGAAGCGTACATTACATATGTCTATACCGGCGAGATTAAGTTCAACTCGCTGAGGTCTACAAGACAATTAAGCCAGCCTCGAGATATTTGGAAGAATCAAGATATGAGCTGCTCGCCCAAGTCCCTGTACCGACTCGCAGACTTTGTACGCGAATTGTGTATCACAGTTGCAATCTAACTCCTGTGCTGGACATGGTAGATTGGCATTCCGGTTCTCAAGGCCAAGGCCAAAATCGATATCGAGCAAGGCCTGACCAAGGAAAATATAGTTACTGAGCTGTTCTCATGCTTTACATCGAAGTATGACACTAGTTCACTCTTTCAAAGATATGGCTCAGTTCACACTCAGATACGATGACATTATCGAATTGGAAACTGATTTTCTGATCAACAATTTCTCCGATGAGGTGGAACACGCGTTTAATACGGTTTTAATCAGGAAGGAGTATCATTCTCGTACTCTCGTATTCGCACTCAAAATGCTGCGAGGAGGAGACGTGAGGACCGCTTGGGAAATGGCAAATCGAATTGTAGTTGTGTAGAAGTCAGTAATCAGTTCGGCTGGGTTATCCATGGAATATGTCGGCCAAAATATATGACACCTAATGTGGTTGTACAAGTAGTAATGACCTGAAGAAAAGTTCGGTAACATGATTTGGAAAGTCCCGAACGAGCATTGAACGTGAGAGGGTGTCCATATAGAGCTCAAATCATAACGGAAGGCTGTGGTTTGCCCATATTCGCCCAGGAAGTCCAAACGTGCCTCCTCTACGACATATCTCCCAGGACATCTGCACTCAGGTCTAGTCCCATAGCTCCCTGTACCTCTACAGCAAAACCTCTCGACCGAGATTTGTTCAAGGATACAGTGATTTCGACCAGACCAGTTATAGGATGCCGTTCAGGAATCCTCATGATGATCTTGGGTCGATGGGATATCGCACCTACTTCAGTTGGACCAAATAGATTATCCTTGGTGGGATTGAGCAACACGTTGACAGGAATTTTGGGGAATATTTGTGCCTATCTGAAGTTATATCGAGATGATGAGTGATGATTCTCTCCGCATAATTGCGAGCACGGCCTATAACTCGTCATCCGTGACGCCCAACATTTCTAGATTGAGAACATCATCCGGCTTCATCCCTTCGGGAAGCCATTGACATGACAAAATTGTTTCATTCAACCAGCATTGTTCTCGAACAATCTAAGACTAATGAGTACAGTGAGCGCACTGTAACTTATTCAACGCACCTCAGAATCCCCCGAACTTCCTGAATATTGTGGACAGGAACTCGCTCTAGAACAAATCCAGGTTCATCAGGTAATATCAGGAGAAGCTGAAGCGGGGGGGTGCAAGCCACCTGGAAAGGTCTACTGTATATGAGAGTTTCCATCTTTGAAAATTATAGGTCTACTCACGTAGAAAGCAGCATGTCTGATCTCCGTCGCCGAGTTCAACTTTTGCATTACATTCAGTTCCAGGCAAGTGAAAGATTAGGGACCCTACCAAAAGATCGACCCAACTGTTCACATTGAAGGATATAAAATTGACATCTTCTAGATCTCCATGGAGTCCCCCAAGTGGTGTAATAAGCATTTCAATATTTTGACTTACTCATAACAACTCCAGGCTTTTTCCCATCATCTGTGAAATCCAACATCCACACGTGCCACGCATTATTGGTGGAGTCATCGATCGGTTGTCCAATACGGGGGAATATGTCGGCTCCATGAGAACAGAAGCTGAAAGTGGGACGATTGGCAATTCCAGGTAGAAGTTCTCCTGAAGTAAAGAGGCATGGAGAAGTGAGGAGAGCTACTGAGAGTGTAGCAGTTGTTATACCTTTGGAATTACTGAGAGTTGGGAGGGGAGATTGTTAGAGGAATATCAATGAGCGAAATGCTTCTATCTCGACTCGGAAGGGTTGTAACGCTCTGAAGGTAGGATAGATAGGCGAAGGGTGTTACGTGCACAAGGGACGTGATACTGGGGGCAGAGGGAGTGCATGTGAACGTAAAAGGAAGATATCTAAGTTGGTACTGCAAGGACTCCAGAAAGTGTAAGAGGACGTACACGACGAATCTGATGCAGTACTCACGATGCGACTGCTTCTGCCTCTGCCTTGGCAAATTCCTCAACTTTGGGGCACAATTGATCAGTCTCCACGAACCAAGCGGCGCGAGCACCATTGTTCATCTCTGCTAATTCATCCAACATAACCAGGTATTCGAGCTGCTGTTGGAAATTAGTAGCAAGCTTTCCCGCTCGTCCTCATGCTTTTGAACCTCGTCACAACAAATTCTGCGCAAGGAATGCATCAAGCGAGATCGACCCTTTAGTCTTGCAGGAGTTGCCTGAGGCCTCTTCTGAAGTGGCATAAGACGTTTTGACACTCGCAACGTGCGCTCAAGTTCTAGATGGGTTTTCCATACTGATTGAGAAGAAAACATCCACCACGAGAACCTTTCCACTGAGCATGACTGTCACATTTCCTGCTCGACCATTGTCCTTAAATGATTCTATGCCAGCCTTGACACTCCATGCTTCAAGTTGTGAAATGCAGAAGCTGGCTATGGCTGCTGGATCCAGTGGAATGCCTCCACAGTATCAGGTCTCATCATGTTTCTGTAACGTACTGTTAAGTTCTCTTGTCCTGTTTTCTGACTGTCACTGGTCAGATGGGCGGCAAAGCTGTCCAGAAGAACAAGATGCTTCACAATTCATATAGTGCTTATCAGACTAGATTGTTGGCACAGGAGAGATGTAAGTTTTGGCCGAGACCAGGGAAAGGTCAGGTAGCCGTTCAAAGAATGCATGATCTGGTCGGTGGCTTGTGCAAGTTGCCTTAGGTAGGCACAGAGATCTTCACTTCCAGAGGTAAAGGAATGAGTTCTCTGAGGAGAGACATCATAGTTTGGATATCCTCAAGGGTAGAAAAGAAAGAGATCGAGTTTGTAACATAGCTAATGGTGTCATTTTAAATACAATTAATTGATCACAGCTACGAGCCAACGCCCACGCTGCTCACAAGTTTATGAAACATGACATAAAGGGTCGTCATGGAATTCAAAGCATAAGCGCCATATCTAGGGGGTAGAGGCCCTATCTACGGGAGTACCACTATGATAGGCACGACCTGGAGCAACATCCAAAGGGGTTGGATGAAAATCGCCAGCATTGCCCAAGTCAAGATTCTGGCCTGCAGACAACGCTGAAGACGACGACGAGCGCAGCTGTGACATCAATGGAGGGTGTCCAGAAGTTGGTAAAAGGATCGGTTGTATAGGCATAGTATAGTTGATCTCAAGTTCTTCGAGACTAGTTTTCAGATGACGCATGAATGCTGTTCGCCGGGCCCATCTACCGCCCCAGTCTTGCCAGTTAGGTCGATCTAAGATTGATAACCGTATCAGAACACGACGATGGTGAATATCTTTTGCGTACGTTCAATAATAACGGTCAGATGAATGGCATTCTGGTATTCCATCTTGTCGATATGGAGTCCAAAGCTCGACCATTCACGATTATTCGCATTGATGTAAGAATCAATCTTCATGCGCAGTTGCTCAATGACTTCAGCAGGGGTATTGTACGATATCATCAACGTTGTCGTCTCCTTCCTATAGCAAATCATGAGAAGGAAATTGAAGTGAAAATCATATAATGGCATACATAGATTTACTTCGACGAAGATTGTGAACGAGTTTCGAACTCGTTAAAAGCGCATTAGGGGCGATAATTTCCTGCCCATCCACTCGTCGGAACGTTGTGGAGAACAAACCAAATTCTTTGACAAGAAGCACCTAGACTCAAGTGAATAGGTGCGCAGAAGCATGAGCAATCTATGAGAAAAAAACCTGATCATCGATCATTACGAGGTCACCAACGTCGAAGACGTGCGTCGAAAAAATAAAGATCAGCTGGTGTTTGATGATGAATGAGCTTGTAGACCAGATGCTGAATGATTCAGGAACACACAGATTCGAATAGCGTCTGCGCTGAGTTTCCAAAGATGAACGAAAACCCTAGGATGGTAGTGGCAAGGGGAAGCAGGGAGGCGAGAGTATTTGATTTATTAAAGATGAGCAAGCACACGAAGATAATGAGGACAAGTGCAAGGGATATCAGGACAGCATCTAATTTTGCCACAATAGAGCCCACGTCCTACAGGATTTGTCATTTCATGGAGAGTTGAGATGTGGTAGATCTTGACATGCCTTAAGACTCGCGTTGAGAGCCTTTCTTTCTCGATAAATTCTTTGTACGCTTTCCCGCATTTCTCGTTTTGTGATGTCACCATTACCATCCTTATCAAATAGAGCGAATGCTGCATGCTAATAAATCATGAGAGGGCGAGAAAGCAACAGTAAATTGAAGAGACTCACAGCTTCGGAAGTTGTTCGGAAGTAGGGCTCGAAACCTTCCACACAGAGATTCATTAGCGAACTATTCGACATGCACGACTCATGTATGTACCTTCCACCGTCAGATGTGACCTCGGTGAATCGCTAAGAGTACTGAACAGCTTGCGAGCAAGTCGTCGGGCGGAGGAGAGGCCACCGACTCGACCTTGATTAAAATTTGAATTCTTCAGCGCGAATTGCCCAATGGCCCCTCCCACTTGATCAACGATAACGCTGGCCATAGCTTTCTTTTTCGAATGCATGTCACCGTTGCGCACCTTCATGCGCATTTTATTGTCGTTCGGTAAACTTTTTTTATCTGGTGAAGCAGAGGATCCTTCGTAGTAATCATTCTGGCCACGATTTAGCGTCCCAAGTATATCGATAGAAGAAAAAGATCCAGGATTTCGATGACCACGTCGCGGCTGTACAGGTTTGTGTAAATGGAGTACAGGTGCATTCGACAACCGGTCCAAAGCCTTCAGACCCAGTCGATTTTCAGCCAATCGGTCCGCGAGAGCCTTCTTGTGGAAATTGATTGCTACGAAGTGTAGGAATAACTTCTCTACGAACAGAATCACGCCAGAAGCAAACATCGCCTTTTGAGAGAATGCTTGCTTTAACAATTATGCAAAAAAGATAGAAAAGTCGTCTCACCTGCATAACTCGATTGATGATAATCCAATACGACGAAGGAGGCTGATATAAGGCACGTATGACCGACAAGCTGATCCATGCCCAAGTAATATCAAGTACCAGCTTGATCCATGCCGTAACTGCCATAATCAACTAACACGGATCAGCATTCCTAGTGCATTCCATATTTGTCAGCCATCTACCTCTATTTGCGACTTCAGTCGCTCCACCTGCCCCCCAAACAAACGTATGACCAACAACACGATATGAGGAGTTGCGTCCACAGCCAAAGATGTAGCACATGCAGATGACCAAATGATCGTGAGCCATAACGACCACACATGCACCTGCATCCGCACAGGATTCTCCCTAAATCTCAAATCCACCACAAGCAGTGGTGTAATCAGGATAGTAGCACCAATCACACCAACTAAAAGAACACGAATGAACCGTGAAAGTTTCATAAATTGCAGCCAGAGCCACCGAACGCGCCTAGCCTTGATGAGATCAGGAGTGTCTTCCTTGCCCTCGCTTTCGTCCCAGTCGAATTCATCAGATGAATTCGTCGCGGTCGTATCAGAGTCATAATTTTGTGCTTGAGCAAACGGAGGCGTACAAGCCCGAGGAGACGGTGAAGGTGCAAAATCTTGCTCTTTTAAGACTTGGACAGAGAGAGGAGATTTTGTTGAAGAAAGAACGTCCCTGCTCCCCATAAATCCAACAGTAACAAATGTCAAGAGCAAGAGAGAATAAGCAATGATGAAATCTCAGAGAACGGATGGAGCGGTGATCATGGGGACTGGTCGTCAACGCCTTTTCGGGAGAATTTCGACCAGATGGCAGTGGAGCCAAACCTTGGTAGTCTCACGACTGGGAAAAAGTAAATACCCCATTCGTCATTATGCTTATGGTGGAGCCACTAGAAGCTGACATTCAGACAGAAAGTTGATTCAACTGTCAATTGAGTGGCTACATCATACACGTAATAGATGTCGAGTCGAGTTCCGTAGATTGGAGCCAAATAAATTAATGAAGATAATATACTGTGGATATCCAAGTCAAGTAGGCGGCCAAGCCCCAACAGATCTGGTAGCATCATCACCCCAAACGTCCCAGATTTGTTGATGCCACTTCTTGATCAGAAGAGATATGTTGCTGCGAAATACCCCTGTAAATGCCTTTAAATCACCATTAAGAGCAGCCTGGACAACAAGATTCCATGATGTGGTTGTGGCCGTATATTGGGTATTCGGGTTGGTGGTATATAGAAATAGGTCTGGGTTGAACGGATCATAATAGTTTGTTAGAAAAAGTCTCCTTGCCTGTAGGACCGATGCACTTTCAACAGATTAGATGTGGTGGGAACCTAAAAGGGCAAAGGGCGTACCGATACAACATGAAGGCCAAGACTATCTGGGCAAAAACCACACAAAAGACAAAGAAGCCATTCCTGCTCAGGAAACTGCCAGCCCGAACCTGAATGCAAGGGTTGGACAGAACCCTAGAAAACGTCTGCACACGTACCTTCCGCCGAACTTCATGCCGCAGCTGCTTCTCTGCCTTTTGCATATCATGAGTCAATTGCTCTCTTGATTGTTTTAGAGCCCGAGATGTCTTATCCAGTTCTTGAATGCGCAACGCGTCATCCCTGGACTGACTTGGACTATGAAGATATGATTAATAATATTCAAGAGATACAATGAACACGGACCAGTCCAATGATTCGATGCCCTCTGCCAATTCTTGGATACCCTGACGCACGCATTGCAGGGCTTCCACACGAGTCATAGGTATATTCTCCGCTAAACCATTCTCTTGAAAATCTTCAGTGTGCTCTCCCAATTCTTCTTTCATTTGCCGACCGAGAGCGTCAACAATCCGGATTCCATTCTTACTAAGTGGGGCCGAAAGCGTTGGGCTGGGAGGTTCCTGCCTAGTATCTTGTTTTTGCTCGTTACCATACGCATCGACCACTCTCACACCAGGAGATCGCTTCCGTTTTCCAGGACTTCGCGAAGGTGGAGTGACAGGCATGACAGGCTCAGGATTGGTGGGGCGCTCCCGACCAGGAGCCGAGAATCCATTGGTAGGGTAAACAGAATTGTCGGATTGAATATCGGACGACTCATTAACAGAAGAGGTAACGTCAGGTTCAAAGCGAACTTTCAGGATACTTCTTCTTGACGAAGAAGTCACACCAGGAGTGTTGAGCCATCCACCGGGAGGAGCAGGGGTCTTTGGAGGCAGCGTATTGGCCCGCACAACAGAGCTCACAGGTGTCGCCAATTCCCCTTCGTTCGAAACTGCTTTAGGATCAGACTGCGATCTCTGACGTACCGTCGCCGGAGTGAAAGCCCAACCTCCTGGTGCAGCAGGTGTACGAGGGAGGGCAGACCGAGATCTGGTCCTTGTCCTAAGTAACCCATCATCTGAGGAATCAATATAGGCTTGATTAGAATCATCGCGGTTTGGCTGGAAGAAAGAAGCTCCAGGCGTAGTAACCCATCCACCAGGAGGTCTGGGAGTCTTCAAAGTCGAGACATCACCACGTCCGTTCCTTAGTTCACCAACAAATTCAGTATCTATGTGCACGGTATTGAACTGGGGTAAGATTTCATCCACGGTTACATCAGCAGATGGAGGTTCAGGTAGGTCAGGAAGGCCGCCTTTGGGAGGGGAGGGTGTCTGAAACTCGAGTTGAGAGTTGGGGAACAGTTGTCGTGAACGGGGAGGAGTTGATATAAATGATGGGACAGAAGATGATTGATCTGGAAGTTGGAAATCGAGAGGCTCAAGCTTGAAATCTCCGTCTTCATGGGGATTTGACAAATCTTCATTACTTTGATTTTGATCCACAGCCATGAAAGGCTCCGGTGCATAGTCTAAACCATCTTCGAGCGGAGGTTCAATCATTTGAATTGTAGGTGTCCGCTCCTGTGTCATAAAGTTCTCTAGAAACTAGGATCAGTTTTGACTCAAAAAAACCTCGAGAGCCAGCATTACCTTCGTCCTCGCTGCCAGCCTGGTGCATGATGTCTCGAGAGTCGTCAAGCTCTAATGACGATGTTGTGTGCATTGCATCATTGTTGAGAGCTGGGAAAGGTTCGGTCGAGTCCGAAAAAGAAGGAATAGCTGAGGACATCTCTGAGCCATTGTAAGCTTCTGTCAACTCCATGGATTGTTGTAGCTGTGATTGGCCATTGACTCCTTGAGGTAAAGACGACAAAGACTGTTCTTGTATTTCTTCTGCTTCATCCTGTGCCTGGATACTAGAAATAGACTTGGGGATTTCATCGTGAGACCCATGAACGCGACTTGACGGAATCGGAATACGTGACTTGTGTTGAGAAGCCTGTTCACGGAGTGGCGATTTGGAATGTAAAGGGGAATCCGCTGTGTTGTTTAAGAGACGTGAGCGAGGCGATTTCGGGATTGCCAAAGAAATAACATTTCGTCGTTCTATTTGAGAAGCAATCATCTTTGGTTGAGAGTGCCTTCGTGCTAATGGTGAATCGGGTCGAGTGATGTTCAGTACAGCCTTAGGGGTAGTGGGCTGACGGCGATGATCAGGAGATTGCGGGGTTGTCAACGGGGTAGTGGACTGACGACGACGATCGACAGGAGATTGCGGAGTCGTTGAAAGTTTGGAAGATGAAAGTGAGATGGGGCGATCAGGAGTGCTTGGCAATGACCGTCCATGCCATTTCGGGCGTGGAGCATTCCAATTCCTCTCTCGCTCAACCTCTTCGATTTGATGCTCAACATGGGCAGGTGATTGAGATCTGTTTGTCAAGGAGTGGTATCGACGAAGGGTGTGAGGGAAATCTATGATAGATGTGGAATTATTTGAGAGTGCTGAATCTGGACGACCTCCTCCTGATGTTGCTCGAGGCCTTTCACTCGAGCCTAATGATGTCCTGAGCCTAGCGCGTGGAGAATCAACGGAGATGTTTGACATAGCAGAACCCGATCGTGGCGACTCCGCACTCGATGTTCGAGAACGGTGTTCGGGGAAGTGGAGGGAAGGACTGTTTCCAGTACGAGCGTTCCTGGGGCGTGGTTTGTTCCATTCTCGTTCACGTTCACGATTACGTTCTTGCTCTAATTCTTTCATTTTTTCAGCAGCTGAAAACCGATGAGCTATATAGTCGGATGTTGGATTACCGGCTTACAATCAGAAGAAGACATCGTGCTCGAGTGGTCGGAAATTGGAAGAGGAGCGGAGCTTTTGCGCTTCCCTAGAGAATGTGCAGAACCATGGAATGGCGCCCGTCGATATCCCAAATGTCTAACTTTTCTATCGATATCTTGAGCAGGTTGTCGAGCTAGAGATTCAAGTTCTGACAGCTCCAGGATATGAAAACGGCAGGAAGGAATATGACGCACACGGAGATTTGGCAACTGAGGAAGATTGGTTTTCATAAGCTGAATAAAGAGTTTATCGAATGAATGGCACGCTAGAAAGCAGCTTACATTCTGTAGATTCAGGAATCTTCCTCGTCGGCCGTATAGTTTGTGGCGTAGTCAAGGTTTTCGAATCTGGTGTTATCGACAGTGATTTCGATGGGATACTTTGACGTCTGCGGTCTGATGGAGGGTTCTGAGATGACAGGAAAGATGAAAACGAATAACATACAATGATAAGATGAACGGCTGGGAGGCTCATCCAAACTCTCCGCCTCTCCAAAAACACGCTGCATCTCCGAATCTTGATCCAAGAGATCTGATATCAAGATTAAAAGCTTGAACACGGTATATGAGGTTCCACTGACTGGAATGCTGGGGAAAGTCAAGGTCTTGTGAAATATGCAAAGTCATGCTGCGGCCGTTGTAAGGGTCGATTGGCTGAAGATGGGGCGACTCATCAGTATCGTCACTGTCTTCAGCTGAGAGGTTGTTATCAGACAGGGAGTTGCATGATAGACTAGACGAAACGTATACCTGAAAGAGACTTCAGGGGGAAAATGATGGTATCACGGGAAGATCGAAGAATGGTATGTTTTTGAGAATCAAGATATTGTAGATCACGACTAGCAGAGTCTTTTATCCAGTGAGGGCAAGATAAGAAAGCAGAGAGACATGTGACTTACGTAGAGGGTGGACCGAGTGGCCGTTGTTCACGCTTTTCTTCTTTCCCTTCAAATCAGGCTGATTTCGCGAACTGTCAGGAAGAGCATCACTCTCGCTGGCGGTGGAGTCAGAATCCCTTCTGGGCCTGCCTTTCTGTGGTGTGTTACCAGGTTCTCTGAGGGCCTTGGAGAAGATATCGCGCAAAGATTCGCGTGCATGACTATGTCCACCGGAAGTTGAATCAGCCTCAAAGTCAGATTCATGAAGAACAGGGGAGGGTGGCCGGTGGACGGTAGGGTTGCCATTAGGGACGAGCTGAATGAGTTCGCGCAGACGCCCAGCCAGGCTCGGAGTTGGAGTGGTGGTTGTGTTCATCCTCGGAGTGGGATGCTGATCTTCCTCCTCCTCAGTTGAGGCGCGCATGTCGCTCAGAGATGCGGACATTAAAGAAACATCAAACAATATTTCCCACGAATGGTTATTTACTAATCATTTACCAATCTACCTTTTTCTCTTTTTTTAAAAATCATCAATCTATTACAGAGTGCGGTGACAGGCCATGATAGACCAAGGAGCTATTTTAGTAATTTAGAGAAAAAGGAAAAGAAAAGGAGAAATACATAAGGAGGTGATGAAGTATAGCTAAGTGGCTATTTTTGTCAAAAAAAATCAACAATTTATTACATGGGACATGTAGGTAGACCATGGCAGTACAGGTGAACTAAAATAGAAAGAGGAAGAAATATAGAAAATAACAAGAAAAAAAGGGTTATGGAAGAGTAAAAGAAGTCATATTATATAGGTTGATGATCACATTTAAGTCAAAACAGAAGACATTAGGATTACCAGTGAGGAATGATATGGTGTTAAGACTCTAAACCACTAGTCAAACTGAGTCGAGCTAATAGCTTGTGTCAACACTTGATATCCCTATGCTTCTCTCTATGAAGAGAGTCCAATCAAGGTTTTCAATAGAAATATATCAGATATGTGGAGAGAGCAAGTTTTAGTTTGTACTCTTCAAGGTAGTCCAAGGACAGTTAAGAGAGCACAGAGGATAAAAAGAACTAGATTCCAGATGAACCTCAGAAAGAGAGAACTTGTTGTTCCCCTCTCTTTCTGGATTTATTTATACTATTTTAGCTTGTTACAAGTTACTGTTCCTTAAGGCTTTACTTGTAACAATGTTACTAGTCCAAGTCAGTATTTGTTACAAGTTACTATCTGCTAAAGCTTTACTTGTAACAATGTCACTAGTCCAAGTCATTATCTAATAATGTCTAGTCTGACAATTTTCCAAAGAGTCTTTGCTCCAAGATTAGTCCATTTGATTGTCCAAGGAAGGTCCAACATCTTCTTCAGTTATCT
>Ga0153986_1000339_pt1 | contig 14714 bp, 19 predicted proteins | sample TSGA070MetaG_FD_104724 | JGI IMG/M metagenome (GOLD analysis project Ga0153986, IMG submission 104724) | Attine ant fungus gardens microbial communities from Georgia, USA - TSGA070 MetaG | ecosystem: Host-associated > Fungi > Mycelium > Unclassified | place: USA: Georgia, Alexander Wildlife... | reverse complement strand
GGTGAACGGGAATGACGGGTGAAATTTCTGGTACGATTTTCCGGTGAACGAGCAGTCCTTTTTCCGAAACGAGCGTCCAGTCATTGTTCGATACGTTGGGGTTCGTGTCTTGCGCCCACGATAATGCTTCCAAGGCGTGCTGAAGAGGTAGTTTCGATGAAGACGGGAGCGCATTGTCTCCAGACACATTTATAGGCGCTATAGCAGCTACTGCCTGTTGCGTCGTAGTCGTTGCTTGGTCAACGTAATAAGTGATGAATCTAGCCAAAGGACTTGAAGTTTTGGGCGCCGAAGCCCATATATTTGCCGAAGTTGTCACAGATGTGATCGCTTCCCCAGGTGCATCGGTCCCATCAGCAATGGTCACATGTCTATTTCCGTTACTTCCCCACTCAGCTCTTTTCCGGTTGATATTGCTCATGACTGGAGGTTGATCAAGAGGTATCCGGACAGGTTTGACGCGTTTCTGCTTTGTGAGTGCCTTGATCTCCGAATCTGCTATCTCTTCCATGTCAACATGAACTTTGGCTCCATTGACTATGACCAATCCTTTCTCTTTGCCAGGAGCCTTTCTGACTATTGTCAATAATCTCTCATCATCAATGAAAAGCACATCATGGGCTAAAGTCAACCAGAGCCCTCCCCCCTGAGCTGATAATTTATGTCTCCTAAGGCAGGAGATAGTTTGAGGCGGAGGATCAACAATGATGTCCAATGACGCAGCCCAAGTATCAAGATCGCATCGTAACTCCAGTTCAATAGCGGGTGAATGGTGATCGTTATCGTCGCCATTCGTGGTCGTTCTTCGACTTGCCGAAGCTTCATACTCCACCCTAAAGCTCGTCTTTTCATGGTCGTATCGTATCTCATTGGCTTTAGCACCTGCTAGTCTCGTCACAGTAGGTGGACCACCACACTTGATTGCAAATTCACCGATTCCGGCTAAAGTGCTGATCATCTGGTTTGGTATTGACGTTTTCCCGGTCCATCCTTTTGGATCAGACTGCTCGAGAAGTGTAATGAGTGTGGTAGTTGGTGACAGCGCTTCAATAGACCATCCTTGTAAATCAACTTGAGTGCGAATGATGTTTGTATCGGGGGACGGAACGTTGGGAAAGAGGTGGGGTTCATCTGCCGAAAAAGAGAAGACGTGGATCGTGCTGGGTGATTTATACACTGTCTTGAGTAAGACAGCATCCCGACCACTGATAAATGTGAATCAAAAGTAAGAAAAAGTTTCACAAAATAGCTCACTTGACTGGCCACGCAGGCTTCGTCTTATAGTGCCATAACTCTGTCAACTCGCTGACATCTTCCAGGAGTACCCCATCCTCATGCTGCTTGTCCCAATATACTCTAGCTCCTGGCGATACAACGACTGCAAAGAGATCCCATACATTGACGCCAAGAAAAGTGGCTTCAGCTCGGTAAACAACAAGCGTGGGGTCAATCGAATCCAGTTGTGTGATAGAAACACCCCTTCCCTCAGTGGCTAGAATACGTTGAGTGACTGACACCATAAGAAATTGAAATATACCAACTTCGTCGCCATTTCGCCTCGGGCTCCTGTAATAAAGAGGAAAAATAGATATAATTTCTTCGCACGCGCGATGATATGGACTTTTCGCCGGCAGACGACCTTTCCGTAGCTATGCGGGTTATCGCAATGGACGACGACGATGCCGAATCGGTGCTATTTATACTCCCGACCGACGTGGGCGTGTTGTAACTGAGGTCAGCTGTGCTAGCAATGTCTTGCAGGACTGTCTTGGAAATGAAATGTGATGACGGGTCGCGTTCTTCCACTTCTCCAATTGGCTTGGATATACCATTCAGTCGAATGCCGCGAGAAGCAGGCGACACTTCAACTGTGAGTTTGACCTTGAGAACGGAATGGGCATCGGGAAGAGTGCTATGTACGAGGCGAAGGGTGATCTGATCCTGAGGAAATGAATGAAGATATTTTGTTCGCAGAACTGTCGCAGACCAAGGCAATTTCTCAACTTCTTCCGAGGAAGCCTTTGTCGTGACTTGAACGTCCCAGCCTACTAGAGACGGTAATACACACTCAATCGAACGGGTCAATCGTCTCTGCTCTCTCAGTGAATGAACCTCCTCCATCACATGCTGTTGTTCGATTGGCATCGTGTGCTCATCCTCAGGTATTATGGAATATTCCACGTTGAGGGCTTCCCTGTCAATCTGGTAACGTATCCGGTCTATGGACACGCCATTTCCATACCCTGAAAGTTTTGCAACTCGTCCACCACGTTGGGCCACCGTCTTGGATAAACTGAGAGTCATGGTTGCAAGCTGCTGCGCCATAGTGGCTGCAGAGTAATTGAACATCCACATAGCTTTAAGATCATGCTGCCAGAAACATGTTATACGTAGTCGCGCTGGTTGTTTCTTTCCATCGTCGCGGGTTAATTGGGAATTTACAAGTTGTATACACCATGCGAACACTGGACAATATACTTGGATAAGAAGAATTGTCGGGGGTGACAAAAAAGAGGCGTACACTTCACGTGTGAGCGTACATAGGGAGGCGAAGGACGAAGATACGCGGGTTCGTCGACTGAGCGAGGAAGGGAGGTGGATATGTCAATAATGGTGTTTGCATCATGAAAAAGTCGTGAGATTGTAACTGCATCCCGAGGGCTGGGCTTCTTTAGAATAAAATTCCTGTCACACAACAACCAACGTACTTGACAGGCCATCCCAATGTAAAATTCGTCTTCGAGATCCTAGTCTTGTGGTCGAACATCTCCAATAAATGCGCCTCCTCTACAGCAGGATCCCACTCCTGCCTAAGTTCCGGAGTCGTAAGTACAGCCTTCCAGGATTCCAACGAGACAACGTCCTCCGTTAGTGCGACCTCCAGCAGCATTCTATAAACATCACCATCGCCCTTGCCCGTATGCCGGTGAACAATGACGTCTGCAAGTTCTGGTACAGTCGAAAGACGCGATTTGCCCTTCTTATTCTGGGGATCAGTTGTTGCTAAGATCCGTCTCCAATCAGAGGGTGAAGAAGACGTTAAAAGTTGTCGGAAACGTAATTCTGCGTCGGTCAGAGCATTGTACCAAGATTGCCGCAGACTGGGAGTGTCAGTGATGCGATATCAATGCGATTTATTGTTTATAAACGCACCTGGAGCCATCTGACATTGTTTCGTGATTGATACAGACTGAAAGAGAGGGAAAAGATGACAAAATCGTGAAGACTTAGCCTTGAAATGTGACAACAATAGGCGCCGACATCAAAGTCCACTTTCACCATGTCATATTTAAATGTGTATTACTTAAACATCCTTTTGAAATTATTCAAATGTTCATTGATATCCAATTTAGTGTTCGAGATGTTCTCATACAATTGCTGCAGCAAGTGTTGTTCATTATGAAATGTATGAAATGACTTCCTGCGGTTTTCATCCTACTTTTTGCCTCAATTATCAGGGAACTGAGATATTACTGTCTTTATTATTAAGATTACAAGTATTCAAGAATGTCATAGGAATAAAGTTTGTCCATTTTTTACCCAAATTTCAACATCTTGCATTGTAACTCCAGACCACCCCATGGGCTCATCCTATCCTTGAATCCTATGTCTAATCCATCCTTGGGTGAACCCTAGCAATACCACATGTGATGTATGATATTGAGAAAACCGAAGGATCTGCTGATTTACAATTTTTGCTTCATGAGGCTTTATGCCATATGGTCATCATATGGTTACCTATCCTATATTAACTGAAATATAATTAGAACTACAATATTGGGCACCCAACAAAAAGTAAGAGAGGTCATTTACTTATTGGGTTTATAAAGAAAAGTGTGATCTGTAAGGTCAAGTTTAGTCTATCACACCAAGGTGATCTTCCTTGATCGTCCCGATAGCAAACTGCAAATGGAATGTAAAGGTATGATAATGTAAGCGTATGGCAATTGCTCACGATTTCTGTTGCATCAACACGCGTGCCAACAATTTTTAACCGTACCCTTGTATTCTTCTCAATGATCTGTACCCATGAGAACTCTTGGATTTTATAGACATTAGCGTGCTCACCTGGTCTTCAGAGGCAAACGATGGCGGGTTTGAATTAGGGTCAAATCGCATATCCGGATGGATCAACTGAAAATCATGAGCGCCGACTTGAAAAAGTATCGAATGTCTCGACGAACTTGATGAGATATGAAGACAGTTAGAGGGCCGACATCAGCAAAGAAACCCATCTATAGATGGACATGACTGAATTTCAGTCAAGGAAAAGTGAACCATACTTTGTTGACATTATTTACTACCCCATCCACCACCTCGCCTTTGAAAGGCTTGAATACAATTGCTCGATACCTCGTGATGAACTCCGCTTGGCCACTACCACTGAGAACCATGCCTTTCCCAATGTCTAATATTGATACAACGGCGATGATGTAACCGAATTGGCCAGAACAAGTGCCCTCGACGTCTGAGTAAAGCTTTGATTCCAAGAAACTGAGCATACGGGGCCCAAAGTATGACGGGTGAAGTAGAATAGTGTGCGTGAGTTCTTTCTGAGAACGAGTTGGCTTGGATGAAACGTATGAACGAGTGGACCCATTCCAGACTACTTACTATGAAGAACATGGTAGCGTACTGGTGGTGAATGTGAGAATACAGCTTATAATATCTTAGAGTCATGTGATCGTGAAGAATAGGGCAGCTATTCTATTCTCTCTTTCCCAATGGACCACATTGTCACACCTACTTCTCTTTATTCACTTTTGGGAGTTACAGTAATCGCTGGAGTCGCTTTGGTAGCGTCAACCACCTTCCTTGCTAAGGATGCCTCAAAAAAGGATCAGTGGACGTTTGTTTGGTTGGTACGCAATCGAACCGTCTTGCATGCTCTTCACCTCACTTTGAATCTCAGACCTTCGATGCCCTTATCCACTTTTCTTATGAGGCCTCCTGGCTCTATTATTCTACCTTTGGTCGTCAGATCAATACCAGCACAGGGCCTCTGGCTCGAATGTGTACGTTATCAACACTATTTACCTTTGTATATCTGAAGTAACTTGTAGGGAAAGAATACAGCCTAGCAGACTCCCGTTGGGGTGTTGCTGATTCAACTATCGTCTCCCTCGAAATGCTCACCGTCTTGGGTGCAGGACCTATCTGCCTTTATATTGTGTACCAAATCATCAAGCGTGATCCAGCAAGGCACTATTGGATTGTCGTACTGAGTACTGCCGAGTTATATGGTGGTTGGATGACGTTCTGCCCTGATTGGTTGATTGGAAGTCCAAATTTGAATACTTCAAATTGGTTATATCTTTGGGTTTATCTTGTCGTATGTCTTTCTTTTATAACAAATGTTGATGTTGATGCAACATCATGCCCTCTAACAGTTCATGAATATTATGTAAGTCAGGTTCCTCTCTCAATTGATCCCGTCTAACGAGTAATCAGATGGGTGATCATCCCTCTGATCCTTATGGTGGATTCCTACGGATTTATTGCCAGCACACTTCGTGCTGCCCAGAAGAAGACAAAATCTGCTTAGTAGCTGTATATCCTGCTGCTCATCACATTCATAGTCAGATCCCTATACCCGATACCCTTGTGAGCTTTCAAGAATCACCAGAAAGATACAAGTATCTCCAGTTTCCACACCTTAGTAATGATTGATTAACGAGAGCACATTGGTCTCCCTTAAAATGGTCCACAGTTCATAATTAGACGAATAATGATATAAACAATTACACAGTGACTCCTAGATCTGCATCAGACTTGGTCTCCATCTCGGACATTGCTAGCCTAAAACAAGACTTAGCGATTATGGAGAACAGTATGTCATCAGGCTTACTTATAAGCATCACAACAATCTCTTCGTACATTCACACTCTTCCATCGTTGTTTGGTTTGCATATCCGCATCCACATCTGAACGAAATTACTCGATGAATCAGAGAACGACAAGTCAATGCTCACCTGAATCCTCTCCCAGGAGTAAGAGGCGATCACGAGGAAGATATTGCCTAGCCAATGCTGGTGAACGGCGAGAGTCAGAATAATATGTTCAGGATTGCACACACCAGGATTGGTTTTTATCAAAGAACCGCAAGATATAGAGCTTCAACCTGCGTTTCTCTTGAGTGTCTAGACAACCCCGAAGAACATTCCTGGGGACATCTGGGTCGTCCTGTTCGAATATCACCGCTGGCCACCAAGGATACGAATCTGAAAAACATCAAAGTCAGCTGCATGTGAGCAATAACAGTCAATTCACAAACCTGCTTTTGCCCATACTGAAAAAACAGCATCTAAATCAGCAACCATTGTGCAATAGACACAGCAAGGACGTACCCAGAGTTCCACCCTCCACTTTTTCACCTTCAGCCAGAGATACACTCGTCAAATTATCCTTATCTAATTTGCGCCCGACCGTCGTCATCGGTGCTGCAGCCGAGCTCTTCCTCCTTCCCTTTCCCCTCCCTTTCTTTTTCGTTTGTTTGGCTTTGCCCGATTCCTCAACAGCTTCGCTTCCAAACTCACTCAACGAACTCAACTCTGATTCTGCGGCTCCACCTTTGACCATGATAGTACCGAGAGCAAGCATCCCTCCACTGACTGCAGATGTTGCTAAATTAGGTGGGACCATCAATAAATCTCGACGCAATATTTGCTCGCGTTTCTCTTCTTTGCGTTTCAAGTTCTTTGCCCGTCGTATTGCAGGTGTGTCCAACTCTTCGATAATGATAGTGCCATTGGCACCTTCAACTATTTTGCTCGTTTGTTCAAGTAGAACAGGATCAGTCGTTGTTCTATGTCTAGTGGAAGATGAAGAAAGAGGAGCTGAGACTGGAAACACAGTCAAGATAGGTGGCGCAGACGTCGAAGGCACGATAACTGCTGACGGAACTGAGCTGGGTGGGTTCTCAGATACAATGCTTGATCCGGCTTCAGGAATCGTGGGTGTTTCCGGCGGAACTTTGATTTCAGAGTTAACTTGTACTAGTTGAGAAGGATGGGGAACGGATTTCAAAGATGCCGAGGACAGAGGTCCAATGTGCACGACTTCTTGTTGAGGTAATGTTAGAGTTTGATTCTCAGATGCTGGAGTACTAATAACCGAAAGCCTTGAAAGAGCTTGTTCTTAAAAGGGAACAAAGGTCAAGCCTATCACGGATGCCAACTGAATAAAGAATTACCTGTTCTTGCCCGCTTTCTAGGTGGAAGTTGCACAGACCTATCAACAGGCATCCGACCCCCTCGTCTTTGATCTGGAGGTAAGATCCATCCACCATCGAACATCTTGAACGAATCCCTATTATCGACGTCCAACACTACAGGTGGTAATTCCGTGCGGCCAAGAAGTGACAGAGAAGAACGTTTCCTTCGAGGTGGTCTTCCTGGTTTCGGGGATGTTGAGTTCATCTCTACGGAGGTTCGAACATCCCCAGGAACCTCTACAATGAATGAGTTGGCGCTAATTGCTGCAGGACGGTCCTCGAACGAAGTATTTATAAACCCTTGTGACCCATAATTAATGGTTCGTGTGAATGGCTGTGGTAGTGGTGACGATGACGACGACGACACTTCTGAATTATCAAGAAATGCTGAAGCAGAAGAAGACGAAAGAGAAAGAGCAGAAGGGGGAGGTGATAGAACAGGACGAAGAGAAGGATCTGGAGCAGGTGAGGCAGTTTGTAACAAAGGAAATTGCAAAGAAACCGCTGCATCAGCAATCCGCGACTGGTTAATGCTTGGGGGAATACGGGCTAAATACTCATGATGGTGTCCTCCATTCAGAAGAGTTAGAGCCTCAGCAGCAGCAGCCATTGCTTCTGCGGCCGCAGCTGCTTTCTTAGCTTTAGCTCTTTCATATTCGGCTCTGCGATCACGTTTCCTGTTAGTTTTTGGTGGTGGGGGTGGTGGGGGCGTGGGCAGAGGTTTGGGTACAGCGAGCTCATAACTGAATAAGGATTGAAGAGGCTCAGCTTGGAGATCGATAGGAAGGTCAGGTTTGATAGCAGAGATACAAGTGAGAAGTTCGAGGACAACCAGAGGAGGTTCCAAGTCCCCAATTGTTAGATCAGTCTTTGAGGCTTCATTTATATCCATGGCGTCCTCGTTAACATCCATGACGCCCTCGCTAACATCCATGACGCCCCCACTGGCACTGTTGCCATTTGAGTGGGATGCTGTTTCAGTGTGAATGTCACGAATTAGGGATAAGTGGTTGACACCATTACTAAGCACTCCTGGTACGGACACTCGTTCATTATCGAGTACCACATACAGCGGAGGCGCACTCTTCTTCAATCGCGATGCGGCACGATAAATAACAGAATCAGATTTGTTGTATAACAATGCATTGTTGATAACAAGGTCCACGTCATCCTGGGGACATCTATAAGTTGATTGCATAAACACGACATTGGTAGACATGCCTTGAATGCTTGAACGTCCCAGTATTCATGCCTGCCCAGTTTAGCCTCAATCATGATCCAGCACATCGGCTTCTTAACGATACCATAGTAATCCGGGACATCCTGTCTCGAGACTGGGCTCTTGAAGAATTCTTGTTTGTCTAGCCTTTTGATCAGGTATATCAACACAGATTACACCATCAAGATGCATCCGACTCACGAGACGATACGATCCAAAATTTGTCGTATGGCATCCTCATGAGAGAAAAACGTCCTGGAGACTACATCGTTAATGAGTTCTGCCTGTCTGAACTTTCTTGACTCTCTCTTTCGACATAGCTCGGCCAGGGCGCGCAGCCTGAGAAGATCGCCACGTAACCGTTGAAGTTGCTAGCCCCAGATTCGGTTTATCAGTTCAAGATATTGTGTTCCAAAAGAAAAAGACTCACGTCCATCTTCATCCTCTTCTCCTGGTCCGATCGTATTCTTACACCAGCTGTAGCGGTCCAAGGTTCTAGATGTAAACGCTTAAGTAAAGGCGCACCGCGTCGTGCTTCTCGTTTCAGACTCCAATATCGGCACAACGTATGCACAAACTCAAGCTTCTTGCGAAGAGTGACTTTCGAAATGTAAGATATGATTCGGTTGACTATAAGCGCAGGTACAAGCGGAGGACCAGTGCGGTACATTTTGGCATATGCACGAGCGGATTTGTTTGAAGTTGCGTTCAATTCATTGTCATCCTCAGATTCTTCGGCTGCTAGAGCCGCTTCCCGAGCCTCTTGTTGTTCTTTCTGAGCAGCGATGAGGTAAGAAATGTTATCAGAGACTAGTATAAGGGGTACCCACTGGAAGGTGGCGTTCACAAAAACACATAAGTACCGCTGATTCTGATCCTTGAGTAATTTTCATTGATGATAACAGCTTCTCTTTTCGTGCACAAGTCGCATGAAATGCCAGGAAACAGGAACTTTTCGCGCATTGAATGCACGCCCCTTCCCTAATTCCGCAGATACTACACCTCTTCATCACGGTTATCCTGAAACATTATTCAAAAGTAGAGATGACTCACCAGTTTCCACCGCTGTTTTGATATCTTCTCAACGCCATCAACAGGTTCCATGAACACTTCGTTCATAACCCGCGTCTCTGGTATCCAGATAGTGCAAAGCAAATGAACCCATTCACCGTGCACTGTTTGCTTGAAAGCACCACCCTCATTGGGACATAATATACATCGCTTGAAAAAGGTCAATAGAGCTGGCACAGAACAAGGCTTCCAAGCTTACCACAGGGTTCTCAGGGGATACTGTACACTTGCGGCACAGCCATTGACCTTCTGGAATGTATGGGATGCCGTAACAATCTGTGAAATCGTGAGACAGGTGAGTGCTAGGTGCAGTGACAATGAGCTCTCGCACCTTGGTGGACAGCAAGGTTACATCCATCACAAAAGACAATCGCATTGCTGTTTTCTCCCTCAGAGTCATCACATATAGCGCAAGTGGAGTCCTCAGAGGGCAAGGCCAGGTCGGGTTTTGGGATGTGCTTGGTCTTTGGATGAAGGTCAGTCTCGTCGCATTCGTGCAAGCAGTTTGGACCCACTAGATCAAACCACTCCTTCTCCAGTCGATCCATTACTATCTCAAATATCTCACATGAAATTTTATCTAGTTGCTCTTTCCGACGTTCCACATTAATTGCTTCTAGCCATTCTTGATCTATGTCGTCGAGTCAGTCGAGATGAGCACCAGTTTTGTCCCATGATTGCGGACCTTGTTCATCCATATCATATTCAACTTGCCGCGCCAAGTCACTCTCTAGAGGCTCTAAGATCTCTGTGTAAGAATGGATCTCTCCGAAAATGCTATAAGACACACCTATATAGCGAATATAGTGCTCGGGTCGCACGAAGTCAGAGAAGTCATTGTCTGAGAACGCATTAGCACACAGTTCAAACTATATTGCAGCAACTTACATCCATATGAGCGAGCTTGTAGGTCATGGACACCGCCAGGCTGCGTTGAATTGTCTTCTATCTTCTCGAATTCGACTCTGGGAAGCATAGGAGCAGCTGGTGGAGATCTGCCACTGCGACCCATAGTAAAAAATGGGGCACTAAAAATCACAAAAACACGACGAAGTTAGAACTTGGGAGGACTCTCTACGGTCACCGTCGACGGACATTGTTTGCTCTTCGTGTTAACCGGTGCGTGACAATGTAACGAGCGGCATGTGTAAGTCACGTGTACGTGACAATTTCGGCACCAGCTGAAGATTTCTGACTTTCATTTCTAAGTTGATTATGGGTGAGTTATCGACCCCAATAATGTTTTGCTCTCAATCTATCCGAAGACACTCTCCTTCCGTGCCTCTGTGCTATCTGCAGATCCATTGACTGAATCATACAGCTAAGGATCAAGAGGATATTCACGATGTGGTTCGATATCAAGCAAATGCATTGTACAATTACTTATTGGTACAATCACAACAATTTCTTCCAAACCAGCTTGATGTGCTAGCGAAGTTTTATTTACATGACAATACACCACCACTTGTTCTCCTCAGCTTCCCTCACTTCACGTCGCCTTTGTTCCCCGCGTACCTGCTGTTGGCGTCGCATCTGCACGGATTCTTCTAGGGTACGTCTTTACTCATCAGCCTCTGCTTGTAAACGACCTTGATCGTAGAAACCAATCCGTGCAGGCAGACCTGCAGACCGCGCAGGTTGAGCAATCGCACGAACTAGATTGGCTCCCTGATTTATTATGGGTTTATTATGGGCCGTGTGGCGCGATTTTGATGTAACAATTCGATGCGGCGTAATTCTGCAACTTGTTCCGCAACAGCTACTTGTTCACCCGCGATTTGCACTATATTCGGCACCTGTGCCCTTGGCTGACCACCAGCTTCTGCCTGCCTTCGATCATGCCCCGGATCATTGTACCAATCTCCATGCACTTTTGTCATATGGTCATCAATACTTTTGACGTCGAATACACCAGCACAAATCCAACAGAAATGTACTCCACATCTACAGCTGATATGGTGATATCCTTCGACTTTCTCTACCCAGATCTAGCAAGAGGGGCACTGTTCGACGTTGTTCTCGCCGGCCCAAGCTCTGAGTAAACGCTTCTGCTCCTCAGGAATTTTGTACTGGCGCTTCTCAATACAGCTCATTCCAGCGTGTCCCTCAGTGTGGCAAGCTGAGCAAATTTTGAGGAAGCACGAAGGGCACTGAAGTTCATGCGGTAGGGCCGTGGCACGGTAGATCTGGGAGCAACCGGGTATAATGCAGTATTTGAACGTATCGGGGTTCCTGTCAAGATAAGAGGTAAAGGCGGCTGTCATCAGCTGTTCAAAACGCTGTGGAGGCAGGAATTTTCTGATCAAAGGAAGTGAAAAGTGATTGTTGCATATGGCATCATTCCCCACACACTTGAGTGGGAAGTTGTGATTATCAAGCGTGGAAAGGATGTAATGGCGAAGGCAAGAAGAGCAATATATATGATTGCAATTAATCTCGACAGGCTGTGATACCGTATCATAGCAAATTGGACACGAGATATCATCAGAGGTGGCCATCGAATAGGAGACATGATGCCAAAATTTGTCCTTCAACTGAGAGATGATGTTTAGCCTCCTCTAGGTCTGCACCTTATCCCAGATGATCTGACGTCGAGAGTCACATTCTCCTCTCCAAGAAGAGCCTGCACCTGGGGCAATCCCTCCTTTATAAAGAATCCTAAAGCTCTTTTCTGAAATTGTATGGTCTGCTCGGAGGAAATGCGCTTCACTTCTTTAATGCGCATTTTAGTGTCTTCAATCATATCTGAGTGACCAAAGGTAACAATGCAGTCATGTTTCCGATCTCTCTAAACATAGACACCAGTCTTTTCATACAGGTTGTCGAGGAAATCTTGGCCCTTGCTGGACTTAAAGATGGGGTGCCAATAAGCAGCATCGAGCCTCTGACTGCCAGCCAGATTTTTGATGCGAACCCTCAGGGCACCCACCGCCTGTTTGTCATGACCAGTCAATGAGACGATGACCTTCCTCCCACCGGCCTTGTCAATGGTTTTGACCTGAATTTTGACTCCTTGGCCTCTGTATTCACATAAATCAATCCATTGATTTCTCTGTGAGATATACTGCTTTTCATCAAGAGTGATGATGAATCGATATGGGTCAGACAAGAAAAGGCGCAAGGGCGGGAAGTCATCCCCAAATGCTCTTGCTTTGAGACAATCGCATGCTATCTGAGCACCTTCGTATGTACCAAACACGGCTTTTGCAGAGACGGTATTCGGTCGGGGCTTATCTTCGAGGGTAAAGCTGCGAAGAGTGGAGTTAGGTAGGCTGCGCAGATGTGAATGCAGAGCAGAGACCACATCGTTCGATGTATATGAGGATGGATCTTTAGAGATTTCGACGTCTTAAGTCCAGCAAAATTTTTCATCTTCTGAATGGTGATTGCACTTGATACTCTCGAAATTATGACTCTGGCGCGTCCGATAGGTGGCTCGTATGGATCATAAACATTCCATTCCTTCTCCCAATTGAGCTCTGCTCTAATTTGCTGTCCATCCAGGAATCTTCGGTCAAGTTCCCGAGCCTTTCGACCTATTTCCCAGACTTCAAGGTGCACATAGCGCGCGATCATGGTAAGGAAGGAGGGCCGCCATGAGATGGTGAGGTGACATGAGTTCCTATTCGAGACACCAATCGTCCGACCCTCAGAAGTACGTTCACGCACAACGAACTCAAGATGGTGATCTCGAAACTCAATGCAATTGAGTCCAACAGCGACGGCATCAACATCGGTCGCGTTACCCAGAACAGTAGCCTGCTGGCAACCATCGATATCCTCGATATGGAGAAGGGCGAGGTCGTCTTGTTTGATACCTTGTTGTATAAAAAGGTCGAGGATTTTTTCTGATGTCGCATCCATGGGTAAGCTTTTAACAAGGACTGGGAAGGCTTCAAAGCCACATATTGTATTCTGAACAACCAATCCAGCGCCAAACTTCACGAAAGAGTTGTGGACAAATCGTTGAATGGTCGCCGTCGAGTCCCTAGCCCATTCTTCTTCTTGTCTGTGACGTTTAGCAATCCTTTCTCTTTCCATCGCTTCGGCCTGTTGTGACTGTAACTCTTTCCGAGAAACAGCAATGTGCTCTCGGACTGAACGAGCTGCTTCTCGCAGCGCTTCTTTAGAAGTTTCTTCTCCCGCTTGTTCCCTAGCCTCTTTTAGTTCCCCGCAAGCAATCTCAGCCTGTTCCCTGACATGACAGAGAGCTAGATCAACACTTGTATGATATGTAGCAGTAGCATTGGACGATTGCAGACTTAATTTCTTTCCTTTACCTTTCCTTTGCATTTTTCTTCCAGTAGGGGTCGATTTTGTGGATGAACCTTGTGTCGTAAGGACATGTGCCCCCGTATCCGAAGTCTTCTAGTCAGATACTTTTCATCTATTTAGGAAGAACGGGACACCAGTGGGACATACCAAGATCTCATGCTGAAAGTTGCACTTGTCCCCCCATTTACAATTTCCAGCCTCCCAAGCGCGACATGTCTTGTATTTCTGTCCTTTCCTCTAGTAACTGGTGTTTTGTCTACCATGGCAGTGCTATATGGTTTTTGAAGCAGCATAATGAGATGCGACAGTCGGTATGGATGAACTCACTGAATTCGATTTCACTTCGTGTAAAAATTTGCAATCATTTCCATGCTCTTCTTCCTCCTGAGACCTGACAATTTGCACAGTCTTTATCCCCCAGAGGACCGCTTGTCATATCAAGGTGTCAAACCGAAGCCTGAAGTTGACTTAGTTTGTTGATATGCCCGATAATCAGCTCGCTTGACGAGCTCAATCAATACCGGTTGACCTTTCAACATAGGTGACTAGGGACAGATATACAGTGATGCATGCTGAAAACCTATGTAAGAAATCCACTATGACATCCATTAGCATAAGCCCGACTACACGGTTGATTCACTAGACATCAGTCATGCATCAGTTACTTGCGTCAAAATAAACTAGCATTGTCACATAGACTCCTTCCTGCCTTATATACCCAATTGATAGCCAATCCTTGTCCAAATATTGAAAAATAAAGGAAAAGAAAATATAAAAGGAAAGAAATTATGGTCCACTCACTAAGTCCAAGGTGCCAATTCATGACACTGATGGCTTAACATTATTATCACAGAGTCTTAGCACCATTCTTTACATCACCCCACTGTTCATGTTTCGGACTTATTGAGTTTCCTTTTTTTCTTAAGAATGTAGAAG
>Ga0153986_1000338_pt1 | contig 14755 bp, 11 predicted proteins | sample TSGA070MetaG_FD_104724 | JGI IMG/M metagenome (GOLD analysis project Ga0153986, IMG submission 104724) | Attine ant fungus gardens microbial communities from Georgia, USA - TSGA070 MetaG | ecosystem: Host-associated > Fungi > Mycelium > Unclassified | place: USA: Georgia, Alexander Wildlife... | reverse complement strand
TTTTTCACAAAGGAGAAAAAAACACTACAACTTGGCATGTCGCTCCACGACGGCCGTCAATATTTCATAAACAAGAATTCCTAGCTTGTTTGGAATTTCTTGGGGTATCTAAGTAATATTGATAAAATCTTTTTGTGTGGAGGAAAGCACTTACCAGATGTCCGACTCCTGGTATTGTTTTCACCGATGCGAATGTGAGACGATCGAGCAACTTTTCATGTATGGACCTTGGACTACCCGATCGGTTTGTTTTTCTAAAGCATTTTACCGAGAGAAAAAGGATGATCTTACATCAAGTCATTGATCAATCCAAGTACAAGGTGGATAGGGAGGATAGGACAGAGACGCGTCAGCTCCTGCACAGGCTGTATAGCACCTGGAACATCTAGGTACATTACCTAGGTAGTCATAAGTGATAGTGAGTCGATAGCGGAATGGTACACAACCTGCTCCTGCTGAGGGGTACAAGCAAGTCTAACACCATTTCCTGAAGGCGATTTCACGATCGCATGATCCTGTCCCGAAACCATTATGAACAGTCATGCATCCTGCACAGATAGAACCACAAACCACAAAGACCTTCAATACTCGTTCATCCCATCCCATCATACCTGGCCTCGTCCTCAAATACGAGAACGCTGCCTCGCGGTCAGGCCACTCAGAGATCCTCCTCTTGGCATTTTGCACGAGTCTGGCTCTCAACTGATCCAGATCATGGCCATCTCCTGCGCTGACCATGGGCTCCACGATAATCAGTGACAAAAACGGGAACGTTGGTTGCAGCCTTTGCAGCAGCAATCTGCTTAGGATGTGTCGAACAGTCCCGAATGATGACCCCTCACAAACTCACAATGCATTCGCGCCTAGAGAATGTCCCAATCCAACCAACTTTTTCTTACTGAAATCAATCCCAAATACTCTCGGCGCGTTCTGCAAGAAACGATGAATCGCCATCGCATAGTGTTCACAGCCGCCTTGTCCGATGTGTGCCACCCCACCCACCATGTCAGTTAGTAAGCTAATTCTCATCAGTGCAAGAACTCACAATCGGGTGCAAACGCCTTCCTCTCCAGTACCTCCCAATTCAACACCCCCGCATAACCGTGATTAGGACAATCGACTGCCCAGACTTCCCGAATCTTCACTTTTGCCAACGCGTCGTTCGTTTCCTCCAAGAGGGCTTCCAACGTCGGTTCCCATATCTCTTTGTGAAAGCTTGTCGAATGAAGGGCGAGCACCGTGATAGCATCCGAATCATTCTGAAAGAAGATCTTCTTCTTCTGCTCCGACCCTCGCACACGGTACCTCTTGGCCGTAATGAACAGAGAATAGTATCCTGTCCCCTGTTCACCCCTACCTGAAGCCGGTGTATCAGGTGGCAGTGTGAATGATTCTTCCAGTAGCTTTATCGCGACCATGATGAGTTGCACACCCAATAGCTGAACAGGAGGTAGTCGACACTTGTATAAAGTGAAATTCCAAGGGCAAGGTAGTCGAAATGCCAACGGCGCTCAGGACACTTGTATAAAGTGAAATTCCAAGGGCAAAGTTATCATATGACTCGAAAGAGCAACTGGAAATACATGCCCTCTAAACTCCACGTTCTGACAAATCTTTATTGTCTTTGGGAAGGCTTCCGACCAAAAAAGAAGTTCCAACCGTGTGTATATTTGGGTCTCAGACAATATAACATAGTTACAAACAAAATTGGCACCAGAGGGATAAGAAGAAAAAAAAAAAAGATCAAAAGGCCAGAGTCTGGCCAGCAGAGGCAGTCACAGAAGATCGGACGCTGCCGACTGGAAGGAGAGTGTAGGAGTATGGAGCTTGAGTGAAGGTTCCAACGGGCGCAGTGTTAGAGGCACCTCCAAAGTCGTTACCGCGAGCGACTGCGAAGCCCTCATCAGTGTCATAGAGGGGCTTGTCGGTACCTATAGAACAAATTATATGTAGCCATTCGGAGGAGACCAGTCCAAACATACCAGTCCAAACATTATTCTCAACGAGAAGTTGAGCACCGTCACGAGTGTTGATACCATCGTTGTTGTCATCAAAGACGTTGTTGAAGATGTGACCGTGGCCGAAGCGGAAAGAAGGGGTACGAGAGTTGAGGTTGAACCAATAATTGTTGGCATAGGTAACAGTAATAGCTACGTCTTGAGATCCATTATTGTCGGAATGGCCAACAAGAGAAGCCTTCCAGTGAGTGTAGAGCTTGCTATTAGTGACCGTGACACCAGTACAGCCGTGGGTGATGTCGAGAAGACCATCATAACTGGTTTCATGAATCAATAGTGATTCATCAACTGAATGGCCGAATTGTAGCTTACAAGTCTTTGTTATGATCCCTGTCACTGGAGAGGTCGCAATGGTCAACCCAAACCTGGTTTGCAGCCTGGATACCAATGTTGTCCCCAGGGGCAAGGACCTTGGCAATCTTGACGTTGCGAATGATAACATTATTCTCGTTGAGAACACGAAGACCAATACCCGTGAGAGCTGAGGGATGGGTCAGCGGCACGTCTAATAAAACTGATCAATGGAGCTGACATGAGCCTTGCTTTCCGATGACTGATGTGTTGGAGCCAACCCTCACAACAGCATCTCCAGATAAATTACCTAACCAAATTGAGTAACGCTGTCGATGCAGGCATAGAGAGCATACCGTCAATGATGACGATCTTCTTATCATTACCCTGCACAGCGGCGGTGAGGGCGTCGAGGGTAGTTACAGTTGTCTGAGTTCCACCCGAGCCACCAGTTGTTCTAGAGATGTATTCGGTTGCTGAACCGCAAACATTTGAATGACCTACCCCCCATTGAGGGTTGCATAACCAAGGTCAGCAACGTCGTTCACTGAGGCACGCTTTTGTATCATGCCAGCCTATCAAGTATTCAGCGTGAATATAGGTTCAGACTTGGATAGAGAACGCAGTTACCGAGGCAAGCTGGATGGCTGCGAAGATGACTATAGAGGTGAAGAGCTTCATGTTGTTTGATGCAGAGACCAGTGACGAGCTCAAAGATGGAGATGAGTCCTGACTCTGGAACGTGAAGCGTAGCCCTCTTTATAGTCCTTGGCGTAGCATCCCTAAAATACAAAACAATTGAATGAAATCCGAACCATCCTCTGTCAGCTCGATTAGACCCGACTTTCTCATTGACGCCTTCTGAGCAAACTGGCAGTGGGAGACGGCACCAAAACTCGTTGGAACCATCCAAGCGGACCGTCCGGCCCTCCTCGGTTCTCTCTCGAATTAAAAAAAAGCCTCGACATCCGGGCACATGGAATAGGGCGGCCAGATACAACCATCAGCTATTGCCCAAGTAGCCAAAACCTAGTTGCTGATATACCTGTCATGAGGTAAGTCATTTTGCCGTTCAATGATTGCGGAGAAATAAGATTTTCCCCTGGATCTATTTAAGGGGCCATGAGAAAGGGATTTTTTTTTTTCGTAAAGCGTCGATGAAATTCGCAATTGTGTCGTTCGCGCTTGGCTTGTGCGGGCCTGAGCTCATCAAGAAAATAGCGGTTCAATCCCTGCTCTGAAGTGATTAGAATGGGGTTACTTGTACTTCATGGTGTGGACCCATATCACACCATGGTCTTGATAACTTCCATCATTTGAAAAAATTAGTCAGAGGTGTGATAGGTAGAGGTACACCGGACCGTTATTCTTCCTTCCCTTCCGGTTAACCGTTCATCTATCCAAAGTGGTGTGGCAGAGCACAAGTCGCTCTTCGGCAGAAGACCTCAAATGATAGAAAACAGCCTCAACATCGAGCTGCCAGGGGAATCGATTTCAAATGAAATGCGAGAGCAGCTCCTGAGAACATTGTGGTTCCTGTGTCCTGATAAGTATATGAGTAAAACCGAGGATGATCCAATGTATTTGTTGAGGGTCATCTTATACTATCACGTGACAACGACAAGAGAGATATACCGCAACAAGCAAACAGACGCGGTGGGTGAGTACACCTGAACTACAGGGGTCGTCTGCTGGGGTCGTTCCGAATCAGGTGTAAATGTTGGTGGTAGAGTAGCTGGGTCTTCTGAAGGTTGAGTGGTCACTATGTGAATAAAACAACTCGATGGCCTTTCGAATATCAATTCAATAAGCGCTGATTGGAAGTCAGACAAGTCAGATGTCATCTCAGCGATGACCAATTACTGCCAACGTAACCCAGTGTTCCAGAGGGGTGGATGAAAAGAAACATTGATCCAAGCATTTCTCCGTCGTCACCGTGCTGAGGAATCAACTACCTCCGCGAAGGCTAAGATTTGCCCTCGCGCTTTTTTTGATCATAAGCTTCAACCGGGCCGCCGGCACGAGTCCAGTGTTCAATACACCCTGATATTGTGTAAACGACTTGAGCTTGCAACAAGAATCCCATCAGGCTCGAGCAACGTTCGTGGAATATCAAACCTGACAGTGTACTCCATATCCAAGATTCACGTACAAAAGTTGTGTATTGCCTTGAGAGGCTTTGGTAAAAGTCATGGCACCAAGAAAACCGGTTTCTGAGACTAGGATCCCATCATCACGTCCATCTCAGACACGTCGCCATCAGCTTTGCTCGAGAAAACTTCTGATCCTGACGCCAGGGAATCGATCAACAATGCCAATCTTCCCGTCCCAAGGTTAGGCTCCTAGCAATATTTAATCCAACTTACCAAGGTCAGCAGTTGGACTCGCACCTTTCGAAGTTCCTCGAGGTCGTCCCGGAAACCGTCTGCAACTGACGACATCCAGAATTTACGGAACTTTTCCTTCATTTCTTTCTCTTTCTCTTCTGCGTTAGGATCGCCTTGAGGTGGCAGAAAGGAAGGTATTTTGGTGGGTGATGGCGACGGTGACGGTGATCTGTGCAGCTTGTTGGGTTTTTGCGATGGAATGGGTCCAGGTTCGGGTAACCCATCTTTTAAAGGTCCCACTATGCTCGAACTTGAATCTGAAGTGTCTGAATCCGAATCCGACTCTGACTCTGACTCTGACTCTACAGGCTTTGGGGTCTCTGGAATCTTCCTGACAGTCTCGGGGGATGATTTCTCTTCTTCCGAAGAAGACGATTCCGAGCTTGAAGAAGAGCTTGTAACCGAGACTGCACGTCTTTTGCGTTTCCTTGTCCGTTTTCTGGGTGCAGGATTCGCAGATTTAGCTGGCGGCATTTGAAATGCAAAAAGCTGAACCTTGGTTAGGAAAACCCCAACCCAAATTTAGGACCATGTTGAAATTTGTCTTTATTTTATTTGAGTTAAGACTTGGACCAAATTGAGATTGCCATTCCTGCAAATAAATAAAGAAAGTCTCAACATAGTGCTCAAAGTACCTTGCAGGGCAGTCATCATATATTTGGCCTTGTTAGTCTGCTGGATGACTTGACTGTCTTTGCAGATGCATTATCAATATGTCCAATCCACGGCAATACGGAATCACTCCTCTGGTGGCTAAACAACATTACCAGGAAGATTTACAGTGCAATGAATTTACCAGCAATCTTCGGAGGCCAGTGTTGCCACCAAAAATAGCACCGACGAAACCAAAATCAAATCGTAGTTCACGCTCGAGGCCCGTTGGTTCTATTCGTCCATCAGACGGTAAGCGAATTTAACTGAAGACATACATTACTACATTACTTTTCTTAACAGGTTTGTATAGGGATCTACCAAGAACAGTCAGAAATTCAATCTCAAACACTCACGTTCATCCGTCATGTCATGCTCCCCGAGCTTCTGGTCATCTGAAGCCGATTCCTGGCCCAAGTGCTCTGCCTTCTGAACGCATTGGATTCAATCGATGTAATCCTCTACGGCAACAGCCTTCTTCTACACTCACCTACAATGGCCAGGATAGACGGTCTGAAAAACGACAGAGGGTCAAACATTCTAGAGATGATATTACCTGCTCTTCCTTTGCTCAATCCCAACCTCCTACTTTCTCAGGAGAAGGCTTAGACTCCAAGTCTCAGTCGCCCGAAACCTCAAGATCGCATGCTGCTTCGAAACCACCATCATGCGTTTCCGTTACTGGGGAACTTGGCGGCAGCGAAAGCGTGACTCAGACACACCCTTTACCCTCCAGCGAATTCCCGATTTTTCCTAGCCATACCTCGAATAGGACCATCGCCACTTTCGCAGCTCCAGCGGATAGCAATATCTCTTTATCTCCCCCCATTGAAAAACCATCTCAATCTCCTAGTATGCCTCATACTTCGCTCTCCACAGATAGTCATGTGAAGTTGGCGAGATTGGCGAGGCAGAAGCCCTTGCCATTGTCCTCGCCCCACAGATTGTCACCCTCTATCTCATCAGTGGAAACAGATTTTCCTAAATCTAGGCGTGTGCTACCTTCGACAAAAATGAAACATAAAATGCCTCACGCACCTGCCAATTTATTCAAGACAAATGCTTCCAAGCATTCACCCTCATCCAACAAAGTAAACGTTGCGAGATCCTCGCTACTGCTAAGATCTTCCATCCCATCTTCTTCTCAAACCCAAAGATCGGCCCAACAAAACCGTTATCACAAACATGACCAATTACGTTCGCTACTTCCTAAATGTGTGGCTTGGTCAGATGAACCTTCATCTGTACCTGGAAATCCTCGACTTCCCCTACGACGAGTTCGACATTCGCAGCCAAAATCTGCAAGACACAGCCATCGTATCATCTATCCAGGGCGGGTGAAAGGGCCTACAGTTATCAAACCCTCGCCTTCGCGCCCTCAATCAACTTCAGTATCTACGCTCCCATCAAGGCCGAAGTCCCCTGTTCATTTCCTAGATCCGATTATTACACCGTCGTGCGAACAGAAGATTAATATTCTTCACCTTCCACCTTTGGAAGTAACTCCATCCCAACCAGTGCATCTGTCAACCAAATCGCCCTCTCCAGCAGAATCCCTAACCTCGCCAGTCACGGACAACGAAATGAAGGCAGACGAAATCTTCTCGTTTGACTCCATTATATCTCCTAATATCAAGCCTACGTCCTCGTCTGACGTTATAGTGAATGACGGCGAAAATACTGATGATGCGTCGTCTGTTGCCCTGGAGCAGCCCACATTGGGTGTGCCTAATACTGAGAGCTCAGACAGGAACTCATCTCATGAGTGTTCTCAAGGCAGCCTTCTCTACAACACTCATCTCCCCACAGCCGGAGTCAAGAGTGAAGAGACGACATGTGTTCTTCCACTGTCTTTTGAAACATTTTCTGAGCCCAAAGTTCTGATCGCTCATGTCAAAGATGAACCCGCAGAGATTAGTTTGTCTGACATCTTTCAGAACGAAGACTCGCCTTCATCGTCTGACAGTAAGGGAACTGGTGCTCAAGTAAAACAAGAGATAATAGAAATTCCTGAATCTGTTCCCTATCAACGAAAACTTGTCACTGAACAGTGTTCTTTCTACCGGATACCTGAAAACTGCCGCAAGCCTTTTCCTAGATATCGGGAAAACCGATTTGCATTTTTCAAGAAGGAATACCGGAAATTGCAGAATCTCGGTCTGAGGAAGCAGAGAGTCGTATTTCGGTGTGTTCCAATAATTTAATGATTTAACAAGTATAATAGTTTCCTGGTAGGGACGACGGAATGGCTATTGATTGGTATGGTCATCTTGGGAAGCCTTGCTATTTCTGATCGTTTTTATGTAGGTCTAGCCCTGTTCCTGTTTGGTCAGACACCCTACTTCCCGAGGTAATTATTCTGATTTCAGAATCACCCCTGTTTCGCTGACATCGAGGCTGACAGTCCGCGGTATGAAGCATAGACATAACCGCGCAGATCCCCATGTTTACTTGATTCGGAAATTTTCTGAGAATTGGCTGTGGGAACAAATTGCGATTTCCCTTTTCTACAACGCAACGAGTAGTCAAAGCATGAGCGTACATTATCAGCGGTTCTCTGCACATGCAGAGACTAATCAAGGATAGTTGGCAGCGAGTACATCTTCGTTCGATAACTGTTGATTCGACACCTTGAATTCTTGCTCTCACGTAGGACAGGTAAAGTTTTGAGGTGCCTGGTAGTCGAGAAGAATGACTGTGAATGCTCCTTATCGTATCTCAAAGGTTCTGGCAAATCACTGTGAGAGAACGCATGGATGTACTTATCGATCTTGGAGCTTCATTTCTCAATCGTTGCACTTCTCTGTTGTTTCACGAATATATGGCGTTCTGGGACAAATCATCTCTCATTTGTTCGTTTTGTGCGAACCTGGGATTGAGAGTGAACTCAGGGAGGTCCCACGAGCAATGTAATGGCCTCGAGGAGACCTCACTGCAACCATAATTAAGCCAACAATGGCTACTCAACTTCCGCAGAAGTATGTATAATTAAGCCCTTCACACCGAAATCGTGAGGATTCTTGGTATCAAGATGAATCATTTCCTGATTACGATCAGGAGTTATGCCAGTCCATCGACTGGGAACATGGGGTGTGAAAAGCGCACAGGATTCGCTGAGCTTGTTGACATCGGTCCGAGTGTTGTTCTTTTGTAAGTCAGCGAGAACCAGCCTCAGATTTTTCTCAGGTATGTCATAATGACTTATCTACCTTTGCCACATCAAGCTCTCATCTCGCAAATGCTCTTCAAAAAAAAGGAGGAAGTCTGTGTCAATGACATGTCCTTGTACATATGTCGTGATTACACGGATGCTGCGGTAATAATATGTTCGCAATATGTTCCCAGTCTGTTGGTGAGGCACGAGTTTTATTTTAATTATTATTTTTACACCTTTTCTCCCTTTTGGACATAGTCCACAAACACCCGGCTGGATTACATGCCGTGTCTTCATATTGAAAATGAAAACTATACAGTACTCAACTATGTGTTATGGACTCACTCGATCTGTAGTTGTACCTCAATCTTTCACACTATCCTTGTGGGACTGAGTTTGTACTTACAATACAGTCCCTACCGCCCCATAGCAAAGATAAGCCGTTGTTTGCGTGACTTGTTTTGTACCACGTTTAAGGAAGAAGCCGAATACCTTGCGCTTCCTCATACCATCGGCTTCTCATGTTCATATGATCTAAAAATATCAGTTGTATTCATTTCAGATAGAGGAGCGAGGATTCATGCCATGAACAACCCCATCACCGTCGTTCTTGGTGCCTTGCACCAGCGAAATTCATGCAAACTCCTCAACTGATAGACATTCATCTGTATGTCTAGCAAGTCTTCCAGAGGTTCCAGAAAATGTGCGTCTTCTACTCTACACATTTGTGAGACACAACTTTAGAATCAAGCTAAATTAGTAGACATACCACTGGGGGTGTTGACAATATGCAATGTTCTTTCAGTGCTCACAAATTTTGAATACAAAAAATAGGCTCCATCATTACCTTTGGAGAACGTGTCCGCATGGGCATCGCGACCAGAATTAATATCAAGACCCTGAGTACATTTTCTCAACGCCCTGACCCACTGAAGTTGGGTCAGGAGTTCAGTGGACGGGAACTTCATAGCGCTGAGCACTTTCTGGTCACCATTATTCTTATCGACTATAGTAGTTTTTTTAAATAGCTCCAGTGAATAAAGTTCAAGATTGGACTATTGGACTGCAGAAATAATGGTCGAGACATGGATTTAGATATTTTTCCTGAGGTGGCAGTGTGAGAACTGGATCTCCCCCGGTCTTCGTGTGTTGTCCTGAGATGAAGGTGACGACCTTCAAAATCTTCGTCAGCTGACCTACTCCTGCCCGTCAGTACAGGGAGATATTATTGAGAACTCGCTCTATTTGGAGAAAATGAACATGTATCTAGCAGATTCATCGCATAGAGTTGTTACTAAAAGGGATTCGTAACCTAAAGAGTACGATAACCCCACTTCACCTTTATTGAAAGATCTTTTACTCAAGGTTATGTAGTTAGTGTGTCTCCCGCAACAGAAATATGAAGTTGACGATTGATGTAACCGCTGTTGAAAAAGCCAGATTCTGACCTTGGTGAACCAGGGTTTTCCCTAGTAGATATTAATAGCGCACAATCCCGGTATTCACAAAATTAGTTTCAATCCTCACTTATGCATGCAACAACAGATATTATTAAAGAGCAGATTAACTCAAAAATAGACTAGGGTGACATTTGGATATATTGGTTGCCATGCTTAATCGCATACAGATGGCATTGATCACTTGCGTGATCAAATCTCCTGGAGGAAATTTGTGAACATGAGTATGGACCCCAGAAATCATTTTATCTCAACAAAGAATGCTCTTGGATAGATGTAGTGTACAAATCACATTGCCTTACAGTTTTGTCAGTTCTTCGAGCGCCAACACTCATCATAAAGACTAGGATTACGGATTCAATGAACGGGTCTGACAAGTCGTGAGGTTGACATGCTCATTAAGAGTTAACGTTTGCAGATGCACAATTCCCTACCGGGGATTGGACTCAGATTCGCCTTATTCGCTGCCCTGATTTGCCTTTGTGAGTTTTTGGTTCTAAAATAGCAGAGAGTGAGATATTGCACCTCACACCTGTATATTCATAGGCCAGTTCTACATCCGCAAACTCCGGGAGCTGATATATTCAAGGGTGCGTGTCTTGATTCAGTTAAATAAAGATTTTCCGTGTCGGTTCAACGCTCCATTACTAGTTCGCTGACGCCTGATTGGACAAATCTTACGAGGTATCTGAGAAAATTAACAGGCCAAAGCAAAAAAACAATCAGTTTAATCATCCGTCACTGCAATAGCTCTCTTCACTTGATCACCAGGCATAGTGACGTGTTTGAGTGCTTAGCTGTTGCTTGAGGTTGACTTAGTACTCATTATTCAGAATGCCCAACTATTGGGTATTCATCTCCAAGTATATCTGTCCCAACATACGCTTGATGTATTGCGTTTCTCATGATTGTTGGGGAATACCAGCATGAAAAAGCCACTCCTCTCATTCGTCTTGCATAGCACAACCACTCTGCTAGTCCTAGGTGATTTTCCAGCCTCTCAACTTGTCAGACATCTCGGAGTGTTGTCGTGAGCGATCTAGAAGCCCAGATATCCGGGTTGTGTTTCTCAGAAGTTTTTTTATGATTTATTTCTAGATAAAGGCTCGACCTTATACAGGACGACTACAGCTTCAATTCAGCGCAGGATCAAGAAGCTGGAAAAAAACTATGAAAATGCAGTCTCAGACGTTGACCCAGCGTGGTAAAGAAAGATAAAGCTGTACAGCTGTTGTGAGTATTGCATCTGGAGACAATGGCGTAGTCTCAGATGTGACATTCCGAAAAGAAAAGAAAAAGAAAGTAAGAAAAGCTGACTAATATTCATGATCCCAATGCTAACTCCAACAGATTCCGACCTGGATACGCGCGAAAAAATCTCCTTTTCTCGAAATTGGCAACTTCAAAAAAGCTGCTCTTCAGGGATGACCAAAAGATTTGGTCACTGACAGCTAGCCCATAATAGTGCCCCATAATCCCTTGAACTTCAGTAAACATGAGAAATTCGATATCAAATACCTGAATTCGGCAGTGTCATGGGAACACAGAAATCAAAGAATTTCGAAAATATTCAAGTTCCTGAGCCACCCCAGATTTAGTACAAGCGAATTAGAGTCGTTGATAAGATACCAGTGCCGCTCCCACACCAAAACGAGCCAGATCCTTGGAGTACACATTGAATCTCACATGATACCTTTCGTGGCCAAACCGTGATTCCTAAATGGCCATCATTTCGCACTAGTCATGATATTGACCATAAACTTGGGTTGCACAAGACATGGTCGACTCTAAATCGGATAGCTCTGCTCGCCTTCGCTATTCGCCTAGAAAATGAAAAGGGGGAGTGTCGGACTCAGGAGCCGCGCCCACAGCGTGGTTGATGCAGCTCCATGAGACTCAGATCGATGGAAATGGAACTTCCGACTTCATCTCGTCCGAATGTTCGAACACTCGCTCTCCGTTCTATTGTAAAAAAAAATTAGCTTGGTCGTTTCACAGATGATTGACAAAACATGAGATATCTCACTCGTCTCCTTTTAGTGTCATTCTAATCCAGGCCAAAACTGAGAATCAGAACACCCTGCAAGAACACTACCTAGTCATCAGATATCAGATATCATCGATACAACCCGGAACGCCTCTAGTAGTAGCTCCCCTCAGATGTCACCATTCAATGCTCAGTAGGTTGTCCAATCACTTCCAATCACTAGTGAGAGTTAATCATCTATGACTGATGCTGCCATCAATGATGCCCTCGGAGAAGACAAGATAAGGGTGTGTAAAGAATTCAGGTATGCATGTATGATGTCGTCATGAACCAATGCAAAGGCAAATTGACGGCTGTCAGTCAGTTTCATGGTGCTGACGATCCGTTGGAAATGTTTCTTCTTCCCCAGTCCACATGTATCATGAGCCTATGTTTTTTTTATGTTTATCTTACATGTGATCTCGTCTGAGATATTCAACGGTGATTGTCTTAGTGATGACGCCTAGCTCATGGGGCTCAATACCATTGAGATCTGGATAGTTGTAATTGGCGAGATGGTGAGTTGATACTATGTATGGATGTATAGATAGTTGTAGTTGTGTTATGTGGCTGAGATAGATTGGCAGTCAGTGAGAACATTGAATCTGACCAGTTGCTCATGTCCCACCCTTAACGGCCTTCATGGCTGTTGAGTCCACAGGATCAAATATTTTTGGAATGGCACATATAGGGGCTGCCACGATGTAGTTACTTGAAACGGGACCAACGTTCTTGCCGTGAGTCCGTCAATGCTGAGAGAAAGCGATGACATGATAAGTCACTTTTTCGGGCTCGGATGCCAGCCCGACACGAGGCAGATGTACCTCCTAACGTCCGAGGAGCTGACCTACGGCCGCAGATGCATCCACGCTGCGCTGTTTGTGACCTGCATCGAACCAATGAGTTATACTGTGTATCGAACATCACGCTCTAGAAAGTAGCTTGAAGGCTTGGCGACTATCGATAAGAGGAAATGATGAGATTTCGATGTGGTTGCATTCCACTACACCAAACGACTCGATTCTCGAAGGACATAACATAATTCTCCCGATGGTGATTCCCATGGGCAATGGGTTGGTGTTAGTCTAAGATCAACACTGTCTGGGAACTGGAGCATAGGTTTCTGCTGTCATGCCCCACAATGTGAGGCGGCATGAACTCCTGAGTAATGGAGAGCTTGATCTTCGGATGTTTTCTGTCCAGCACTGGTGGAAATCTGATTGCTCGGTACAAACCTATGCTGAGCTCAGTTATTTACGGTCGTTTTCATTTACTTCTTTGTCTAGTATGAATCATTTTCGCAGGGGAACTTGAACCATTTACAACTCCGCTGTGATTGGGAGACGTGCTCTATTACCGAAAATTTTTCGAAGTGATAAACTCATTCAGAATAAATTGCTCTTCGAGAGGACATCGACTGCACACGTCGTCTATGTCTTTTCCCACCTGCTGATTACTTATCAAGTATACTTTGTCTGAGTGTGAGACCACCTACGTTACTCTTGTGTTCCAACTCTGGACTTTCAACGACTGGTATTGTCCATATGGAAACGATCAAATAATTGAGCGCTATCTTGGATGTAAGGACAGGCTAGGGACTACCAACACATCGCACGAGATGAATCCACTGGGATATTCTTCTTTGAAATGGCGACATTCGTGTTACGGTGGCAAGCTTGTCATTGATATCGTGTTCAAGCATGATTCAGAATTGTTGTGGGATGCAAAGCGTGTCACATCTTTGTATTTCTATATCTGGTCGAACAATGAATATCAAATCAGTGTTTAAATTTCATCGAGCAAATGAAAAAAAAGCTTCAACGGGAATGTTGCATTCATAATAAAATCAACGATTAACCGAAGGTGATTGATTCTTCTTCAGAAGACATACAATGAGGTGATCGAAATTCCAATTCGAGTCAAACTTTCAGAAAGAACTTAGGATTTTACGGACAGAAGAAGCTGTGGCAAAGACTAAGAAGTGGCAGAAGATGGCCAATGAAACAAATTGGTGATTCTTATGCTCTCTTGTCGGGAAGTTTACCAAGCTCCCGACAAAAGACCGTGGTCACCTCTTGAACTCACGCGCGGCCGTTCCTTCCGAAAAACCCCCTGTAGGTTGGTGAGAGGCGATAGGAAGGTGTAAAAGTAAGTGACAAATGGAGAGCAATCAACGGGAAGTACACTAGGTAGTGGGTAGGCCCATTTCGCCGTGGACAATCCGGTACTTGAGATTCAGTTCTCGGCAGCGTGCCGTTGTATACCAATATTTGGAGACGAACAGCTTGATAAAATATCCTATGAGTAGAAGATTCCTCAATCCGATACGGATCCAGTTCGTGGTCTGTAAGTAGCACAAAGACGGATTGAGTGGATAGAGATACTATCTGGGAAAATGTGATCCGATATGGGAGACTTGGAGATCAGACTTGTGGTCGTATGTACTCAAGACGAGTCACTGAGGACGAAGCTTCAAAATTGGACCATTACTCCACGTAAGACGCACTCGGATTTTCTGGCGAGATCTGGGAGAAAACCACGGCACATCCTCAAAATTATCCTAGTAAGGGTGGGAGCAATCAGAGGAGATAAAAATGTATCAGATGAAGGAGGGAAGCAGCGATGAAGTGGCGTCCTGGGCTAGAGAGGTGTTCGAGTGGGTGAGATTGACATGGGTAAAGTTGAGAACCCTGGAAACTTGTATTCATGAATAGAGATAGGCCCAGGGTCTTGGCACGGGGATTTCGAGCTCACAACAAAGGTTGAACTCA
>Ga0153986_1000337_pt1 | contig 14770 bp, 14 predicted proteins | sample TSGA070MetaG_FD_104724 | JGI IMG/M metagenome (GOLD analysis project Ga0153986, IMG submission 104724) | Attine ant fungus gardens microbial communities from Georgia, USA - TSGA070 MetaG | ecosystem: Host-associated > Fungi > Mycelium > Unclassified | place: USA: Georgia, Alexander Wildlife... | reverse complement strand
TTGTCATGAATTGCCCTTTCTGTACTAAGTCCATTTCTATTTTTCTTTTCTTTTAAATATATATTTCTATTTATAGTGTGGGAAACCCATGTCACACCATGTGATAGGAGGAGTAACAGGATCACATCAAATGTCACATCACAAGTCACATCACAAGACATATCACACATGATTTGGTTGGGAGTGCAGGATACTAAGTGCACAGACCAAGTAGATTATATATAAGTAGGTAGACCAATGAAGCAAGGACTCTAACAAGTTCTCTTTGTCTAACACTAATAAAGAGTAGTTGGCTTAATTCCAACTCAGAGTTGGCTTTCTGACACTTCTGGTATTATGATATAGCCTATAAGGCCTCCTGTCATAGTTAGTCAGCAGCTGTTATTAATAGATAGCTATAGGAGTTAGTAGTGATACCCTGGGAGGTGTAAAGTATTTAGGAAATGACATGAGAGCAGATCCCTGATGAAGTCACATAAATCTACATCTGACATGGGAAGGACAATATTGATAGTATCTAGTTAGACATGTGATAACCTAGCTACAGCTTATGTATAAATAGTTAGAGTAATGCTAGAAGAACTCTATTGAGTTCTTGTTGACTCTTCCTGGTTGATGAGTGGCTGTTACCCCCTCTCCTCATTATCTCTGTAAGACCCTTCTGGGCACCTGTAAGCCACTCACTGGCTAGGTTGCCTAATATCTGGAGAAAATTAGACACTACAACAGACTTCTTTCTATTAATAGCTTATAATATCACATTACATAATCAAGAAACATTCTAGAAGGTCATGTGAGTATAAGAACTTGGTGCACAGACCAACTAAATCCTGTATAAGTACTAGTCTGTTGTATCAGCTAATTCCAGTGACCGGAATTAAGCCAACTGTTCCCTTTATCAGCGATTGACAAAGAGAACTCGATAAGAGTTCCTGTTAGATTATGCTTTACTTAAATACAAACAACTCTATTTACTATCATTTGTACATTGGAGTTGATGTTGAGTCACAATCGTGCGATCTTATCGTTATCGCGCTTTGGTTTTGGAAAATAAATGAAAAAGAAATATAAAAGAAAATAAATATTGACTTAGCCGTTTGGCTAGTCAAATACCTGAAGGGGTGATTTATGACATAGTCCAATACAACAAAGAACTCCATTGAGTTCTTCCTAACCTTCCATCTCAGAGTAGCACTAAGGTTTTCATGATTCCTTGTTAACACAGGCCAGGTCATCTAATGGTATATTGTAGTAAGCCAACTCCTGAGCTGGAATTAAGCCAACTGCTCTCTTATCAGTGTGGACAAAGAGAACTTGTTAGAGTTTCCATTTTATTGGTCTGTCTACTTATATACATTTCTAGTGGTCTGTATATCTACTATCCCATGCTCCCAACTAAATGATGTGTGATATGACCTTTGATGTGACTTTGTCACTCCTCCTGCCACATGGTGTGACATGACTTTCCTGCACTATAAATAGAAAGGAAAAAGAAATTAAAAGGAAAAGAATAATAAAAATGACTTAGTAGAAAAGAGCAGTTTATGACATATATGTCATATAGTTCTTCTATGGAATCTAGTTGGTTTATGACAATGTGAATGGTTTTTTGGCCCACTATAGTTTAGACCTTTCAACAATGTCTTGCAAGTTCAACATAAGATAATCTCCATCTCTGTCTGAACATGCTGAGCATAAGTACAAACAGCACCACCTCTAGGGCAGGCAGAAATAAACATTGGACAGTGGATTATGGCAATATTAGTGAGAGAAGTCTGGTAGGGTAAGAGTTCCCCCAACAACAATTGTGACCAGGGATAGAAATTTATGCAGTCTAGATCCCAGAGCCTTGGTCTTATGATCAATGATAGAAATTGATTCATACAAGTGGTAGACCTATTAACTCTGACTACAAACATAGAATTGACTATTCAAAATACACACCACATACCACTACATACCTCATGTGCCAACAATTCTGGTGATCAGATCTGTCTGGACCAGGTACGTAATTAATTTTCTGACTTTGTATGAGGCATGTGATTTCCAAGCTTAACTTGGAAATACTGCAAAGGATATTACTCAGCCAAACATCCTAATACATCTGATGATATATCGATGGCCCACTGGACTGACAAGGAGATAATTGCATAGACTTTCTCAGAGAGCATAAGAGTTGTACATGATGATTGGCCATAAGCGTCGATGGAAGGATAGAGAGATAATAGAACGACAGGGAAGCGGAAAACCTATTACTCTTGAACATCTTCGTGTTCGATGGCAATGAGCCCCTGACGTTTCTCTGCAATACGGGCGGCACGACGCTCGCGGACAGCCTATCAAGAAAAGTTTTCAGAAGAGGGAAAGGAAGGGAAGGGAAGGATGATACGAACCTTGTTTTTGGTACGACGAGCCTCCATCTGGTCGGCAATTACCTTGGTGCGGGACTTCTCGGCCTTGGCCTTGTGAATGAACTCCATCAACACACGTTTGTTCTTGTAGACGTTACCCTTGGACTTTTGGTAGAGAGAGTGATAACTGGATATGGACGTGAAACTCGGCAAGAGAAACGGGGGAAGGACTGTGCTCACAGGTGCTTGTCAATCTTACCCGCATCTCTGTACTTCCTCAGTAGTCTTCGAAGTACCCTCTGCCTTCTCATCCACTGGACCTTGGTAGGCATACGAGCCTCGGCAGTACCCTTTCTCTTACCGGTCCCGGTGTGCCTGCCCTTTCTCTTGGCAGCGAGGAGTTCCTTTGTGCGGGCACGGGAGTGAACGACAGTAGGCTTGACGATGACATGGCCATCCTTGATGAGCTTGCTGACGTGTTTGCGTGAGTTGGCATTGCCGATCTCAGCCTGTTCGGCGGGGTCAAGCCAGATTTTGCGCTTGCCAACGCCTGCAATGCTAGCTGCGAGGCGCTTTTGAGAACGGAGATTGACTATGGGAGGTGTTAGTATATTAAGGAAAGGCACAGAAATTGCTGACCCATTGACTTGAGATCTGGAGGAAAGTTGTCAGTTGATCTGGCGGTGTAACTTGGCAGGAGATGACGTAAACCAGCCACTCTGATAAACTGTACAGTTGCTGAAACTCCGCCCATCGGGCCTCGGATAAACCCCGGATGGCGAGCTGAGATTCGAGTCTGCTGAAATATTATTACTGGGATGATAATCTAATGATAATCTACAGATAACTTGTCAGAGCCATCCGCATGGGCCTCTTGGCCAGCGTCTGTGGGGCTGAGGCGGTCAGTAGCGAACGACAGGAGGATGTATAATTAGAATGGCATTTGAGCGGGATTTTCGCCATTGAGCGGTGAGGCGGGCTGGGAGTGCCAGAGACAGTGAGTATGGCGGACGGGACGATGAGGAGCACGTGTTGCTCAAATTTGTATATATACGCCACACAGGGTCTGACGCCTCTTGTCCCAGCCCACCATGGACCACAGCCGCCCTCCAACTCCCCAATCCTCCTCTTCCCCATCCCCTACACACTCCCTTTATCCAAGTCGTCCAGCGAGCAGAGCACCAAGCATCTCCGCCGGCGTCTCAGGCTTCCTCGCCAGAGCCAAGGATAAACCAAGAAATCCCAAACCAGGTCTCAGCCCACCACTCGCCTTCTCCCCAGTGCCCCCTGCACTTCGCAGCAAACCGGCCTCCATAAACACCGACGGCAACAAGTTCAATCTCAAGGACCTACTGGGAGCCGGGCCCAAGGTCAGCCGCAAGGGCTCTTCCTCCTCCCGGCGCTCAGACTCAGAGGCCGGCGACGTCAGGCCAAGGAGCACTGCCGGTGACAGTGCCGTCAGCCTCTCAGAGAAATACGGTGTATGTCAAAGAGTCGCCATCGGCAAAGGCGCAACAAGTGTCGTCAGACTAGCTCATAAATGGGATCGCAGCGAGGAGAAACTTTATGCCGTCAAGGTGTGCCACCATCGTCATATCTCGTTGGGCCCTTTTTGGCTCACGGCTCTTGCAGAAGTTTCGCAAGCGTAGAAAAAATGAATCCGAAAAAGAATACGTCAAAAAACTCACTGCCGAATTTTGCATCTCCTCGACACTTCATCATCCCAACGTCGTAGAGACTGTCGATCTCGTCCAGGACGAGAACCTGAATTGGTGCGAGGTCATGGAGTTCTGTCCTGGTGGCGATTTATATGCTGCCATCAAGAAAGGGTGAGTCCATTCTCATTAGGCTGCAGCAAGGTCGTCGCCCTTCATCTGCGGTTGCATGAGCTGTCAATAGATCAATTGATTTTTGTCTTTAGTGGTATGAGCCCCAGCGAGGTGGAATGTTGTTTCAAACAGTTACTTAGTGGCGTGTCCTATCTTCACTCCCAAGGCGTAGCTCATCGTGACATCAAACCTGAAAACCTCTTTTTTAATTCAAAGGGAAACCTCAAGGTATGTATCTTGACTGACTGCAAGTTTCCTGCTTTTTTGCATTGACAGTCTTCTCGGTCTCTTGCAAACATGCGCGTGGACTAGATCGGTGATTATGGTGCTTCCACAGTGTATAGGTTACCGTGGGAGGCAACTGTACACATGTCATCAGGGTTATGCGGCAGTGAACCGTACATCGCTCCCGAACAATTCCTAAGCAAACGTACGTCTCCTTCCTTCTATCTCTCCCTCTTTCTCTCATGCCTTCCTCCCTTTCGCAGCCTACGACGCACGTCTAGTTGACGTCTGGGCTTGTGGAATAGTCTATTATTGCCTCCACTTCTCTGAACTCCCTTGGCGTTCCGCTCAACCTTCTGATTCCCTTTTCGCGACCTACTTGTCTGCTTGTTCATCTTCTACTGCATATATAGCTTCATGCCCCTCTACCATCAATAACCTAAATCCGAGGCAGTGTAGACCTGTGTTGAGGAAGATGTTAGAACCCGAACCGAGCAAAAGGTTGACAATTGAACAGGTGATGAAGGAGACTTGGGTTATGAAGATTGAGGTGTGCATGGATGCTGTCAATGGGAGCGTGGATCCCGGGCATGTGCACAGCTGTGCGAAAGCCATGGGGGAGAAGAGCATAGCGATGCTGCGGTAGGCAGATAGGCAGGTGGCAAAGTTTTTTTGGTGCCTTTTTCTGTTTGTTGTGAGTGGAATCTTAAGCTTACATTCGGTTATTGCGTTTTTCGGCTGCTCTTTTTGGCTTTATGTGTTTCCAAGGAGTTCGGCCTTTCAGTTCAAATTCTTGGTTTTTTTATTGTTTGTTTCCTTAAGAATAGATCCAGTGCTATAGTTTACCATTTTGATTTTTATTCTCTCTTCTGCTTTCAGAAATTGGACACTTACCATGTTTGTGGTGCGATGTGGCACGAAGCAATCTGGTTTGTAATTGAAATTGTTCTTTCATCCAGCATCGACGGTTCTCTCAAGGAGAGGGCATAGCTTTCTCACTTGCACTGCCTGCACGGACTTGATGAGCCCCGGGGCAGAGGTAAATCCTGGACTTGGGAGTCGAGTTCTGGCGAGTTCTCAAATTAGCTCTAGAAGGTTTATTCCATCCATTATAGTACCAAATCCCAGTCTAATTTATATCTAATGTAATATAATACATATGTACAGTTGGGGCTTATCAAGGGTAGACTTTGCCACCCTCACCAGTACAAGCAGGTGAAATGAGTTTCTTCCCTCTCAGGTGAACAAAACATGGTTGATTTCTGCTAGGTTGACTTTGCCTCATCACATCACCAATCTACTGGACTATCATACCTTGTGTCACATAATCTGCTAGTCTGCTAGCACTCCACCTGCTGTTGTCCCATCATCAACAACATCCCATTAGTTTAGATTTGGTCATTGCAACTTCAAAAACCAGAGCACACATCATCAACAGCTGCAGCTGTTTCAAGTGCAAATCTGAAGACAGAACCCATCATTCTGTTTCCTTTCTGTCTAGGCTTCATGTTCCCTTTCTTCCAATGGCTCAAATTAGTTGTCAGTAATCACTTGTGTTTGTTTTGTAGTGTACTCTGTAAGGTATCGTGAACTGCAATCAATTAAAAAAAATCATGCACATGGACATCACACTGCATCAGTATCGCATGAGTTCCATGAGTTTCATGGTCCCAGCAGGTATATCGGTAGAGATTAGCCGGATAGCCGTTCCTTGTGAAGAGAACATTCCATTTATTTGTATCTTCTTTTTGGATTGTATCTTATACGGTTTCTTACTACGTATCGATGGCCAACCGTCTTTTGCAAGTCTCCGGACATATTTCAAACACCCACTCAAGAGGTTTGTTGACTGGTGATGTTGCCATCATAACCGGTGAATTATTTATTCCTACCACGATTTCAACTGTGTGTTTATGTTTTTGGGCAGGTGCTGGTCAAGTGTGTCTCTGTCCGCTGCTAGCTGGCAAGGGACTATTCTGAGCAAGGTCTCATTCTTAATAGGGCATTGGTAAGAGCTGTGCCGTCCTTTTCGCCAAGGAAGGCGCCAAGGTCGTTGTTAGCGAGTACGCTTGATTTTCCAGCAACCTGGACTGAGATTAATAGTTGTGTACCAGTATCGACGAAAAACGATTAAGCGATGTTGCGAAGCAAATCCAAGCATCTGGTGGAGACGTACTGGCTGTAGCCGGGGATGTCAGTGCTGATGATTTTCCCAAGAAAATTATCGATGCCACTATCCAGTGAGTTCCTCTTTTGTTCTCAAGTCGGCACTTGAACCTTCGCTGCTTGTCTGCAGAAAGTATGGGAAGATCAACCATATTGTGAATAACGGTCAGCAATACTGGAGTTATCTTTTACGTTCCATGGGCTTAATCACTACGAAGCCGGTTTCACCTTTGACAAAATGCTTCACAATATGCCTGATGATGCGTTCGACATCATTCAGAAGATCCATGTCCGCGCTCCTTTCCGTCTCATTCGTCAGGCTGCTCCATACTTCCGTATCAAGGTACTCGTAATCCTATCTTTTATTCAAATTATTAACATCCCTTTACAGAGTGAAAACCATGAGAACCGCTCAATTGTCAACGTGTCATCCACCACAGGCCTCCATGGCAATGTCGGTCAAGCCAACTATGCCGTCGCTAAATCATCCGTCATCGGTCTTACCAAAACCATTGCTAAAGAATGGGGTCCCTTCGGTGTCCGTGCCAACACCATCGCTTTCGGTCTCATTCACACTCGCCTGACAGCTTCAAAAGAAGCCGGGGAAACGATTGATATCGATGGAAAAAAGGTTGCATTGGGTGTTCCGGGTCCTCAGAGACCTATTTTAGATGCTACGAAACAAAACTCAGATGCATATCCTCTGATTCCTCTCAGGAGGGGTGGATCGACGGATGAAGCTGCTTCTGCTGTCCTCTTGTAAGTGTGGATCAGGTTTGGAGAAGTTATGTTGATCTAATTTTCTACAGTCTTGTTTCTCCTCTTGCATCATATATTTCCGGGCACACACTCGAGGTCACCGGAGGGGCAGGTATCTAAATTATATGAGTTATAACACTACTGTGGAGTCACTGCCTCTGCGTCAAAGACATCTGCATAAGTGTACTCAGATTGCTTCTTTCTGAGCTACAAAATAAGAGTGCAATTTCAGAGTAAAAATACACCGTTAACTTCTACCTGCAGAAATCCGTCTGTCCAGTCATCTGTCACCTGTCTAGCTTGAGAGGGTTGAAGGTTTGGTGCCTCATGGATCTGTCCATCCAAAAACGATATTCCATACTAATGAGAGAGTTCTGCATTTGTATACTGCAACAAGCAAACTAGTGCTAAGACACAGTACTAGCCATCAAACCGGGGGGTCAACAGAGCAGAGCTACGTACAATTATTCAGAAGTTTAATTTACTTCCAGCATGACATTGTCGTGAATGGCAGGGTGCCGGTGTATGGAAACAGCAGGAAAGCCTCAGCATCCGGATCTCCCATGCAATCAGAAAGGTCCTTCCACGCCAGAAAACCACGGAAACTCAGTATGGGCTAGGTATTGAGCTAGGGAAGCGAATATGAGAGCTCGGGTTCTCTGTACCTTCCTCCACAAGATCATGAGATAAATCAGACCACAATGTCTAACTAAGTTCAAGGTTCTACACTTAGGAACTGGCTTGAATGACCTCTGCTAATCAGTCCTTTCAAAGACCACAGTGCGATGGTGATGAATGTTTATGTTATACTTTGAATATCTTTTTTAGGAAGAGCTCCGCAAACAAGCACAGGAATGAGAGCGTGGGGCAGATTGACTATACCTAGTGGCGCAGAAGTAAATTATATGATGCATCAACTCATGAATCTGCATTTATCCAAAAATCAGAAGGTTCGGGCTCTGGTGAGACGTGATTTCTGAAGAATCGGAACCAGGATTGAAATTAACACAGCTTCGAGGTGATATTCGGGGCAGACCAGCAGTATCAACAACGTGACGTTAATGATCATAACAGAGGAACAGAGTATTGCATCTTTCTACAAGGTCAAAGGCTGAATTACTATTCAAGCGGTGCAGGTGCAAATTCAATGGCAAACATCTCCCCAAGATCCCAAGTCTTGATAAATCGGAGATTTGCTTTCGCCGCAAGGTGTATGTATCCATCGAGAGACCTTTCTTCACTGTTGCATAAGAGCATCATTGCTGCATCAGTATAGTATTGACGTATTCTTCCGAGACCGTAGTTTGGTAATAAAGGCGGATCGGCCTGTTCCAGTGAACATTTATCAATTGGAAGACGAGCAGCAGTTTGGATAAGATATTCCTCTGTTTATGTTATAAGATGAGTAGATCTCAGGTAAGATCAAGGATTGACTCACGAATGAGCAGTCGACTATCAGGCGACATTGCTTTGCGAATGTTGGAGAGCATAGCGAGTGCAAAACTGTCCGGCATGATATGACTGATGCGTGAGGTCAGACTTGCAAAGAATGTTTAGAAAGATGATAACAAACATGACGTTTTTTAGCTGAAGAGGTCAGGTTTAGTTCAAGGGAAAAGCGATGAACGCAATGTAAACGTAACTGACATAGTAAACATCACAATCAGGGACTGGCGGTGCAATGAACAAGTCAACAGATTTGAATTGAATCTTATTCTCAGCAATCGCCTGAGGGCACTCGTTAGGCCAAACCTTTTTGGCATGCTCCGTTCGCTCAGGAAGGTCTTGCAATATAAAGTTCAGATGGGGGTATCGCTTGTATAATTGTGTAGAGATATGCCCCCAGCCCCCTCCAACGTCATTTACGATAGCACCCTGACGAAGTTTATCCCAGGGGTAACCTTTAAAATTTAAGGAATCAAAGATTTGATAGGATCATGTCGGCGAATAAGGCTTGCAGACCTGTAAGAATGGCCAACGAATCATTGGCCATACTTTTTCCAGTCATACCTCTCTCAAAACGGACACCTTGTTCAGCCGCCTTTGGATTGTCTTTCTGTTGAAGATATCAAAAAATAGGCACATCTCTGAATGGACGAAGTACACATACGCCTTCGAACCACTGCCAAAGCGTGAGGTCAGTCCCTGAAGCATGATTGAATGCAGATTTATTTGGGGCATCAGAATATCCCCATTCCGGATCCAATAGAGTATCAGCTAATTGAGCTGCAGACTTGTTTGTTGGCTCATCGGTGCTATTGAGGAACAATGAACATCGGCGTTTACGCAAAGGACCTGATCCTCACATATGCCAACCGTAATTCGTAAGTGGCTGTGATTCGGAGAACAACATGCTGAGGCGATTGTTGGCGAATGTATCTCTTTCGACTAATTAAACCTCAGTAAAAATCCTCGAAATGCTATCTGAATCGATGAACCTTCTCTGAAAACATGATGCGAGCATAATGTTCGAAGAACTCTTGCTAATTTCCTTTCCTCAACATTGGATCGTCGACTCAACTCTGTGACGTGCAAACCAGCAGGCTCATTCAATAGAATATCTGCAATGCGAGCTCGCAAGGCGACTGAGATGAAGGCAGGCTGGTAAATCTATTATCGTGATAGTTCACATTTGTTTTTGAAAAAAGATCAACGCCTACAGTCAAGTATTTCTAATTATTCCTCCATCAGTCTGTGTTCATGAATTAGGAAAGACTTACGTTGAGTATTGTGTGATTAGGTCGTATCAGTGTTGCACATAGCTGTGCACATGCTCCTTCTAGGATCTGAGCAGCTTGCTTCATCTGGAGCGGATAGATTTCCGCGTCAAGGGGGTGAGGTTCAATATCATCAAGAGAAGGAACATAGGGTTTCTCCGAATTAGCCTTATGATAACCTTCCAAGTTACTGGCAGCATTCACGATGAGCGAGATCAAGCCGGAGATGTCAGCAGGGGAGTAGTTCATGTCGATGAATATGGACTGAGAAGAAAGTTACTGGTGGGTGATGAAGATTTTATACTCGGCGGCAACTCAAGATGCTGGCCAATCTGATCAATGTCGGGCGCTCATCTGGAGATGAAGATGGCTGCCATCGATGACTATTCTTGAACTCGTTGATTTGGTTGAGATGCATACCGAGTATTGCCTTTTCTTCGACTTTGAAACTTTCTATCTTGCCAATGATCAACTGGAGTTCAAAATCAAAATGATAGTACCACAAATTCTGTTGCTGCTGTTGAGCAAATAATGGGAACAATGAGAAATCCAACATTGATCGCAAGCACTTGACATGTATCAGCTATCAGTCAATGTCAGTCTTGTTGTTTGTAATGATCTTGTAATGATACAAGTGAATTGATACCTAAATATGATATTTATCAGTTGATGGATCCACCTCTTGCAATAAACAGGAAAATCAGCATCATGATCTCTGACTGTTTGTATGATCTGCCACCACTGTCTAGACACAGAATTCACAGGCATCATTGCATGACTTCCAAGAGAAATTCTGGAAGGATCCAGAATGTAGTGCAAACTTTGAAATTTGGTTTGAGGAAATCTGGGACAAATGTGACTCCTATAACAGCAAAGGGAGTGCAGTAGTGCAGTTGTTAGGCAACCTAGCCAGTGAGCAGCCTATGGCTCCTGAGAAGGGACTTAGTTGGATACTTAGGTTTTATCACAGATTAAAAATGTGTTCACAGAGGAATAAAAACAAATGACACGTAGTAATGCGAAGTAGCTGACTAATCCTGACTAAGCTCACAATGAAAGTCCCATACTACGGCTAAGGAAACTGAGAGGAAAACATAAGGAATTCAGAAACACAACACTTCCTCTTGTCAAAGATTCCTCTATTGTCCTGCCCCAATCCTAACCCAAAAATAGTGAAACCTTTCACTACCCAAAGACTTCGTCATGATATCTGCTACCTGCTCTGTAGTGGCAACATATTCTGCTTGTATAATCCCTGTCTTATGATCACATATGTGCCTGAAGTGCATCTCAATGTGTTTTGTCCTATCATTGATCTGTCCACTTTTGATAAGGTCCAGTGCCCCTTGGTTGTCAATCAGGATGCGTGTGGGATCAGTCAGTGGCATGACAAGAGAGTTGAACAACAGCCTCATCCAAATCACTTCTTTGACAACTGCTGATGCCACAATGAACTCCAATTCAACTGTGGACAACACTACACAACTCTACTTCTTTGATCCCTATGATACTGCACCTCCATCCATTAAAATCATATATCCACTGATTGATTTCTTGTCTGAATGATCCCCTGCCTAGTTTGAGTCCACATATGAAATGAATGTTAAAAGGATGGAGAGCAGCAATAGCAGTGGGGACAAATGATGGCCCACTCACCAGTGTATCCAATAGTTAGATGATAAAGTACCTATGGGACAGAGAGGATCTCGAGTGAAGCTTAGAATAAAGTGAGATGGCAATAGGAGACAAAGAGAAGTTTTTGTCACAAACTTCATTCAGACCTATCTCCACAAATACTGGGTCTTTTTCAACGATCTAAGTTGCATTGGAAAGCCCTTAGGAAGACCTTTCCAATGATGCTAGGGAGACTTTGACACCTTAAGAATCCACCAAGAGATCAACCAATCAGTAGTTACCAAACACTAAATCACTTATATCTCAGGAACTGGTGATCATGGGCATTCACTTTTGATTGTATAATAAAGCTCTCATCAAGACAATCCCATTGGCTATAAATAGAACGCAAGGCGTTAGGATCCCATGGAGATAGATAGTCCTCAATGTTGTAACATGAGGTTTCACTGATTACCCATAGATAATCATCTATCCTTTTCTAGAACAAAGGATAGCCCTAATCTAGTTAGGTTATCTCTATTTCAATCACAAAAGGACTGCTATATGTAGAACAATAGGCAGTAATCAGGTAATAATCTGTTCAGGTGCACAGACCATCACATTCCTGTATATAAGGCTCTCTAGTCTGAGGATTAGACCTTAGACTTAACAACATCTTTTGCTACTATCTTAACTTTGCTTTTTTGAGCCTTTGAATATCCAAATTCACCTATCACAAATAAGTAAGTGGCCATTTGTAATAGTCTTGCTTGGTAAGCAAGCTCCACCCATGGATTAGGCTGCATAATATTACTAATATTACAATATATCTAATTTATTTTAACAATGAATAGTGATTCTGTAGAGCTGTTGCCTCAAAATTCAAGTTTATAGTGAGAAGTACCATGTAGATACCAAAAAACATGCTTGACTGCCTGCAAGTGAGGTTTTCCTAGACAAGTAACATGACAAGAGAGCACTTCAACTGAGTATGCAATATCAGGGCAAGTGCACACCATGAGATACATCAATAAGCCTATACACCTCTGGTAGTTTTGCACATCAACTTTGGGTTCAGTGAGGAGAGGCAACTGTAAGTTCATTTCCATTATAGTCTTACACAGACTGCATGCTGCCATTCCATGTTGTTCTAGAATGGTCTTAATGTACTGCTCTTGGCTGATCAACAGCATCCTAGTTCTATCATCCAAAATACGGCGTTCTGTTTTCATTTGCAGTGTCTACTTCACTTCTTCAAGATCTTTTATTTCAAAACACTGGGCTAGACTCCATTTGATCTCCTCCATGTCCCCTATGTTACTTGAAAAAAGCAAGAAGTTGTCAACCCAGACAGCTATGACAAATAGTCTTCTTTCGATGGTCTTGATGAAAACTCCATGGTCAGCACTACTTCTGACAAAAACAAAACTTTTTAGCTTATTTTTCAGCTTCAGGTACCATTCCCTTGATGCCTGCTTTAAACCATACAATGCCTTGTGTAACAGCCAGATCTTGTTTTCCTTTGCTTTATGTCCTGGTGGAACATTCATAAATATTTCATTTTCTAGATCACCATTCAGGAAAGTGGACTTCATGTCCATTTGGTGAATATGCCAGCCATAACAATTTGCAAGTACTAGAAGTATTCTAAGGGACTGGTGATGTGTAACAGGTGTAAATATCTCATTGAAATCAACTCCAGGGACTTGTGAAAACCCCTAGGCCACAAGTCTTGCTTTATATTGCTCAATCTGACCGTCTTCATCAATTTTTGTCTTAAAGACCCACTTGCAGTCCACCACCTTTTGTTCTATAGGCCTCAACACTGTACTGAACAGTTTTTGCTTTGCAAACTGTTCCAGTTCCTCAGTACATGCATGCTTCCAGTGTACTGCATTGGGCCTCAACATTGCTTCTTCATAGATAGCAGGATCATGGGTTGTCTTGGATAAGAGGGCTGATTCCTTTGTAGATGCATCCTGGGTAGTCCTTTATGTATATGATGAAGTTAAGTACCTCAAGTCATCGTCTCAAATAGGTGTTTGGTGAATTCGAGTTGACCTTCAAAATCCCTATGGTATGTCCGCTATTCTGTCATTGTTATGCATTATGCTCTTCTTAACTCTACCATTGGTCACTGGACTTTCTCCATCATCATTAGGAGCTAGACCCTTGTCTTTTCTTTTCACTTTGGGGCTTCTAGTCTCAAAGTTTAGCTCATCTATCTCCACTTTTACCCACTCTGGCCTGTCTGGTAACTTGACAAATGTCATATTGCAAGACACATATAGCTTCAAATGGTTTTTGTCATGAACAATAATATATCCCTTTCTATTATTAGGAATGCTGACAAAAAATCCTTGAACAACTTTTGGGTCAAGTTTTCCATGTTTGTCGCCAGGTACATGTACAAAGCTTTGACATCCAAATGTCTGAAGGTGCCTAACTAATAGTTTCTTGCCAAAATAGACTTTGTATGGTGTTTTGTCCTCAGTTAATGCTTGAGTTGGCAGTCTATTTAGGATTTCTTGTGTGTAATTCACCACAAATGGCCAAAGGGTTTTGGGTAAATTGGAGCCTAGTAACATAGATCTTGTCATCTCTAGGATTGTCCTGTTGAGATGTTCTGCTGTTCCATTCTCCTGGGGAGTTCCTGCATTTGTAACTTTATGATGGATTCCTTTGTTGCTAAGCCAGTCCTGAAAATCTGCTCCTATGTATTCTCCTCCACCATCTGTTTGCAAGAAATTAACAGTTTCTCCAGTCTCCACCTCAGATTGCAGAATCCACTCTTTCAACACTTTAACAACCTTGTCTTTGGCTTTTATTGGCTTCACCTTCATATAGTGTGAATGTCCATCTATCAAGGTTACAAAATACCTGCTCTGCATACTTCCCTCAACATCAAAAGGACCACAAACATCGGAAAAAAGGCGATACAGTGTTCTTGAACAGTCACTGTTTGATTTCTTTGTTATCACCTTGCAGGTCGTCTTTCCTTTTAGATAAGGTATGCATTTCGAGGTATGGTCTTCATCATCCTCCACCTTATTATCCTGTTCCACATCCAAACCTGTTACCATTGACAGCTTTAAGAGTTTTCTAACAG
>Ga0153986_1000335_pt1 | contig 14800 bp, 25 predicted proteins | sample TSGA070MetaG_FD_104724 | JGI IMG/M metagenome (GOLD analysis project Ga0153986, IMG submission 104724) | Attine ant fungus gardens microbial communities from Georgia, USA - TSGA070 MetaG | ecosystem: Host-associated > Fungi > Mycelium > Unclassified | place: USA: Georgia, Alexander Wildlife... | reverse complement strand
GTTATCGTTATTCTCTTTTCCCGGCAGGCCACGATTTTTGATTCGTGGATGTGTCTTGTTTTTCTTTGTACGATCTTTTGAGTGAGACGAAGAAGGATTTTCATGATATGTATTGTAGTAATAATCATACATATGCATATGCGGATCCTTGTTTTTGAATTATGGTACCACAGGTTTTATGACGCTCAAGTTTGATAAAATGGAGTATCTTCCAATTCCTTTTTAATCCTGGATTTGAACTTTGACTGCACCTTTACTTGGGTCAGCAGCTACGTAGAAGGCATCGACGGCGTTTTCCAGCGAAAAGCGATGAGTGACAAGAGGTTTGACATTGATGAGCCCACTTGAAACAAGGCGGATAGCCTTCGGATACTGGTTAGCATAACGATATTGGAACCTAATGTCAATTTCGTTGGCACTGAAATGCATAAATGGGAACTGGAGTGAAAAAAAAAAGAAGCATCGTGAAATCGAAATATATCTATTTTCGTCAATCGTAACATACCACTTGTTCGTTCTTCCCGACACCAATGATAAATACCTGCCCGCCAAATTGTGTTGCCTTAGTTCAGGAAGTATGTCATCAATGAGAAATGGCAAAAAATGTATATATACGTACGTTGGCAGCTGTGTGGACACTACTCTCCACGCCTGTACATTCCAATGTCACTTTGACTGGACCATTTGCGGCCTGTTTGATCTCTTCTGCCGACTCCTTTGGTGTTGTACCTTTCTTAATCAGCACTGTACGTACGCCTGGTACCAACTTTTTGGCAAAGTCAAGACGGGATTGGAAGAGATCAGTGATGACGATGGGTTCAGCGCCTGCTGCGCGGGCTGATAGAAGAGAGACCAAACCAATGGGTCCAGCACCACTGTAAGGATGCCAATGAGCGTGGATGATACATTTTACGGAATGAAGATGGTGGATATACCAGATGAGAACAGCATCACCAAGGCGGAGACCGGAGCGCTCGATACCCGCCAGAGCGACTGCCAAAGGCTCACAAAGGGAGCCTTCTTCGAAGGAGACATTATCGGGGAGACGATGAAGCCATTGTGCAGGGTGCAAATGCCACCTTGTCAAAGTACCTAAAATCACGAATCCTCGTCAATCAGCGGATCAGAAATTGCGTGGAATGGAAACAATGAACCATGGAAGGGTGGGGTGGAAAAGAAGACAACATCGGGACAACCGTTATACCTCCCTGTCCTACAACCATCACAGGAGGGTTGAGAACATGGAACTCCAGCCTCAATAGCCACTCGGTCTCCTGCGGAAGATCTGAGTCCATAAAATGAAGAGTTGGGTATGTTGAGCGTACCCTTCTTCCACTGGGTAACGCCTTCGCCGACTTCAACTACCTCACCAGCACTTTCATGTCCAGAACCACACTGTCAAGCAAGCTCCTATCAGTCGCAATTGCCTTGAAAACCATCACTCACTTCATCAGGAACAACCATAGAATCACCAATACGTCCATGTTTCCAGAAATGTACGTCACTCCTTGAAATTCATCGGCACATAGCTATTGTCGTTGATATGAAGAAGACGCACCCGCAAATTCCCGTAGCACGCACATGCAACAGAACTTGTCCGGGTCCAGGCGTGGGCCTGGGCTTTTCAACGAGGTGAATCTCGTGTTGAGGGTTATAGAAAGCCGCAATATTAGCTTCAGGTCTGGGTTTCTCCCCCTGCTGCAAAATCCTGAAATCGGGGTGTTCTAGAGTCTTGCGAGGGTGATAGATCTGAGCATTGCCCACTTCGACAGCAACTGCGGCCATTTCGAGATATTTGTTCCCTAATACGAATAATCAAAATGTCAGCGAGTCTGCGGTAGAATTCGACAGGAGAGTCAGCAAGTAAAACGTAGAGTGCATGATTGCCGCTTTTATCTTCCGTTATCAGGAGGATGTTTTGTCAGCCCAGCCGAGAATATGATCACAATATATGATCACACGGCCTTTTGCCTTTTGCTTTCCTCCGGTCCGCCGCAGTCCGGATATCCCGCTTTGTGTGCCCTCCGTTTTACGGACCTGAGTCCCGGCCTAATTCCGAATTCCGAATTTATAATTAGTGCGATAGCTGTAAGGGTACAGAAAAGGGAATCCGTAAAAAATTTCAGATATCCTCGAGTAGCTCCAGATATAGAATTATGGAAACCATAAAATCATGTTCGTTCTTTATGCTGGGTGCACAGGACAAGCACTTAGCCGGAAGGGTGAACACCTCCAGTAAAACGCTTGAAAGTAAAGCTGGAAGAGAGGATGCTATTAATAAATGAATCTTGGTGACCTGGACGAACATACCCCAAAAATGCCAAGTCTTTTTCAGCACCAATACCTTCCACCTTCTCAAGATGGTCAGGCATGTTGCCGAGATCATCCGTTGGGAAGTATGAAGTGTCCGTGATAGATTGAAGCCGAGGAATGAATGGAGGTTCAATCTGGCGAAGAGTAGTCCAGTCGGCACCATAGAAGAAAGGATGAGCCTTGATTTGATTGACGCCTAGACGAGACTCAGCCCAAGTCATCATACTAACATGTGATGCAGGTCAATTCAAGCCCAGGAGGGGAGTAGAGGCGCACCTTCGAATCAGTTCTTCGCCTTCCCTTGAGATGTATACCTCTTCAGGAAAGTAAAGGTAGGTGGGCCAGTCGATAATCTTCTTGTACGTGTCCCCCGGGTTATCAGAGCAGAAGGGCGCATACCCAACTAGACACTCGAAAAAGATTGCGCCCAACGACCACCAATCGCACTCTTTACCATAGCCCTTCATCATGAAGACTTCGGGCGCAATCTAACAGAAATGGTAAAAACCTTAGCAACGACCAATCTCATGGCAAAGGGGCTCGTACATAATCAGGGGTTCCAACAGTCGAGTAAGCCTGAAACCGGGTGTCAGTGATTCTTCAGAGCCATAGTGGAGACTGACAAGTTTTCTTCGGTTAGCTTTCCAAGTCGCGATCTGTTCTCGACTCATTGTAAGATTGATCGGATTAACTTGTACACTGTTGCGCTGAGCATCCCTCCCTTTTTCTTGCTCGATATATCGTTTGTAGTACTCTGGATCAGATGCCTTGTGTAGACCTGTTGACAGGCCGAAGTCAGAAAGCTTTAGATGACCATTTCTATCAATGAGGACGTTGTCCGGCTTAATGTCACTATGAAAATGAATGAGAAACGAAAACAAGAAGACGAAGGTTCGACTGACCGATGGATATAACCAAGGTTATGTACAGCCTCAATGGCAAGAATACATTCAGCCATATAAAACCTTGTAACGTCTTCAGAGAATACATCATACTTCATCAACATTGTCATCAGATCGCCGCCGGGCAGGAACTCCATGATCAGGTAAAGGTATAGAGGGTCCTGAAATGAATAGAAGAGCTGAACCACCCAGGGAGAAGTAGACTCTGCAAGAACATCCCGTTCAGCGCGAACGTGCGCAAGCTGAAACGAGGGGTGAGAGGGTTCCTAGGGAGAGGACCATCACCCACCTGATCCCGTTTCAACATCTCCGCCTTCTGCAGGCTCTTCATGGCATATACTTTTCCCGTGTCAACCTTTTGTACCAAACGAACCTGTGATACACGTATATCAATATTCTCCTGCACATATACTTAATTTGAAGTTCCTGACCTCACCAAAGGCACCCTTGCCGATGACCTTGACTGTACGGAAATCGGACAGTTTGATTTTTGTTCTTCTGAGACGTAGTTGCTGTGACTCAGACTTTGTATATTTACGGATTTCACGCTCTTTGGCTTCTGGGGTATGAAGCTGCACAAGCTTCGTCTCTAGGTCTATCCGCCTGTAGTCGACCATAAGTCCGTAAGTCCGCGCACGGACAATATACACACTGATGCAACGCACCGAACATTCCTCTCAATCGCCGAATCCACAGCGACCTTGTAGAAAGATTCCAGCTTCAGCTTGGCAGCCGTTGAGCGGGCCACAGCATCGTTGCTGAGCTGATGCGTGGACCGGTTAAAGTAGACATCTAGCGAATAACATTAAACCGTCTGCGACAACTCAACTCGTTCTAAACGTACAATCATCGGCTCGGTAGTTGGTGGACTGTTCCATCGCCTGCGTTTCTTTACTGCTGAGATTGTGTGACAAGTTCAGATGGTTATTATACATGTTGCATGGTTGTTGATACAGGGACGAAAATGCGGCATGTGTATCTCGTGACCTTACTTCTCTATTTTCGAACCTTGTTATATTGTAAAGACCCCCAATGCCTGAGCTCACTCTCGACACGCTCGTGGACGATGGCGACTATCTGGGCTCAGAGCGTGCCCGGCTTGAGAATAAAGTCATTCTCGATGAGCTCGAACGAAAAAAGAAAGCCCGCGCTTTGGCTGTTCCGACGGACGACAATCGCGTCAGAGCACGGTTGAGAGAAATTGGAGAACCCATAACCCTCTTCGGCGAGCGTGTTTGTCCCAATTTCATCCCCTCTTATATGTCTTCTCAACATAATTCAAGGCCGCTGATCGTCGAGACCGTCTGAGATATGTTCTATCTCAAATCAACGCAGCGCGCGGGGAAGATGCAATCCCAGTCGAATCAGAGTCCTCTGAAGCAAGCGATAATGTTGGCTCTCCGTATATCTTGTTACATTGTTCTCAATCATGGTCACTCTAGGAAGAGGAATTTTATACTCCAGGAACTCTTGAATTGTTGGAGACTCGCCGGCGGATAGCAGAGTTTTCACTGCCTAGGTTGGATTCATCAGGTCTTAGACAGAAAAGGTGCTTACAATTGTATCTTGTTCGTTTCCCTTGACAGAGCTCAGAAACGTGTCGCTCAGCAGCGTCTCGACAGCAGAATGGACTTGGGTAAGATTGTCGACATCCGGAAAAAGGTGTTCAACGAGGTCAAGGTGAGTGGCCACTGTTATCAACTCAGGTTTCGTTAATAATTTAGTCTGTAGAAATTCTCCAATCTAGGCTCACAGATTGGCGATGAGCGGCCTATTGCACAGGTGCGATTTTCTCCAAACAATGAAATCCTTGCCACAGGAAGCTGGTCGGGAACCGTGAAATTATGGAACGTACCTTCGTGCACAGAAATTCGTGTCTTGAGAGGTAGGACAGATATCCCCTCAGGAAATTCATATGATCGTAAGTACGTTGTCAGGTCATAGCGAAAAAGTCAGCGGTGTAGCATGGCACCCTCAGGCTACCCTTACCCAAAGCCCCGATGCTGTTAACCTTGCAAGTGGTGCTGTTGAAGGGAATATAAATTTGTGGTCCATGAACAGGCAAGTCAAGGTGTCTCATGAAGTGATTTGACTCATGGCTTCCTCAGCGACCAGCCTCTTTCGGTCCTAAAAGGCCACAAAGATCGTATTGGCCGCGTTGCCTTTCACCCATCTGGTAACTATGCTGCTAGTGCTAGTTTCGACACTACTTGGCGCCTATGGGATATAAATTCTTCGAAAGAACTGTTGTTACAGGAAGGACACTCGAAGGAGGTTTTCACCATAGAATTTCAGCATGATGGTGCTCTGATTGTATCCGGGTGCGCAATGCAGTGCTCATTTGGCAGAGTCCTCATCGTAAACTAACTTCTTTCAAGTGGTCTGGATGCTATTGGACGCGTATGGGATTTGCGGACAGGAAGAACGGCTATGGTACTTGATGGCCATGTTCAAGGGATTTATTCAATTGCATTCTCACCGAACGGGTTAGTACAATTTACACTACATCGTGTCAGTTCAATCATTTCACAAACTAGATATCAAGTGGCTACAGGCTCTGGTGATGATACAATCCGACTTTGGGACATACGATCTCTGAAAGCACTCTATACCATTCCCGCTCATCTCTCAAATGTCTCCGATATCCGATTCTTCCATGCCAACGACCTCTTCTATAAACCCCTTACTTCAGCCACAACTGACGAAGACACTGAGATGAACGGTGTTGAGGAAGAACTGGGGACCCGCGATATACCTGGTTCCGAAGAGCCTAAAGATCAAGATTCAGACTCAACAAAGGGGTACACAGAAGAAGAATGGCGGTATCGCTCTGGATTATTCTTCACCAGTGCAGGTTATGATGGACTTGTCAAGATTTGGAGTGCGGATGATTGGCAGTTGTTACGCACACTTACAACTGACGCGGGTAAAGTCATGTCGGTTGATGTATCAAGCGACGGTGCCATGATTGCGTCTGGAACTTATAACCGGAATTTCCAGCTGTATACTCCCGAGGGCTTTTGATGCTTACTAGATTATACCAATGTGCTACCTTGATGAGAATTTTACTCCTGAGGGCCCAGTCGTTAACATCCATTCTGTGATCAATCCAAGGCAAGTAACGCTCGAGGATCTTCATCTCCAACGTTATGGACTGAAAAGCCGTCGTTCTCTCGCACAAATAAATAATAGAGATGATGGAACTAGTCACCGCAGGTTCTCGGTAGGATCTGCCAACAGTCAAGTTTTGATCAGAGTGTTGTGTTCTGGGAAATTTGCCATAGGAACCTTGCAGAGAACGGGATAAGAAAAGGGAGGCGCCGAGTCGGACAGTTTGGTGGCAATATTCCGCGAGAAATCGTGCACTATGCAAGTAGAATGAGGTTTGGAGAGGATTAAATATACACATAACAAAACATATTATTATGAACCTCTGAAACCACCACGACCACGATTCCCACTACCACGGAATCCACCTCCACCTCCTCTGTTACCTCCAAATCCTCCTCGCGTTCCTCTGCCTGGAGGACCTCCCCGTCCTCTACCCCTGCCTCCACCTCGCTGAAACCCACCTCGTCCCCCTCTGCCACCGCCCCTTCCACCTGCTGCGCCTCCTCGGCCCCGACCACGCTCTATGGGAACAGAAAATAAGCAAGAATCATATAATCAGAATTTCAAATTGCATACTTTTAACACCTTGAACAGAAAAAGGCAAGGTCAATATCAAGAAGCGATGGAAAAAAAATCAACCACATACCACCTTCGACTTTGGGTTTGGGTAAAAACCGTTCGAGAGGCAAGAGTTTATCACCAGCAACATACACTTTGTCTCCCTTTTTGAAACTGGTAGCGACCATTCCTTCCCCCATCTTGACCGAAAAATACACTTCATTGATAGGTCCGAGGATCTCGTCTACTTTACCGATGATGGATTTGTTTTGTAGGTAGATTGGGGCGTTGAAGTAAGGGACTTTATCAGCCATGGTCGATGTACAGAGCATTTCGTCTTCTACTGCATGAACAAATGTTCCTAGTTCTAGAATGATGATAGCCCACAGGGGGTTCAAAATTGACCTGAGTCGAAAAGAGACAGACAGAGAGAGACGTACCCAAGACTGTATCTGGAGGGCCAGCATCACGTTGTTGAAAACCTCTGCCTTTTTTGAAATTAAGAAAACAAGAAGTAGTTTGACATCAGAACGAAGACATACCTCCACGAAAATACCCACCCCCTCGACTCATAGCTGATGGATGAATGGATGTGGGGTGCGGAGGCGGGATAATGATAATAATAAAATTTGTTGATCGTGGGTATTTGTTGATGTGAGTTCCTGATTAGGCAATCGGGATTTGCTTACCCTTTACCCTTTACGAAAACTCCTCCACCGCCCTAGAGACAGATTTGAGATCTCTATTGACATGAACTGAATTGAATCTGAACAGCTGTCATATACTTCACATTGACTTCCGATTGCATCGCGATCGGTAAACCTTCCCTTGCCCCTAGCTTAGCTACTAACAAGAATGCTGTTGTTAGACTAAGTCTGTCCAAGTAGAGAGGTATTCCAACCTAGGTTTAATTGCCAGTCAAGGACCCTCCACCCCTTTTGAGATATAATAATAACACAATTACATACATCGGAAGCGACAATATGCAAAAATATTACAAACATTGTTCAGATAGTGCCATCTCGCACTTTTTGCATGAATCCCGACACTCGCCCAATATCCACAATTTGGGATTCACTTTCAACTGCGACTACAAGATTTTCCAACATCTACGCCAATGTCAGTAGGTTCAGACAGGCTAATTCAAGTAATCGCTCACATCCTCCACTTTATCAATCGGTATCCCGGTACAAAGCGCTACGATCTTCTTACACTGATATTCCTTCTCCGCGTTCATAGTTTGCAAATTCAACAGTCTGTCGCTCAACGACTGCTCTATTCTCTGATGCCAAATTTTCATCCTCCTTAACTTCACTAGGGTCGTAACTGTATCACTTCCCGAGGGAGGCATAGGTGGATCCAAGTCCACATTTACCGATATATCTACAGCACCACCAATTCCGATTATCGTAGATTTGATGCCTCGATATGAGAATGCTGGACCAGCAGATTCTCGTGCATCCTTGCCAGAAAGGTCTGTCCGTCCTGTCCAGTCGAATTTGTCTTCGTCGGACAAGGCCTTTTCGACGTTTTGGACACGTTGGGTTACTTTATCGAGTTCGGCGCAGTGTACCTGCCAAACTTGGATTTGTTTGCGCTTGTCGGAGAGCTCACGAGTCGCGGCACGCAGGTGAGCTTGCGTTACGTCAAGAGAATCTTGTTTTGCTTTAAGCTCGGCTTGGAATTCCGTGCTCAATGAATGTATCATGGAAGTCAAGTCTAGAGGCGACAGGAGATATGTGGGCTGTCTTTGGCAGGACTGAGGGAGACGGACCTGCAATGACATTCTCACTCTTTTGTATAGGTGCCGGAGGACCGGTTCGTAACGATGCCAGGATGTCCTCAGCCTTCGAACTGCCCGCAAGTTCCTAGAATACGCATTAGCCAACCCATGGCATAGTGTCACACCCGATTTCACCTCCGTCTCAACACCAAAGTCACCAGGTCGCAGTCCAAGTTTGTTGGATAATGTTCGATTTGCATTGACATCCAACAATGTTCTTACTAAAGTCCTGTTGCCAACTCTCGCAGCAATATTCAACGCCGTGTCTCCGTGTTCATCTTGTAAATCTACTAAAGAACGAAAGTCCCCGCCTTGATGTTGCGCTATCCAATACAGAATCTGATCAAGATAATATCGCGCAGGTACGGCTCGGCCTTTAATACCAGATAGAGCTGTGACATGATGTAAAACAGATTTTTTTGCAGTATCGAGGGTGCGTATGGATTGGTTGAGGGAGGCGACGAGGGTGTTGAAACATTGTTGGTCTGCGTTGTGAGTTGCTAAACAAGCGCGGATAAGAGGGGTTTCGCCAAGGTAATTACCACGGTGGATATCTGCCCCGTTAGCTATGAGAGCGGTAGCTATTCGCTGTCGTGCCAAACTAGCTGCTAGATGTAGCCCAGTATGGCCTTGATTATCAAGAATGATATCGACATCGAGAATACCTGGGTTTGCATTATTCGAAGGGTCAGAAGCAATTTCTCGTAAAAGGTCCAAGACTGGACCAGATTCATCACGTTGACAGATAGCAGCCATTACTGCTGCTCGTCTGCCATCTTTCAAAGGGGCTGATGGGGCCAGTCCACGTGTAACAGAGGGTTTCGACGCGAAGCGCGTCACGTAGGTGATGGTTTCAGCGCGGGCATCGGCAGTCCCGATGGATTGTGTGCTTGTTGGTCTTGAGATGCCGTTGAAGGTCTGTTGTGTGGAAGGCAACGAGGTTAAATGAGTCTGTGACGATGTCGACCAGGATTCTGTTTGCGAAGTAGGTAATTGAGAAGGAGATTCGTCGCGGCGTCGTCGTTTTGCAGGCGAAGAGTTGTCTTGGCCGTGTGCATGGAGAATATTTGACGATGGTGGGTGGATGTCTAGACAGAATCAACACGCGTGATGAGCTCAGGGAAGAAACGGGCTGACCGTGTGTGGGAGACATGATGGTGTCGGCATCGGCTTCAGACCGATTCCTCTTTAAGGAAGAAAGAGGCGGCGTTTGAGTAAAGGGTGATCGAGAGAGTCCCGGGCCATGATAGGGCGAAGGTGAACCAAAGTTCTGTACCTTTGCTGTCAACTCTGAAGTTGAAGGGGTAAATAGACCCTGAGCACGGCCTTGGTTCAAGAGACGGAGAGCGGAGCCGGGCATGATTGGTGGTGGAGCTAGAGTGGAGGGGATTGATGGAACGTAGTTGGCTGGGCCTCCCAGATAAGAGGCAGAGGAGGCGGAGAGTGGACGTGGAGGGGTTGGTCCAGTGGGGGCAGCAGCAGGGAGAGCTCCAAGGGAATTTGTGGATGGCTGGAAATCAAAGAGGGGAGATAGTAGAGAGGCTACACCATACTGAAAAGCAATATCGCGACCTCGTTCCAGCGGGATCCTTTCAAAATACTGAGATGGGTCAGACTGCCAGATAAATGACACAGAGACACAGACCAGGTGCCCTGGTACTTTCCATAGCCACCTTGGACTATCTCGTGCTTTCCGGGCAGAATTTCCTTCTCCAGGATTTTTGTGCGCCGGCCCTTGTCGACGCCCGCGACCTTGAGAATTTGGGTCGCGTTGACATAGGAGTCGTTGCGTCTGCGCATGACGGCGATACCGCGGACCATGCACTCATATACCTGGAGGACACGGTGGTGAGAATGGGAGAAATGAGAAATAAAAAAGAGAGGGAGACCTGGACGGAGGAGTAAACGGCATTGTAGATCTTGACGGTAGGATTTGTGGCCTGGGGCAGCTTGGATCCCGGCTGCATGGTGGGCGAGGGAAGGCGTGATGCGGGTCAGGTGCTTTATGCGAGACGCGACAACGCGTGACCTGATATGTTGTCTCCGTATGTCAGAATATCAGCCTTTCCTCATCGATGCCGTCCCCGTCTTCCCCCTCATCCACGCCTTCCGCTTGGTATGTCGGAGCACCCTTTGTCTTAGCCCACTCATCCTCCCTCTAGGACATCATGGTATGTTCCTCTGCTCACCACAGCCTGACTTCACTCATGGCCCCTAGCATTGCATCGGTGCGTCTTCAATCTGCAGCACAAGACTTGCCGACTGACCGCACCACACAGATACTCCATTGTCTTTTGAAGCAGTGCGTGTTTGCTTTCATCAAAGCCGTCTGTCATTGACCCCTGCCAGCTCACTGCACCCGAGCTCACTTACTCAGTTGTCCATCCTCTCGTCAATAGATACACCTCCATACAAGAGGGGAATCTCTCCGTTGTCTTCTGCTTGCTTCTCAATCGTGTACACTTTTTACGCGATGAGAATGTGACTACGGCCCCCATCTCACGGTCAAGAGCCGAACTCTGTGAGATTTTGGCTACCCGTGTTTTGAGACAGCTCGGCGATGATATGTACCGTCTTGCTGTTGCAGCAGCTACTGAGTGGCCTGTATACAATGGCGCTGATCCAGCATCAATTGCTCAGGTCAAGCAGGAGCGGGACGACGACCTAGAGAGCCATGTAGGCAACGCCATCGAGTTGGCTATTCTCGGCAAGGCCAGAAAGTTTATCAAGAGTTCTGCATGTCAAAAGCTCATCAGTGCTATCTGGAGGTGAGTTAGAGTTCTCATCAAAATGGACAACGAAGAGCTAAATCTTCGCAGTGGTAAATGCGTTTATCAAGCCCGGAGCAGTCATTCAATCCTCTCAGACGTGAGTCTTATCGAGTCGATGCAATCACATTTCTCATGACACATAGACATACAAACGAAATCCTATCCACTTTTATGACCCTCACAAGGCGCCTTTGCTTGACCACTACCGGTAAGCTCCAAGTCTTGAGTTTCTCAGACCTCACTTTATCCTTCTTCTTGCAGACTCAAAGTCCCAGCTATTCGCTCTGTCCTCGACTACTCCAAGTAAAGTCGTCTTCTCAACGCTATGGGTCGGATCGTTACTGACTCGGTTATCCTCAGCTTTCTAATCCTCTTCATCCTATTCACTATCAATATCGAATTCAACAGAACCGAGAGAATTAATATAGCTGAAACCTTGTTCATGATATTTGGCCTCGGGTTCTCCTTAGAGAAGATAGCCGCAATGCAAGAACACAGTATCGGAGGTTTGCCTTTTTTGGCCTTTCTCCCGCTTGATTGATTCTGATCATACCAGTCTTCTTTAAGGGTACCTGGGTATGTATTTCATTGTTCAATCAACATCAATGGTTGAGCTTGAATCTTTGGTTAGAATGTCTTTGACGTGGCATTTGGTGCGCTGCTCAATATCTCTTTTTAACGAGAAGGGGCCTATAAACGTATTAGTTGCCTTATATACTCCATATGCAGTTCTCAGGCTATACGGTGTCCATCATCACAGTAAGGATGTCACGGTGAGTAGGAAACCCATGCTTATTGATGGTTGTCATAGAGCGGTGGGCACGAGAACTCGGAGAACACTTTCTCGCTATCACTGCCAGTTTCATGTTTCCGAGGCTAGCATTTGTCACTTTGAAGGATAATCTAATGGTTCTTTCGCTCCGAGCTATGTTGATGCAATTCATGATCTTGATGTTCATCGCAGCCTTCTGCTTCTGTGGATTTTTGTATGCATTGTGGACGTGCGTTGGCCATTCCTCTCCTCCTGTCCTGATCAGGGGCTTATTGCTTTTTTTCTCCAGATTGGGTCGACATCACGTATCGTATGTCATTCTCTGATTCTGCGTTTTCTTGAACTGATTTCTTCCGTTTTATGGTTACAGTATAGGGTACAGTCATCTGGCTTTCCATGATTGTACAAGGGCAAACTTATCTTGATTGCAGTGAAATTGCTTGGTGGATGCTTGACCTCTACTTTGGACTCGATGCTAGTGGATTTGATCATGCCAGTAAGATGGATTCTGCTCGCAGCTATCGCCATATTTTGAATATGATAGCCGACTTCCATTCTGTGTTTGGTCCCATACTCATGGTCACTTATGCATGCCTAAGTAATACACTCTTATTGACTGGTAAGTTGGCTGTTCTGTTCCTCTCTTGAACTTGAAATAAGGACTGAAATCATTTCAGTGCTTGTTTCGGTATGTCTCACTCGCATTTTCGAAAAAAACTATGAGCTCAGAAAAATCAAGATTCTGTCTAACACATTTTCCCGTATCAATGAAGACGCCGCAGCAGAGGTAAGAGATGTTTTCAAAGATCCTTTTATTTGCCTCAAACGCCGTGCAGTCGATGTTCAGGAAGGCTGTCCGGACCATTGAGGGGTAGGCTGACATACTGTGATGCGATGTATGTATGTTGATAAGTCTTCAGTGTCAAGGCGGATTCCTTGTTCTCCTATCAGCCACCTGTCAATGTTCTCGCGCTCTGCATCATGTTGCCTGCTAGCTATGTCCTATCGCCCCGCTGGTTCCACAAAGTTAATGTGCTCATGATAAGAATTACCAACTTGCCGATCCTTTTAATGATATCTTGGTACGAGCGGTATGCCAAGAAGGCGGGAACTGGGAGCTTCTACGATACAATTGCCCATGCAGCTGAAAAATTGTTCGAATCCTTACCTCGGCCATTAAAGCTGAAGCGAGTGTGTAAGTGAACACTCTGTCTCTCCTTCCAGAAGTTTACTAAATTGGCTTCTAGCCATTTTTGAAGGATTGGTGGGGCCAGGTGCTGATATTGATGTCGTTCGTGTCCATTCTCTCACGAGAACATCACCCCCTTATTGGCATGTGATAATTCTAGATTTTTGAAGTCAACGATACGTTCGAAAGTGCCCTTGATGTCACTGATTCCAATGAGCCTATCCATGTTCAACGACAAGTGACTTCGCGCCGCCGTTCGTTGGATTCCATGTCCCCATTTAGACGAGTCCCAAGATCAGGGACATATCCTTCTGGATCTCCAGTGTCACCTCATGTCTCACTTCCTCGAGTTCACTTGGACACCCTGATTTTGGGCAGACCGATGCAAAGTGTGTCAAGTCCTCTCGCGCAGATGTATCCCCCCGTTGTAGATCAAATTCCGGAGGAGCGAATGGATTTAAATAGTGATATTTTTTCCGCAAATGGAAGTGTAAGAACATCGAGAGGTGTTTTGAGACGACGAATGATAGCGACGCACTATCCATCTATTTCCTCAGTTCAACATACTGGGTTCGTCGATATACCTACCAGTGGATATTCGATGCCAGAGTCGGCTCCTGTCAATCAATCACACCAGAATTCAAAGTCGGTGTTGCGAGCGAGGATGAGCCCGGAAGAGGAGGTTGACACTGATGAGTCGCCAGAAGTTTCTGCTGCTGCTGCTGTTGAGGATGAATTAGACAGTCCTGGGTCTGTGGTCGTTTTGAACAGGTTAGGTGATATGGAGAAGCGTCAGGCAAGGATTGAGGTGTTGCTTCAACAGATTGTTTCCAAACTGTGACATATGCCTCGTAAATTGAATGCTGAGTATTTAAGATCACAGGCCGTAGGATTCAATTTCACCACCCTCTGAAGAATTGCATGCATCAAGTATATTTTCGTACTCAAGTCAAATACAAACATCTAGGGTATCCAAAAACTCTTATAGGATAGATACTTTTTGGGAGGGATTATTTTGTATTTTGAGCTCCCTTTTTAAGCATCAAACTGGACAGTGAGAGAGCTAGGCCATGGCGAGATGAGATATTTGTTGTCAAGATAGGCATGACGATATTGTGCATTCATGCCCTCAGTGAATCTCTTTAACTTGCCAGATTTGCCAGGAGCACGCCTGATATTATTGTACGCATAGACAGCACGAAGGACTTCAGAGACGGTTTTGACAGTCAAGGGTTGACCGAGATACTTGATGGCACCATCACCATCGATGGTTGATGAAAACGAACGAGTATGATCAAATGTTGTAGCTCTGGTAAAGGTGTTTTCGGTTCGATTGGCAGCACCCATATCAACAAAGATGCGATCGCCTTCCTTGAGAGTATGACTACCAATTTTTTGGTC
>Ga0153986_1000334_pt1 | contig 14809 bp, 23 predicted proteins | sample TSGA070MetaG_FD_104724 | JGI IMG/M metagenome (GOLD analysis project Ga0153986, IMG submission 104724) | Attine ant fungus gardens microbial communities from Georgia, USA - TSGA070 MetaG | ecosystem: Host-associated > Fungi > Mycelium > Unclassified | place: USA: Georgia, Alexander Wildlife... | reverse complement strand
GACCAAGTAGTACTTGTATAAGTAGACAGACCAATCCAATGGGAACTCTTAACGAGTTCTCTTTGTCTAATGCTGATAAAGAGCAGTTGGCTTAATTCCGGCTTGGAGTTGGCACTTCTGACAATTGGAGTGTTGGGCATGCCAGTCCCAGGGTCAAGACAGGCTCCAGATTTTGATTCAAGAAATCTAGAGGAGTTGACAGAGTTCTTGGAGGAGTTTGAGGAATGGGCCAAAAGATATAGGTTGACAACAAGGGAGAAGGCAAAGGTAGTGGTGAGATATGTGAATAGGGAGACGAGAAGATTCTGGACAAGGTTAGAAGGGTATGGGGATGACTATGCACAGTTGAAGAAGAAAATCATGGGGGCTTACTCAAAGAACTTCCTAGAGGACAAACCGGCAATGGCTGAGCTAATCAAGTTGGTCAAAAAGTCAGCAAAAGGGACTATTGAGGACAAAGAGGACCTGGACACGTAGTGTGGGAAGTTCAGGAACATAGCAGCAGACCTAGTGGAGGAAGAGATCATCAATAAAAGGCAGCAGGACAAGTATTTCTGGAAGGGACTCCCTCAAGAGCTTTGCTACACAATAAGTGACTGTTTAGAGGATCAAGACCCGGATTTTGAGGATGATGAGGTTCCAGAGGCAAAAGTGGCAATGAAAGCAGGTTGTTTTGTGTTGAGGAAGGCAGTGGCTAGAAGAAGGTGGGGTAGAACGTCGAAGAAGGGAAAAAAAGGGTAGAGAGAAGAGTCGAGTGAGGAGGAGTCAAGTGATGAAGAGTCGAGTGATGAGGAGTCAGAGGATGAGATGATTGGGTGCAGGACATGGGTGGAGAGTTGGCTAGAAGAGCAGAGTGAGAAAATAGTGATGAATGCAGAAGGGGACATACAATGTGACAAAGATGTCATCTTAGAGGAGAGTGAAGAGAGAGGAGACGTTATCTTAGAGGAGAGGAGAGTGGATGAAGGAGTCAGCAGTGGTGTGACAGCAGTAGATTGGCTAGCTAAGGAGAGGGAGATAAAGGTACTGAACATGGAGAAGAGCAGGCGGTACAACAAGAACGCTGTCTTAGGAAGGGAGGCAGAGGAAGCCAGGCAGCAAGACATCGAAGAGGGGGAGCACTAGGTCAATGAAGGAGTTGGCTGCAATGTGTGGGGGACAGATTGGCTAATCAAGGAGATAAAGGTGGAGGTACCAAAGGCTGAAGGGGACGTACAATACAATGAAGACATTGTCTCAGAGGAGGGAGAAGATGTAGAAGAGGTGAAGAGCAGTGTGTGGGCAGTGGATTGGTGAATCGAGGAGAAGAAGACGGGGACACCAGATACAGGAGAGGATGTGCGGCATGACAAGGACATTGTCTCAGAAAGAAAGGGGGAGGGAGATAGGTTGAGAGGCATGGAGGAGGCCAGACAACAAGGAGTCAAAGATGAATGGTCTAAGAGGGACAAACGGTCTGAAATTAGGCTAAAAATGTCAACAATGCTCAAAGAACTTACCAAAGAGGACAGGCAACAAGGCCCCCAACACATTGATATATCTCCTCAAGTTATAGACAAGAAAGTCGTTGTCATGGGAAGCTAGGACATGTCTGCACAGAGTATCATAGGTCATAGAGGAATGATAGAGAGAAAGAAGGGAGTTAATGCCGCCTCCTCTCTAGCCTCAGCCAAGCACACTCAATCTTACTATTCCACCACCACCACAGTTGGCCAAGGTGACCACCAAAGAAAAAGGAGTCAGGCATCAAGAGACAGAAAGGCAGAAAGGGCGCACCTTCTAGATGGTCCTACAAGTCAAAGCATTGTTGGCAAAAGACTTTGAGCTGAGGATCTGAATGGAGGTGTTAGTGTTGAAGCTAAGCAGGAATGTTGAGGGCATAGACCCATTGTCAATAGGTGGCCTATGGGTAGTGGGTTGTTGTTGAGTGAGAAGTTGCTAAAAGGAAATAGGGGTCAGGGTGAAGCTGGTGGTGGGATCAAGAGGCCCTTGCCAGTGCTCATGGTCAGGTCAATGGATGTTGACAGTGGAGTTCAAAGCATTAGAGCTAGGCAGGATCTAGGTGGGCGGCATCGACAAACAGGAGAGAAGGTAGAAAGTCGCCGGGAAGTGTCTCAAGGATCACATGATCTTCAAGGACACAAGTTGATGCCATCGTGTGGCTCCTCAGATTGGCAGCATGCAGGCTTGTTTTCTGTTACGTTTGTGCACAAAAATTTTGGAAATTAAGGAATTTGAGGATTGGAAGGAGGTCAAAGGGATAGATGAGCTGAAGATGAGAGGGATTGTGAGGTCACAACAAGGACGTTGTTCTTAGAAAGATAGGGGGAGGTGTAGGGGTAGCCTTTGGGCTACCTGCATAAATACTAATGAGGTACAGTGTGCTTTGATTTCTTCTTCTTTTCTGTTATTTCAATTATATTCAATTATTCTCCTTTATTTTTTTATTTTATTTTATTTTTTTTAAATTCAACAGTTTATTACATGGGGCACGTAGGCAGACCAAGGTAGATACAATGTACCTACTTAAATACACACTACTTAAATACACACTGCTTAATACATGAGGAAGAGAGAATATTTGTGTGGCTGCTAAGGGCATCCATTCAAATTTGCTGCGCTTTTACCCAGAAGGGTTGTGCTGCAAAGGTGGTGCATGTGGCTGCGCTTTTACTCATGTGAGTTGTGCCACGGGAGTAACTCATCTGTTATCAAAGCTGAAAGTGGATGGGTTGTCAATGAGGAAGTGGACAAAGCTGTTGATGACTATGTTGACCAGTCTAGTGTGTGGGTTGTGACGGAGACACTGCATTACAATGTGTTCTTGTGTTTGTATGTCAGCCGTACCGCATGGGCATCTTAGACTGGAGTTGGGAAAGAACCTTTGTTGGTACTCACCAATGGGGGCGTGTCCTGTAGCCATACGTGTGAATTGGGCGCACAGGGCATTGGTGAATCCTATTGATGGGAGCCATGAACCGCCTTTGGCATATGTAGGTTTGATAACAACTTGCTTCTTGTCCTCAAAGTCTAGGAAGAGTTGGCCTCTTTTTTTGCTAGTGACAAAGTTGTCCTGCCATTCCTTGAGTGCACTATCGTATTTCTTCTTTTTGCTGAAGAGATGTGAGTTTTTGCTGGGGAGTATAGGCTCATCTTTGGACGCCTTTACCTGGTTGTCAACAAGTTTGTGTTGTGGCCATTCCACTTTTTTTGGGCACTGCCAGAATTGGATGGAATTTTGGCTGTCTTGACTGAGAAAGGCCCTCATCTTCTCCACTAAAGGGAGGATGGCTTTTTGGAGGGGGTTGGGTTGTGACTCCAGGATCTTTCTGGCTGCTGGCAGTGCATCAGTAATGACGGTGATGCTGCATACATTAGCTATGTCCATGGCCGGAATGAGTCCTATGCGCATTGCCATGATCTCTGCTTCAGTGGGCGTGATATTCATGGTTTGGATGTGATGTTGGTCTGTGACTGTGTTGTCAGCCCATGTGTGGGTGACCGCAGAGGCGACGTTTGATTTCTTTACACCCCCATCCGTGATGACAGCGACACAGTAGGGAGACAATTGAGACGCCTTAAAGGCTTGATTGAGCCTGGTTATGTGTGAGTGGATGTCCTCGTCAGCCAATGAGAGAGGAGTGTCATAAACCGCGCTAAATCTGTCACACTAGAAGTAACAAAGTCACACCAAAGGTCACAACACACGTCACATAGAGTTTGGTTGGGACTGCGGGGTAGTTGGCGCATGGACCAAGTACATTATGTATAAGTAGATAGAATAATAAAGCGAGGACTCTAACGAGTTCTCTTTGTCAATTGCTGATAAAAGGACAGTTGGCTTAATTCCGGTCACCAGAATTGGCTGCACGACACTAGAACTTGTTACCACACACCACGACCTCACGCCACGCGACTTCACAAACTTCCACTTTACTCTCTTATCTTCTCGCTAGTGGTCACAACAACCACAAGCCTCTTGGATAGCAGACCCTAGCTGTAAAGGGGTACTTCTAGTGGGGAGACACTAGAGGAGGATGCACTTGGGTTAACTCAGGACACCTGTGCAAAGTCCAGACCTGTTAATCTGGGGTGTTAGTAGTTAGCTCTTCATTATCTGCTCTGTGCTACTAGTGCATTGTCACAGTCTACGCAGGGGAATGACGGTAAACCTCTTAAAGGCCCGTCTAGCTCAGAGATTCCCTTCTTAGGGATAATATTAGTTTTACCCTTGTAGTTAATTAAGTCTAGCTACAATTCTCTCAGACAAAGAAGACCGAGCGTCCTCATACAAGGAAGAAGAAGAAGAAGAAGACAAACTCTTCCCCCCACCATCACCCACACTTGTCTTCACATCACACAACATGTCGAGGCAACAACAACAACAACAACAGCAACAACCACCTGCTCCCCCCACCATGGAGCAGATTCTACAATACATGGTACAGCAGTTGGAGGTTATCGCCACCCTCCAACAACAAATCCTCATGCTGCAAGCAGCAGCACCAACAACAACACCCGCAACAACGCCAATTGTGGAGGCAGCCCCGCTTCCAAAATTTAGTGGAGAAAGGGCCCAAGTAGTGGGCTTCATCAATGCCTGCCGCTTGTTCATACAAATGAGGATGGGACAGGTAGGGAGCAGGAGCAGGATTAGTTGGGTGTTGTTGTATGTACAGGGAGGAGTGGCAGAAATTTGGAAGGATAATGTGTTGGACGAGATAACAAAGGGGACGTCGGCAGTAAGCACAGAGGAGGAACTATTCACCAAAATACAGCAGGAGTTTGGGGAGTTCAATGAAGAAAGTAGGAAGGTGGATGAGTTGAGAGTTTTAGAGCAGGGAGGAAGAACGGTAGATAAGTATGTACAGGAATTCAAAAGAGCAGCAAGAGGAAGTGGGTATGAAGGGAGAGCCCTGGTAGAAGAATTTAAAAGGGGATTAAATGGGACAATCAGGAGGAGGTTGGCCAAGGCTGAGATGCCTCTCGCCACCATAACACAGTGGCAGGAAAGAGCCGTCCAACTGGACCGCAACATGAGGCAGAGTAGGGCAGAAGAAAAGATGTTGGCAAGTGGAGGAGGAAATGCAGTGCGCCCAGCAATGGGAAACGCGCAGCAACCAAGAGGGCAACAACCCTCTTGGAATAGTGGAACATTCAGGAGAGGGTGGACCCCTAGGGGAGGTTGGCAGAGGGGAGTAACGCCAAGACTGACAGGAGGGGAGAGGGGACCAGGAGCAATGGCAGTAGACAGGGGACAGGGGGAAGGAAATCAAAGGTATTTCAACTGTGGAGGATTCGGGCACATGGCCCAAAATTGCACGACAGGGAGACCAGTAGATAAGAATAGAAGAGTTGTGTGGGGGCAAGAAGAAGGGAGGATGGAGGAGTTAAAAGAAAGTGGAGGTCAGTAGGCTCCCGCCTGCCCTCCTATAATAGATACAGTGTCTTGTCGGATAGAGTGATGAATAAAGGACTCTCTTCTGACAATACTGAGGGAGTAAGGGATCTAAGGCGCACGCTGCGGCCTTTGAAAGAGGTGTGGATGAAAGTGGGGTTAGAGAAAATAGACAACCATAAAGGGGTGTTGGTGAAAGCACTCAAGGACAGCGGTGCGACAGGGATGTTTGTGAATAGAAAGTTTGTGGAGAAAAATACCTTCAAATTGGAAAAGTTGAAAAGACCAGTAAAAATAAGGAATGTGGATGGAACTGGGAACAGCGGAGGACTAGTGACGCATGAAATTGAGGTGAACATGTGCTACCAAGGTCATGTAGAGAGGATGAAGTTGGACGTGTGCGATCTGGGGAGGACAGAAATAATTCTGGGGATGCCATGGTTGGCTGCGTACAACCCAGAAATTAACTGGGAAACTGGAGAAGTAAAAATGACAAGATGTCCACCACTTTGTGGGAAGAATGAGAGGAAAAGGAAGGAAAGAGGTCAACCAGAAAGGAGCAGGAGGGAAGTTGAGGAGGAAGCGGCAATCAGGTGGATGGCAGATGAGAAAGAAGATTGGGGGAAGGAGGAGGAAATGGAGATCAATCATTGAAAGATCGAAGGAATGGTGCCGCAAAAATTCCACAAGTGGTTGAAGGTGTTTGAAAAGGTAGAGTCGGAAAGGATGCCAGTCAGAAAGATATGGGATCACGCCATAGATTTGAAGGATGACTTCTCACCGAGAAAAGCAAAGGTGTATCCACTATCCCAAAATGAAAGGGACAAATTACAGAAGTTTGTGGAGGAACACTTAAAGAAAGGCTACATTAGACCCTCCAAATCTCAACAAACGTCGCCAGTATTCTTTGTCGGGAAGAAGGATGGGGGAAAACGGATGGTCATGGACTATCGCAAGCTCAACGCGCAAACCGTGAAAAATAACTACCCCTTGCCACTAATAACCGGCTTAGTGGACAACATGGAAAGTAAAAGGGTTTTTACGAAAATGGACTTGAGATGGGGATACAATAATGTCTGAATTAAGAAGGGGGACGAGTGGAAAGCAGCCTTCACTACGCATGTGGGTCATTTAAACCAGTAGTCATGTTCTTTGGGATGACAAACTCTCCGGCCACCTTTCAAGCCATGATGAACAAAATTCTAAGAGACCTGATTAATGAAGGAAAGGTAGCAGCGTTTGTAGACAATGTGCTGGTGGGGACAGAAGAAGAGGAAGGGCATGATGAAGTAGTGGAAGAAGTATAAAGATGATTGGAGGAGAATGACCTCTATGTCAAACCAGAAAAATGCGTGTGGAAGGTGAGGAAGGTACTATTTTTGGGAGTAGTGATGGGGGAAGGAAGAGTCGAGATGGAGGAAGAGAAGGTGGCAGGAGTACTGAGGTGGCCAACGCCACAGTGCATTAGAGACGTCAGGAAGTTCCTAGGGTTGGCAAACTATTATCGACGCTTCGTCAAAAACTTCGCCAAAGTAGCCCTACCCATGAACAAACTGACCAGGAAAGACAAAAAGTGGAGATGGGGGGAGGAGCAGCAAAAGGCATTCAAACTACTGAAGGGCATTTTCACAACCAGACCGGTATTGGCAACTCCAGACCTGGATGAGGAATTTAGAGTAGAGGCAGACGCCTCAAACTTTGCAACAGGAGGAGTGCTGTCGGTAAAATGCAAAGACGACTTATGGAGACCAGTGGCATTTATCTCAAAAGCCCTTAATGAAACAGAAAGGAACTACAAGATACACAACAAAGAAATGCTGGGAGTCATTTGGTGTTTGGAATCCTGGAGACACTTCTTGGAAGGCGCAAGGGTGAAGTTTGAAATATGGACAGACCACAAAAACCTAGAGTACTTTATGACCAGTCAAAACCTAAATCGTAGACAGGCCAGATGGGCACTCTATTTGTCTAGATTCGATTTCACTCTAAAACATGTACCAGGAACCAAGATGGGAAAAGCAGACGGGTTGAGTAGAAGGAGCGATTGGGAGAAGGGAGTCATAGGAGACAATGAGGAGAAAACTTTATTGAAACCAGAGTGGTTGATAGAGAAGCAAGCACGAGTAGGGGAAGTGATAGTTGAGGGAGTGGACATCCTAGAGAAGATAAAGAAGTCAGAAGCAAGAGATGATAAGGTGATAAAAGCGGTAGAGAAAATGAAGAAAGCAGGAGTGAAAATGCTGAGAGATGAGGAATGAAGGGAAGAGGACGGGGTAATGTTAAAGGAAGGAAAGGTGTATGTCCCCAAAGATGAGGCACTAAGAGTAGAAATTATTAGGCTGCATCACGACACGCCTATGGGGGGACACGGAGAACAGTGGAAGACAGCTGAACTGGTGACAAGGAATTTCTGGTGGCCAGGGGTCACCAGGGAAGTAAAGCAGTACGTGGAGGGATACGATGCCTGCCAGCGAAACAAAAATTGCACAGAGCAGCCGGCCGGCAAATTAATGCCAAACTCAATACCTGAGAGGGCATAGAGTCACATCTCAGCCGACTTCATAACTAAACTGCCCCTGGCACAGGGATACAATAGCATTTTGGTAGTAGTAGATTGGTTCACAAAAATGGCACACTTTGTGCCTACAACTGAAAGAACTACAGCCAAAGGGCTGGCCAGGTTGCTTAGAGACAACGTGTGGCAATTGCATGGACTACCGGAAAGCATCATCTCAGACAGGGGTCCTCAATTTGCAGCAGGATTGATGAAGGAGCTGAACAAGCTGTTGGGAATAAAAACCAAGTTGTCAACAGCCGTCCACCCACAAACTGACGGACAAACAGAAAGGATGAACCAGGAGTTGGAGCAATATCTCCATATGTTCATCAATCATCGTCAGGAACAGTGGCCAGAATGGTTAGGTACAGCAGAGTTTGCATACAACAACAAGGTGCACACGGGAACAAAGATATCACCCTTCAAAACAAACAACGGTCAGCATCCAAGAATGGGGTTCGAGATAAGAAAGAAGGGGAGATACAAGGGAGCGGAAAAGTTTGTGGAGAGGATGAAGGAAATCCAAGGGGAAGCCAAGGCAGCACTTGCCAAGGCACAAGATGACATGAAAAGGTATGCAAACAGGCATAGGTTGGAGGTAGCAGAGTACAAGGTGGGAGACTTGGTGCTGCTCAGCACTAAAGATCTCAAGTGGCAAATGATTGGGCGACAATTGGAGAAGTTAACGGAAAGATTTGTTGGGCCGTACAAAGTAAAAACAATAATATCTAGTAACGCAGTCAAATTGGAATTGCCATCTACGGTAAAGATATATCCTATAGTTAATGTCAGCAGAATACGTAGATACACTAGTCAAGTAAAAGGACAATGGAAAGAAATGCCACAACCTATAGTCATTGAAGGAGAAGAGGAGTGGGAAGTAGAAAAGATCCTAAACAAGAGAAAAGTGCGGGGAAAAGATAAATACTTAGTACGATGGAAGGGGTTCACAGCAGAAGGGATACCTGGGAGGGAAGAGAGAATCTAGAAAACGCAAAGGAGCTGGTAGAGGAGTTCGAAAAGGAATACGAAAGGGACGAAAGGGAAGTAAGACGGCAAGAAAAACAGAAGGAAGAGAACAACTACTGGAGGGAAAGCTTTCCAGGAAAGTTCACAGCAAAAACATTGTTTGGATGAAGTAACAGGAGATATGATCAGGAGTACTGGAGTCACATGGAGAGAAATTGGAAAAAATGGAAGGGGACGAAACCCTTAAAAGGAAGAAGGTTAGACACCATAAGGGAGCAAGACAAAATGGGGCAAATGGGAGACAGCACAAACAAGTTGTAGGAAAATCCTCACGGACGAGGAACCTTGAAAGGGGGGTGATGTCATAAACCGCGCTAAATCTGTCACACTAGAAGTAACAAAGTCACACCAAAGGTCACAACACATGTCACATAGACTGCGGGGTAGTTGGCGCACGGACCAAGTACATTATGTATAAGTAGATAGAATAATAAAGCGAGGACTCTAACGAGTTCTCTTTGTCAATTGCTGATAAAGGGACAGTTGGCTTAATTCCGGTCACCAGAATTGGCTGTACGACAAGGAGAGTGAAAAGCTATTCTACTAGAGAAATGATTGACTAATCTCAAGCCCAGGGAAAAAAGGGAATGGGTGGGTTCAAAGCACTGCGTGACTTCATTGAGCCGTTTGTTGACGTCTTTGACAGGGCTTTTCAATTTGGCTTGCTGCTTTGTTGTAAGGTTATACATTGCGAACCTATGTGGGGGTTGGTTCTTATTGTGCCCTGTGTCTAACAAAGAGTTAATGGCATGTGAGGGGTGTATGGAAGCATATTGGAGGTGGTGTCATCCATTAAGTTTCCATAAGTGGAGGCGTAGGGGCATGAGGCCTGCTATGGCTTCAATACCTTCAGAAGGAGTAGTGCGGAACACACCTGTGATCCATAGGGCTGCTCAATGTTGCATTTTTCCCAGCTCATACATGTTTTTGGCGGTAGGGGCGCCCTTGAAGAACCAGAGTTGAAATCCATATAGTTCAATTGGAAGTATGCATGTTCTGTATAGGAGGCGTTTCTGGATGGGTAATATGCCTTGTGATGCGTTACCTAAGAGCTTCATTGCGTTGAGAGTGGAGAGGCACTTGGTGGCGTAGAAGTGCATGTGGTGAAAGTTGAGCTTTCTATCAAAGTAAAATCCTAGATAGCGCCAGATGGGCTTGGGTGTGAGAATAGGACCACCTACTGATGACAGGTCAAGAGGCTGGTTAGGGGGTCTTTGTGATTGCGTGAAGTGGAATACTTCAGATTTGGAGTGCTCCATGACAAGGCCAGCGTCGTGGAGGACTTTTGACATGATATTATAACTACAAAGGAGGAATGCAGAAAACAGCTCAAAACTCTTCTCTTGTGAAATTAAAAGACCATTGTCTACGAAAGAAAGAATGTCAGAGGGGATTTTTTCTTTTAGGTTTTTTATTCTTTTTTTGAACGTTTTTATGATAGAAGCCATATACATAGCTGAAATAATGGGAGAAAGCGCGGAACCTTGACCTACGCCTATGTCGGTATTGAAGGGCGGAGAGGAAAATCTGTTCCATGAATAAGTGGTTGATTGGTTGGCATGATAGCTGTTGAAGAAGTTGATTATGTTTTGTTTCAGCCCAGTTTTACTGAGGCATTTGGTCAGGAAAAGGTAGTTGAGAGAAGGGAAAAATTGAGCGACATCGAAGGCAATAATGCTAGTGTGGCATTGTTTAATCCAGCCGGCTTGTACAATATGGGTGAGGTAGAGACCTGCGTCAATAGTTGACCGTTGTCTAATACCACTGAGTTGGTTGGGGCCGAGGTAGCCATTGGTAGTCAAGTAGAATTGGAGCCTATTGCTTATGGCTTTTTCTATGAGTTTTCCCGTTGTATTGAGTAAGACAATAGGCCTGAAGGATTTGGGTGTGTTGTACAATTCCTTGTTTGGCTTAGGGATGATGATAGATGATGCGGCTTTGAATTGAGGGGGCCACGTTTTGAACTCTATACATGCGTTAGCAATGAGGGTGATTTTTTCCAAACACACGTTGTTGGCTGCCACAGCCTTGAGGTGTCTCCAGGAGATGTGGTCTGGCCCTGGGGTGGATGACAATGAGCACTTGGTTAGAGTATCTCTAAGTTTCTGATTGGAAAATGGTGGCCGCTCAATGGGATTGCTTTGTGGGATTTCATTGATGATGTCTAGGTTGACAGGGCAGTTGGCGGCTGAGTTGTATGACACGTGAAGGGCATTCTACAGGGCGGGAAGGGTGTTGCATGGTTGGCCCTTGTGGGAAATAGTTTCAATTGACGGGAGGGCTTTTTTCCTCACCCCATTCATGAGATCCCAGGGTCGCTTGTTAGACAAGGCAATTTCATGTATCTTCTTGTCAAAGAATGTGCGTTTGGCTTCCCTTATGGTGACCTTATAGGCTTTCCATTCTTCTAGACTACCCCGAAGACAATAGGCGTTGAGGCTGTCTGTACAATTTTGGTTCCACCATTCTTTCGAGTGTTTGGTAATACGCCTTGCTCTAGAGAACTTTGACCAGGCGTTTTTGTAGGCCTGTGCCAGGAGGTGTGTGACTCTTAGCAGGTCGTCTTTGCTGGTGATACTCAACGTGTCTAGCCCTTTTACGCTGTTGGTGATGTCGTTTATGAAGTCCTTCTCTTTGTTGCTATCCTTCTTTATAGTTTGGACGGTGATGTTGATGTTAACCTCATTGATGCCTACATTTATCAAGAGGGGAACGTGGTCTGAGGGTTTATGTATATCCGGGTGGAGGGTATGACAGCCAAATTCAGGGTTGTTTGGTGCCAGGAAGACAAGGTCTAGAACTGAGTTAGAGTCATTAGGGTTATCTGCGTATCTTGTGGGTCCTGGGTTAATTGGGGGGGAGAGTTCAAGGTTAAGGGAGTTCGCAATAGTCATGAGGTCTTTGGTGTGGGCTAAGTGGTGGGGGAAGTTAGGGTCCCAGTTGTTGTCCCTGAGGTTGAAGTCCCCTGTCATCAGTATGGTCTTCTCGAGGTAGGTGGTGATGTCTCTTAAGGCGTGAAGGGCCGTTTGGTTAAAGTCTGAATAGACGTTGATGATGAGGTTAGTGTTTTGGTGGTTGTGAAATGTGACAATGTTGATGTCGCGGTGGTTTATTAGGTTGAGTCTGAGGGGGAATCGTAGTTTTGATAGGCATTTATTAACATAGGTGGCGACGCGGGGGAAGTTTTCCTGAGTCGAGTTACTTTGAATTAATAGGGTCCAGTTGGGATAGCTAGACGTTCCATATAGTGGGTTGCCTAAGAGGCTTGCGGTGCTTGGGACGCATCTTATAAGGAAGCAGGGAGGCTCTTGAATAAGGACAATATTGATGACGTCTTTTTTTGTTTCTAGTATTGTGTCAGTTAGTGTTTTATTCTTCCTGACATTCTGTGAAAAGACAGCTAAGGTGTGCTTATTCATAATTTTTCCCCTTGCTCCCATTAGAGCAGATGAAGTTGGCTCAGATTTCTCTGAGCTCTTGGGATTTCTTAAGGTGCCATTTGCGGTTGAATTGGTGCTTCCAGAAGGGGCAGGAGGGGTTGTCAGCATGGTGGGTGTTTTTACAGTTGATGCATTTAAATTTGTGAGGACACGGTTCACCTTTCTTGGTCTCAAGTCTGGGGGGGTTTGACTTCTCATTGGCTTTGCAGCACCATGCCATGTCGCAATGGTGTTCCAGTTTGTGGGGGCGTCCGCATTTTTGGCATCTGGCACCATGGGATCTGCATGCAAACGTTGTGTGACCCCATTTCCAGCAGTTATGGCACTGGAGGATGCCTGGGTTCATCGAGGTTCCACAGACCGTGGCTATGTGTTGGCCAAAATTAAAGGATCTATTAATGAGGGTTTTAGCCTTGGTACTATTCTGGGAGTCCCATATGTTGACCCAGATAACAGCCATGTCGGAGTTTTTGGAGGCCCGGATGATGCGTGGCCGGGATAATAGGGTAACGTTGTTAAAAAGGTGGGTGTTGGATAGTATGTTTTCCACTCTATCGGTCTTGATGGGGTTTGTTTCATTGTTGAAGTAGGGAACACCCAATATCTGTAGGAATGATTTGGACTGTGGCAGCTGGGGGGAGATGTCGTTGGTTTCAATGTTGTCAATGCCCTTGATGTATTTCTCCAGTAGTGAGAGGTTGCTGGGGCTAGCTACATTGTTTGTGGTGATCATGATGCCATTATTTGTTTCCCTTATGTAGTTAATGCTTATTACCAATTTGTAAGATTTAAGTAACCCATTAATTTGGTTGATATGGGTATTGGCGGTGTTAAGAATAGCTTTTCTGTCAGTAGGGTTCAACAGTATGATGACATTTTTCCTAGATGGACCTTTAGTGGTGACCTGGACTTTATGTTTAGGGGGGGTTTTCTGGAGCCCACGTTGTGCATCTTGGTGATTTTGTTATTTGGCAACTTGGGGAAGGCTTCCCGGAGTTTGAGTAGGTTTTCGGGGTTATACCCTACTGCTTGTGCAAAGGTTTTGCTGGTATTGTTGTTTTTTGCGGCCATTTTTTCCCTCTTCTTTTGTTCTTGGGCTTTCTTTAGGGCTTCTGGAGATAGCCAGGGTGGGATAGACGGGGGGATCTTTGAGACCAAGGCTCTTGCTGTACACGCTCCAGTTGGGATAACGGAGGGAGAAATCCTTCTATTGTTGAATTGTCCAGCCACTTTGCTTCTGAATGTAACTCCATTTTCAACCTGGAGTTGGTCCCAGTTGGATTCATAGACAGCAGTGATGAAGTCCTAGGCAGCGTTGCCAAAGAGGTTCAATTGGGGGAGAGAGTTTAGGTTGCCTTTAGCCAAGTTTGTTTGCCTGATATAAACAGCCGCCCGTTTAAGACAGAACGAGATGATTGAAGCGTCCTGGGGGAAACTCTCCTTAGTGCCAAAAATTGAAATTCGGGCAAAGTCGCTGTCCCACAGGCCGGGGTTAGCAGGGCTGTCAATGTTATATGGTATTACTGCGGGGGAACAGGGTGCTGGTACATCGTGTCTGTATTTGTTGCTATGTGTGGGGTGCATGGGGGGAGACGTTGTGTTAAGTGTGTTGCTTGGGCATGTTGCTGTTACATTACTGGTCGCAGGTCCAAGGGGATTGGTTTTATTGACCTGGTCGGCCCACAATACTTTGGGGTTGTTGTTGTCAATATCCATTTCGGCTTTGCGTGCGACTTTGGTAGAATATTCTTTGGTAGACAACATGGTGGAGTATGACTCCATTAAAGCTTCTCGTGTTGGTGTAGTGGCTTTGCGAGAGGACGGGCGGCCTCTGGTGTAGTTGGGTATGCCAGGGGATGTTGGGTTTGAAGTTGTGTTAAGGGGAGATGTAGAGTTAGTGTGGGGTTGAGTGTGTTGAAAAGACATTATATTTGCTATGTTAGACTCTGGCACTACCATACAAGATGGTGGTTTGAGTTAAAGAAGCAATCTGCTCCTTTATTTTCTTATTATTTTCGCTTTATTCATTATTATTTAATTATGTAATTACTAAAGTAGAAAGTGACACAACACAAAAGAATATCATAATACCTTTTACCCTCACCATCCCTAGACCACTCTCCCCTCTTGAACTTGCCTACCTTCCCACACAAGAACTTGATAAATCTAGGAGAAAAACCCAACAAGCCATAGATGGAAGGAACAAAGAACTAAAGACAAAAATAAACAAAGAGAGGAAAACCAAGACATATGCAAATGGGAATAAAGTGTGGCTGGAAGCCAAAAATATCCACACAGAACAAGGGTCAGCAAAGTTGGATAATAAAAGGTATGGCCCCTTCAAAGTGACTAGAGCAATTGGACACAGGATATATAAGCTAAAAT
>Ga0153986_1000332_pt1 | contig 14861 bp, 18 predicted proteins | sample TSGA070MetaG_FD_104724 | JGI IMG/M metagenome (GOLD analysis project Ga0153986, IMG submission 104724) | Attine ant fungus gardens microbial communities from Georgia, USA - TSGA070 MetaG | ecosystem: Host-associated > Fungi > Mycelium > Unclassified | place: USA: Georgia, Alexander Wildlife... | reverse complement strand
TGACTACTGATCAGTTGATCTCTTGGTGGATTCTTAAGGTGTCGAGGGCTCCCTAGCATCATTGGAAAGGTCTTCTTGAGGGCTTTCCAATGCAACTTAGATCGTTGAAAAAGACCCAGTATTTGTGGAGATAGATCTGAATAAAGTTTGTGATACTTTTCACACCTTGTTGTACTACTCTTTTCTCATGTTGAGCCTTATTTGCTTCAACTTCTTTCTGGTTTGGCATTTTGCTTTATTATAGTAGGTCTCAAAGATGTTCAAGGTCACATCTGCTGATTTGGATTTTAGGAGTATGACTATTTTATAGAACAAGGATCTGTTTATAAGCATCATGAAATACTATGCACCTCCTGCAGATTAAGTCAATGACAGTTCTCATATATTAATATAGATTCTCTCTAGTATTTCTATCTCTCAGTATCTGTTTTTGTTGAAGAAGTAAGTTGCATGCTTTCCAAAGGTGCAATCCTCACATCTTCCTCCTATGATAAGTTCTCTAGTGATGTTTAGACCATTGACCAATGTTTTGACTGCCATTTTACAAATCATTTCTGGTATGGCATGTCCAAGTCTTTGGTGCTATGTATTAAAGGCCACCACTTATCTTTTGGTCTGTGTCACTAATGCTGTGGGGATTTTGGACCTGGTTTCAACTGCATACAAGTAGCCATATTGTTTAGCAGTCATGACAATGGTACTGTTTACTGTTTTGAGTTGGCTTGGAAACTGAGATTAAGTTGGAGCAGAGCTCAGGTGTATGTAGCATGTCTTCAAAGGTAATAGTTTTATTTGCACCATTAACAATTGTTTTAACTCTAGCTTTTTCTTTTTCTATAATATTAAAGATAAACTTTTTACCAATAGCAAATCCCATAGTCAGTTGACATAGTAGGATGAGTAATATAAATAAATCTTTATTGACAAAACAATGGTCTGATGTGATTAGTGTTGACATGTTGAATCTAATTTTCATGTAATTATTACCTGTAGCCCCAGATGTATCATGACTCCCTGTAAAGGTTGGCTTAGTCCTGGGCTGGAATAAAGCCAACTGCCCCCTAAGTTCTTGCTGTATTGTGCCCTACTTATATACAAGTATGTATATTTACTGACGTTTGTCCATGCGCTGTGGGGGAGTGGAAACAAAAGACTTTATGTAGGACACTAACTTATGTCGAAATCACAAGTTCAGGCATCAATTGTATGCTAAAGAATTTGAGAGGAAGTAAATCACAAAGTGGGAAGGATATTAAAAAAGGTATAGGATTATGCAATTTTATAAGATATTGGTGATGCAGCTAAATGATGGGAATCTGGATCTAGATCTATTCTGCAAGTATTGCTTCTAAGAATATCAACCTTTACACACCCTGAGCTGCTCTACTAGAAAAGATAGTTAATGAACCAACTTATGGGCACCATCACACTCCCACACTGAACCTTATAGGTGTAATATGGTCTAGAGCCAACACTGAGCCAAGCCTTCCCGACCTGTTATCCTCTCTGAAACAAACCCAAAACTCATGCATTTTATCTCTAGTATCCAGTTGAAGGTATATTCTGTGTTCTTATTCTGTCTCTAGTATCCAGTTGGAGGTATATTCTGTGTTCTCATTCTACCTTAGACATCCCATACTCATATTAGCATCAACATAGATTGCTTTATAACGTCCAGAAGAGTTCAGAGATGAAAGCAAAAGCCAAGAAGGAACTTGCTTACATTCCTCACTCCCTAGGTAATATATTACATGATTACAAATGTTTGAACTCAGTAAAACTAAATCTAGAGCTACTTTTGGTGCTACTTACATATCCTCCACTGCAGCACTTGACTGAAACCCATAGCTGACACAGCCTTGCCTCTATTACCCCTACCATCAATCAGGTTTCACCTTCCTGTCTACCATCCTTCAAGGATCTTCTGTCTTCTTTGTCCTAGAACCATGTGATGTACTTCCTAAGTGTCCTGGAGCTTCCTAAGTTCTTTCATCTGTGTCTATGTTTAGAGTTATAATATATTGATGGGATCAGAGAAGTTTGATAGACTCTCTGATTGACCTTCTTGAGTTCCTTTGCCTTCTAAGTTCAATTCTGTGTATATTTCCAATGATACTTGTTTCCTCTATTCTAAGTCATGTCGATCTAGAACCCGACCTGTAGGGAAATATCCAGATACCAAGTGCTAGTGTGCTATTTTGGCTCTTAAGGTATTTTGTTGAGAGTGACCCTTTTTTGTGGTAATGGTAATGGTCTGGGTCTACTATGAGAGATAGTAAAGGTTTCTAGAGTGAGTTATAAGAACTAACTCATGGTTATCAATTGTCCAATGTTACTTTTTAATGAAATTTTCATATCAGGTGTAACAGTGTATGACTGTCACATCAGTATCAAGTTATCTTGTCATTAGGACACAGCGCTTTTTAGAAAAATAAAAGAAAAGAAATAGAAAGAAATATAAATATTGACTTAGCCATGATAGCTAGTCAATTCTCAGAGAAGCGATTTATGACACTTCCACTATCTACTTGCACTTCTCATACTCTGTATTCTAGCTGACCCATTACATTATAATTGTTTGTAATGGGTTTGTTAGGGGGTCTGGGATTACTAAGGGATAGAAAGGTGGTTACCTCAAAGTTGATATTATCCATTGTCATCATAGCAAAAACCTCTCTTTCTTTGGGGTCCTTTGTTATGGCATTATTTATAGTGGGTCATAGTTTATATCCTCCTTGTCACATATTTGTTGCTATGTCTCTAGTACCCTTCCTTTATTCAAAACCTAAGGGAAATTGACTTTCTTTCTCTTTTCCTGGCCAATAACATACCTTGATAGTGTGGCCATGGTGCCTGCAGTTTGGATTGGTACATACAATCTAGAGACAATCCCTTGGGTTATATATGCTTGTTTGGAGTGCAGTAACTGATTGTGGTGAATTGATAGGGTAGTTTTGGCTTATTCTAAGCTACCAGACTTGTAATTAGAATATAGTTCTGCTAACTGGTATGTCCTTATATAGGGACACCACAACAAGGTTCCAGGAACTTGGAAGAGAGTTTAAGAGGATAGTTTTGAAGTTTTTGTCAGTAATGTTTGTGCCCAGGGCTTTTGTTTGGGAGAGCTTGTTGTGCATATTAGAAATCATTGCCGTCAGAGAAAATTAAGTTTTGGAGCTCTTGTTTTATATTTTGCCTTGCTATGTCTAAATAACTGAAGAAGTGACTATATGAAGTGAAATTTTTAAGAGAGTTATTGGTTTTTTATAATAGGCTAATATAAAATAGAGATGAGGGACAGGTAGAGTATAAGACACAAATAGATATCAGGAATGGAGGAAGAATGATGACAGCAGGAAACTTAGGTGCTGCAGTTCTATTCAATACCTTTGACAAGGTAGCAGGCTGGGAAAGCTTAGCTAGCCATTGACTCAGACTCTATCATATCTGTAAGGTTCAGGCTAGAGATATAAATGTGGACTTGGTTGAGATCAGAAAAAACCCCTGAGTTGGTTCACTGATTACTTTTGCTAGTGAGCTCATTACAGTATGTAAAGGTTAATACCTTAGGGGCACCATATAAAAAGGATCTAGATCCCCTGGAGGGAGGTCAAACTTACATGGGTAACTACCTATGTTTCCAAAAAGAACAATAAAATTACCAAGACTAACTTGACCATAACACTCCCTTGGCATGGGCCCAGGGCTCAGAGAAACAGAGGTGGTACTCTACTCTGCTAAACGTGTCAAAAAACCTCATAAAGACTGTAAGAGAAACATCCTAGAGCCCTGACAAAGTTCAACGAAGGTTAGGGAAACTCACCAACACCTTTGACAAAGCTGAATGGACATTAGGGAAATACTCTAGAGCCCCCAACAAAGTTCGACAAACCCGAATATTTGAACTTGGGGACGATAAATCACAGACAAGGGTAGGCAGCGGTAAAACCCAGAGGTACCACATGTGTCCTGGATGTCAGAGTGACTCACCAAATATCAGATGATACTAAATAAAGATTTGAATTGAGGAGGACGACTCAGAATGATTCACCTGCCAGACTAATATCTCAATTGCACTCAGCATGAGGATTTCCTAAGGTCAATTGAGTTGAGACAAATTTAACCAACCTATGATTAAATTGACTAAGAATAGACCCTTAGAATGAAAGGATTAAGCCCTACCTTGAGATATATAAGTTTAGCTGAGTTGAGCAAAATCATTATCATGAACTAACAGTCTCCCATCCCAATTGCCCCCTGACCAATGCTACCGATGCCCAAACGCGCAAGCGCAAGGCAGAGACCATTGAGAACTCCCTGCCTACTGCCTCTACCCTTCGAAAGCCTCGTCACTCGGCTGCTGCCACTGCCACTGCCAAAATAATTACTGCTGCAAAGACCCCCTCCCCACTGCCATTACCACCCCATAAAACCACCTCACCTAACTCCAGCGAAACAGAGTCAATAGTAGAAGTTCCCTCATTGGACGACGAGGTCAAATTTTTCGTAGAAAACCCCCCCAACATCCATCTGATCTGGACTAAGTGTCTCCTGTCCATGAAACCCTGCTACATCATAACAAGCGACATGTACCCCAAGTCATGGGAAACGGGCAAGACCTTAAGCAAGTCTGTCAAAGATTAGTACAAAGATTTCTAGGGTAAGAGAAAGGTCTTGGCCGCCTATTGTAGTCAGACCAAAAATGACCTGAAGATTGAGAGGATTAAAGAGACAGTGGAGAACATGACCAAATACAAAATGGATGTGGTTACCTCCCTGTTACTGAAATATGCCCCTGACTGTAAAATATGCCACAGACATGACCACATGCTCCCACAATGCCTGTTCAAGAGCATCTGACCCCTATGGAATATAAGTCAGAGAGAATAGAGCTTGAGGATGAGGGAGAGAACAGAACCAATTAGTACTACAGGTTCAAATATAGCGACTGAATAGAGTACGAGTAAAACGGCCAAGAAGGCCAAGATTTTATTATTGTTTATTGATGCCCACCCAGTGTATAACTCTATAAGAACTCCAAATAAACTGAAAACCACTTGAGCAACTGCTCGAGTTGATAACTACAACTGATAATGACTTAGACCAAAACCACCGGAATTTGATAACCACTCCAGCAGAGGATTAACAACCCAGTAACAGACCATGAAGAGTAATTACATAACCAACCAAGAAAGTGCTAAAAGCCTAAACCAGTACCGCCAAAATTCGACGACCACTCCAAGTACAAGGCTAATGAACCCAATAACAGATTACGACAAGTAATTATATAGCCGCCCAAGTAAGACTAATGACTTAAACTAAGGCTGCCGAGTGACTATATATCCAACTAAAGGATGTTAATGACCTAGAGCAAAATCACCAAAACCCAACGACCACCCCAACGTAGGACTAACAAACCAAGTAACGGACTATGACTAGCAACTACACAACTGCCCAAGAAAGACCAACGATGTAGACAAAGGCTGCTGGATGACCACACAACTGACCAAGGACTGCTAACGACTTTGACTTAAGACCGTTGAAGTTTGACAATCACCTAGAACTAATGAACCCAGTAACGGACTAGAATGATGACCATAGAATCTAACCATAAACATAACCATTTGGATCTGAACCTGAAGAAAGATATCCAGTAGAATTTCTGGCTCTGTGCAAGAGACAAGGATCTGTAAATGATCACACAGCAATTAAACTACAACTTCAACAAAAGTGACAGTGACTAGAGATAATACTATGACTAGAAACTAGGCATGACAAAATCTGAAACTTAAATTCAACCAAAGATACACTGCAACTGATCACTAACTACAGTAACACAAAACTATGTCCTCAACAGTTGAAGCAACTACTAGAGATACCACCACAAAGGAAATAAATATGAGAAAGATCAAAATTCAAAGACAACTAGAGAATAAATGCAACAATGACCAGAAAAACCACAACTGACTACTACATCCAAGAAACCAGATAAATAAAGAGTCTGAAACCTAGAGGCATCTAGAAAGGAGACATATGACTGACAACCATGACCACCAACCAAAAATTGAAACCTAACTGAGAATGAGAGCACTACAACTGCCAGACTATAAGGACTTAGAGCACTATACCTTGGAAGACATTGTAAACCAAACGGCAGACTATAATGATCACAAAAACCTCAGAAATAGCAGAGACCAAAGAGTGAACACAACTAGTGTAAAAATAATCAATCCAATATGAATAAAGCACACAATTACAGAACCAGGAGTACAGGCTGTCTGGAGGTAACAATCCTAACTATGGACGGTAACAATAGGGCAAATGCACCACTTGCTTCTACTGGCCCTAGGGATAGAAGTATAAACACAAGTGAATTTCCAGGCCTGGAGCAGACCAGGGGCTCTATGCCCCAGAATACAACAGTTAGGGCCTTCTCCGAATTAGCTTGCGGGATTCTGGTTAATGAAGGAGTACAACTAGGAGTCCATAAACCTGACCATAAAAGACCCAACAATAGAAAATCTGAAAAGACAAAGGAACAGAAACAATCTCTACTCATTGCCTTACTGAACATCAGAGGCAAACGATATTCCAACAAGAAATCGAAATACAAAGACTTAATAACAATAATAAGACAAAGGAAAATAGCTCTACAAGAGACCAAGTTGTCAGACAAAGACAAAGAAATAATAGAAAGAAAGAACCCAAGACTAGCAATAAAAAGCAACCCCAATGAGAGCAAAGCAGGAACTACCTTTGCAATCAACAAGGATATTGTTAAATAGGAGAAACAAGAAGACAGACCATGGAAACACATAACAATAGAAAAAGACAGAATCTCAAAGATAAAATTAGAATGGAATGACTATAGAATGACCATTGTCAATGTATACATGCCCAATACAAAGACTGACAAGGTGGAAACAATAAAAAAGTTAAAAGAATACCTAGAATCAGAACAAAAAGAGAACAATCTACTGATAGTTGGAGATTTTAATCTTATAACAGATGAACAAGATTGCTCACCACCCCATGCTAACAATCCAGGCTTGACAACCAAGTGAAAAAAACTAGAGATAAACAATGATCTAGTAAATAAATGGAAATTCTCCTACCCAAATGAAAGACAATTTACATATGCCCAAGCAAACAGTCTAGGTAGAATTGATAGAATGTATGCAATAAAAAACCTGCTTAAGAATTGCCTAGAATGGACAATAGAGAGCAATTGAGGAATATCAGACTACCAAATGACAACAGTATAAATGATGAAACATGACACGCCTTACATTGGCAAAGGACTATGGAAACTTAGTGAGGAAACGATAAAATGGCTACCCTAGGTGAACAGAATCAGAAAGCTGTTGGTAAAAATAGCGAAAGAAATGGAAAACACAAACAACAAAAAAATTGATATATAGATGAAAGCAAAGAACCTGATAAAGAGCATAGGGATAGAAGAAACCAATAACAGGAGGAGACAAATCCAGAGGACAGAGAGATCAATGAGAACCAAACTAGGAAAAGAAACAAGATTATTCAAAGACATTACAGCCAAGAGACAAGAAATTGAGAAACTGACAAGAAGGATTGATAAGAGTAAAAGAACTCGGATAACAAAGGCCCAAAAAACAGCAAAAGCAAGATACACCAAAGAAGGCCAAAAGAAGACCAAAAGAACACAAAATACTTCTTCAATCTGAATAAGAATAGACATGATCCATCAGTAATAACAGGACTAATCAACAAAAATGGGAAACTGGTCAAAGATACTAAGATAATGTGTAAAGTGGCAGCAGAATACCATAGAGAGTTGCAAAAACTATCACAAAGAGAGCAAGGGAGTGAACAAAAGATAGACACTTTCCTACAAACTGTGACCCAATCCATAGAAGAAGATAACATGCAGATGCTGGAAAAGAATACAACTACAGTTGAAGTAAAGAAAGCTATAAAAAACAACAAGAATGGAACAGCCCCAGGAATAAATGAAATCTCATATGAGTTTTTCAAATTCTGGCTAAAGAAATATGAGGAATATAAAGATAAGGAAAACGACCCAACAATCAAAGAAGTAAAAGACATAACAAAGATCTTCGCAAAAGTCTACAATGAAATTGAGAATGAAAAACTATACAATGATAACTTTGTACTAGAGACAATGAACCTACTTCACAAAAAGAAGAACAGACAAAAAATAGAGAACTACAGACCAATAATGCTAACAAACACTAACTATAAGATATATACAAAAACAATAGCAGAAAAGCTCGGAAAGATAGCACACAAGATTAACAAGATCAATGATCCACTACTGCAAAACACACCAGAAGAATAGATACGTACTATACCTTAACCAAGAAAAAGCCTACAACAAAATTGCCCATGATTATCTATGGAAATTCCTAGAAAAGTATGGACTTCCACAGAAATTTATACTAAAAATACAAAAGCTGTACAAAAAAGCCAGAACAGTAGTATCAGTAAACAAGATGCTGCTCAAAGCCATAAAAATAGATAGAGGAGTTAAACAAGGCTGTCCCATGTCATGCTTACTATATAATATAGCAATAGAACCACTAGCCGAAATGATACAAAAAATAAACCTAAGAGGGTTCAGAATCCAGGATATTGAGGAAATAATACTTGTATCAATGTTTGTCGATGACACCATAATATATATGAACAAAAACAATGATACAAAATTACTAGAAAACTCTATAAAGAGCTTTTGTGAGGTGTCTACCACCAAATTTAATGAGGAAAAATCTAAGATCCTACCTATGGGTATAAAAAATATAGAGATGAAATAGTCAGAACAAGAATAACAAACCAAGCCAACGGTAAACCAATAGACCTAAAAATCAAAATAATTGGAGACCGAGAATCAATACGAACACTGGACGCATATGTAGGAAACAAAAACAAATTGGGAATTCAATGGAAAACTGTCCTGCAAGCACAGGCAAGAATAATGAGAAATTGGGATGGAATAAACTTATTGACCAAAAGGAAAGAACTAGTCCTAAAAGCCCTGATCCAGTTGAAAGCATTGTACCTAGCAACAGCAAATGAGATGCCAAAAAACATAATCAAGAGAATAACTACCCAGATGAAGTCCTTTCTATGAGATGGCAAAAGACCACTTATGAACTGGATCAACACTACAGAACCCAGAAAGAAGAGAGGACTCAACACACCAGATATAAAAGCCCAGGTAAAGGCTATACAGATAATGTGGCTGAAGAAATACCTAGCACCACCCCAGAAAAGACCACTATGGGTGTTCGTGACTAACCAAATTGTCTTTAAGTTTGCCCAAAAAGCCCCAGTAGTGAAAGGGAGAAACAAGATAAATTGGATTCTACAATCCTGGGATATATCTGAAACAAAAGAGGGTAAAGTCCCAAGCTATATTAAAACAATGCTGAAGGTGGGGAGAAAATACAATGTTGGATATGATATGATATCAGCTGGTAAGACCCAGAGGAGGAAAATGCCAATATGGCACCACATAGGAGTCCTAGATAACTACTCCTGGAACAAGACACTAGCGATATGTCTAAGATTGACTCACAAAATAAAAACAATAGGAGATCTAGAAGATTTCATAGAAAAAGGAAATAGTCACTGGCACTGTAGAAGGCTAGCACAAAAGATAATGGAAAAGATACCAATATGACTCCACCTTTCCAAACAAGAAATAAGTGATAACCTAGACTTCATGTCCAGAAGACTAAAGAAAGAGAAAGAAGGAGACAATGAACTGCAGTATATAATAGACCCAAACATGATAGATGATAGATTCCTAGAAAGAACCATTCAAATTTTTGGATCATACAAAAGATACAAAGACAAGAAAACAAGACATGAAACAAAATTACAGATGACCTCAATAAAACGAACAAGACCAGTCACATCAGAAACAACTAAAATATACTGCACAACAACCGAATCTGAAATAGGCAATAACTGGCTGTGGTACTCGGCTGGCATGAGAATCATAACAGTAGACATTGATGAAATGAAGACCTACAAAATAAACCTAAAATGCCCAAGAGAATCCGCTGATCTACTAACAGTAATAGAAGCTCTAAAACTAAAAAGAGACATTAGCATAAAGACTAATAGGACAGACTCAATCACTGACATAAAACAAAATATAAAAAAGTGGGAAAAGGAAGACTTTCTACAAAAAGAGGATAATGACATGTGGAGAGAACTAGCATGCTATATACACAAACATGAAGGACAAATAATCATAGAAAAAGCTAAACTAGAAGAAGACAAAGACAATATCAAACAACTTATAAAAACACCAAACACAATGATAACAACTGGTTAAATACGGAGGAAGTACTAGGACCCTATAAACTGGAAGGGGGTGAACTAACAAAGATGTTCTAGAAGAAAACCTATGAAATGATACTAAGAGCAAGGAAAAGACAACCTGGAAACAGATAAACAATTGAGAGAATAGAGGAAACAAGAATAGAATTAACCCAAAAGACAAAGAACCCCATAACAATAACAAAAATCTGGACCAACAACAAAAGCTTAGTAATCCCTCCTAAAATAAGTAACTTCCTATAGAAACTATGCCACAATCAATACAAAGTAGGAGAATGGTTTAAAAGAATAACAGGGTGGAAAGACAAGAGAAATGCAAATGTGGGAATTTAGAGACCATAAACTATATCCTCATGAAATGTCCCCTAAACCAAGAAAAAGAAATCTAGAACCATCTAAAACAAGAATAGGAGAGAAATATCCCAAAAGTCCCATAGCTTAAACTGACAATTGAATTAGTGAGAGGTCTAGGATCAGTTCAACTAAAAAACCAACCAAGATGGACAAATGAAGCATATATAGAAAGAACATCTAAGGCTGTATGGCTAATATGGTCAATAAGGAACAACAAAGTATTCAACAAGAAAGATATACCTAAGGCAGTAGCAGTTAGGATGCTCAGAAAAGCACTAGAAACAAAAAAGGAGATAGAATAGATCTACACAACCAAAATGAAGGAATTAAGTAAGAAAGACAAAAGAACCAAAGAATTAGAAAAGAAATGGAGCCAAAAAAGGAATGAAACAAACAATGACCAAAGACAATAATATGATAACACTTGGATGAAAGTCCAAACAGTATGGTATACCTGCTCTAAGTAAAGGAGAAAGGAGTTGTCTTCTTTTGACCTCATCCAGATGAGGAGCTCAAGTGGGGTTCGCAACTCAAGGAGGTTTTTAGTGAGTTGGCTAGTCCAAGCCCACACTATGGAATGAACCTATGCTGGACAACCAGTTTTTCTCCTACCAAAAAAAAAAAGGATCTAGATCAATTTTACAATCTTTTTAGGTTATTTTTACATTACAAATAAACTATGTTTACACTTTTTAGTTTCTTTCTGTTATTCTACTTTTGATTTCTCCCCACAAACCTTTAGTATGCAATTGGGGACTGCTATTGCCCATTATCTTTGCTTGTTGTAGTTCAAAACCTCTTTTGTTCCTTTCAACAACCTTGTACCATTACCTCTATACCAAACAGCAGGCCCTAGCTATATAAAAGGACTTAAGTAATAGTTTAGAACTATATAGTAGACAAAATAAACTAGGCTTGGATACTTACTCCTCTAGATCAGACCTGCAATATCAAGTGTAGTTACTTAGTCATTTTGCTAGTTACTCTATACTGTAAACTTCTTGGTCTGTCCATGCAAAAAAACAATGATTAGATCTTAAAATGCCATCTAGCTTGGAGATTCTCTTCTTAGGGACATTAAAAGTTTTACCCTTTGTACTTATAAGTAAAACTTAAGTAGAGCAGTAGTTGATAGGAAACTAGCTGGGTGAAGATAGTGTGCTCCAGTAACCATGATAGCTTAGCATAAACCATTGTCAGTCATTTCAACCAAATCATATTTTTTTGGTCACAAAACATGCAACCATACACCCAAGAGTACTTTGAGATAATGAAGAAGAAAAGAGATGACAAAAAGTGTTGCAAATGTGGCTGGTTTGGACACATGGTCCACTATTACAGAAGAAAAAAAATTTAAAAAAAGAGGAGAAAGAAGCCAGGAGGTAAGGACAATAATTTTGCCCTCTTATAAGGCAAAGTATGTAAGAGAATAGAGATGACACATCCCTATGAGGAAAAAGTACAGCAGATAGTGTGCTGGGAATATAATGTGAAAGTGTCCAAATAAAACAGTACAGCCTGTAAAGGTAGAAGCACAGCATAAAGATGTGAGGAGAACAATAGAAAGTAGAGAATTGAAGTGAAGATAGCACAAGTTAGAGAAGAAGACAAGAAAAAAAGAACACTTAGTGAAAAGAGCAGAGTAGGGATGGATAGAAAAGTAGAGAATAGTAACATTAGTTGTATGGACTGTAGTATAAGTAGCACCTGATCCTAGGAGAGACCAGCATAAGAGTATCTCAAAAAAGAACACTTAAGGAACAACTGATGTCCTTACTGCTAGGAACAATGGAAGTTAAATGAATTCACAACAAACAAAAGAAAAAAAACAAGGATACAGTACCTTGATTGCCACAAGAATGACTCACTGCCAGGAAAGTGGAGAATAGAGGATGTATGGGACATGATATGCTTGCTATGTAAAGAAGGAAGCAAAAGAGAAAGTAGAAGAAAGTGGGAGAGAAAGACATGGTTCAACTTACAAAAGTAGAAGCACAGCTAAAGAAGAAAAAGTTAGTATGGCTTAAAGGAGCAAAGACACAGCAACCAGAGAAGGGGAGCAGAAATTTGAGAAGGACAATAAAGCCTCTTTATGAGGTGTGGATGGATATTGGAGTAAAAAAGCTAGAGAATTACAAGAGAGTATCAATTAATGCATTACTAGACAGTAGTGCAGCAAGAATACTTGCCAACAAATAGGTCTGTAAAGATTAGAAACATTGATAAGATATCAAATAGTAGTGGGCTAGTCACTTATGAGATTGAATGCAATATATATTTTAGGAGACATATAAAAAGAATACAGATGGATGTATGTAACCTGGAAAAAACAGATATCATATTGGGTATGCTATGGTTGGCTGCTCACAACTCAGAGATAAATTGGGAGACAAGAGAAGTAAAGATGACAAGGTGCTCTCCAATGTGTGAAAGGAAGGTAATAATCAAGTGGAGAAAAGAAAGAGAGGAGAATAGAAAAGACTTGAGGTGGACAATAAAAGATAGGTTAAAAAAAAAAGAAGTGATAGAGAACTAAAGGAAAATGAAAAATATAGTTTCTAAAAGGTTCTATAAATGGTCAAAGGTGTTTGAAAAGCAAAATTCAGAAAGAATGTCAGTAAAGAAACCCCGGAACTATGCCATAGACCTACAAGAAATGTTTATCCTAAGAAAAAGAAAGATATACCTGTTGTCTAGAATAAAAAGGAAAGAAGTACAAGCATTTATAGATAGCCAGTTAAAAAAAAACAATATCCAATCCAACAAATTACCACAGACAAAGTCTGTAATGTTTGTTCTAAAGAAAGATAGAAAGAGGAAGATGGTATAGTATCATAACCCCAGGATTTATTGAGGAATTAGATAACAAAGGAAGATTAAACAAAAAAGAATATCCAGACTTTGGAGTTACAGACCAAAAGTGTGACAATATAGGAGAAATGTATGATCTTTATAAAGGTCTATAAGATTAGATTGGAAAGAAGTAAAGAGAGAATCAGACATTAGACTAAGTAAGTAATGTGGAAGTATTGCAACACGTACAAATATTGTAATTGTATATAGTGTGAACTGTAATTTAGCGAAAACTCTATTGAGTTCTTTTTCTAATCCTTAAAAAAGCTTCTAGAGTCAACTCGACTTTAGAAGTAAAGTTAGTCGCTGACATATAGGACTATCAATATATAAACAAGTTTACTGTGAAGAATAGTTACCCATTATACTAAAATGGACCTGAAATAGGGCTACAATAACATCTGAATAAAGGAGAGTAACAAATAGAAAGCAGTATTCATGATACATGTAGGGTCTTTTGAGCCAGTAGTAATGTACTTTGGCCTCACAAATTTGCTGGCTACTTTCTAGGCAATGATGAACAATATTTTCAGAGACCTGATCAATGAAAGAGATGTTCTTATCTTTATAGATGATGTATTGGTAGAAACAGAAACAAAGAAAAAATATGACAAGCTAATAAAAGAAATATTGAAAAGGCTAGAGAAGAACAATTTATATGTAAAGCCAAAGAAATATATGTAGAAGGTCAGAGAGATGAGATTTCTTGGGGTAATAATAGAACCTGATGGGATAAAAATGAAGAAAAAAAGGTTAGAGAAGTGCTAGAATGGTCAACTCCCAAGTATGTTAAAGACATACAAAAATTTCTGGAGTTAGCAAACTACTATAGAAGGTTCATAAAAAACTTTGCTGAAATAACAAGGTCTATGCACAAGTTGGTACAAAAGAAGAAGTAGAATTGAGGAGACAAACAGAAAAAAATGTTTAGAAAGTTGAAAGAGATCTTTATATCCTAAGGAAAAGGACAAAGAAATACTCAAAGTTACTCTGTCTAGAACACTTTCTTGTTGTGGGCCCAGAACTCAAGAGAAATAAGAGTAATATCTTACTTTGCTAAATGTGTTAAAGTAATAAAACCAGGGCAGTGATGACAGGTTAGTGGTCCTAGCAACTCAAAGAACTGTGGACAACTGTAAAAGACTATATTGAGAGAGATAAGAACTAGTTATCACCTGTGAACAACTGTAAGAGACTAAGTGTCAACTCAGTGTCCACAGGCTGTTGTACATCAGATCAGGTGACCTACTAAATAATTAATCACCAAAATATTACTGAGGGACTGTCTAGAGCACATCTAACAC
>Ga0153986_1000331_pt1 | contig 14874 bp, 17 predicted proteins | sample TSGA070MetaG_FD_104724 | JGI IMG/M metagenome (GOLD analysis project Ga0153986, IMG submission 104724) | Attine ant fungus gardens microbial communities from Georgia, USA - TSGA070 MetaG | ecosystem: Host-associated > Fungi > Mycelium > Unclassified | place: USA: Georgia, Alexander Wildlife... | reverse complement strand
CAAATAAATCCTTAGTCTCGGAACGGAGGTTATACAGCTGTTGTTGGAGAGCGAGGTTATTTTCTGATAGATCATGAGTCTGGAGTCTGGTTTGATGCTTCCTGTGCGACGAGGGAGAACTCACGAGCGATGGTCTCGTTTGCGAGGCCAAGCTCTGCTTGTGATTTGTAAAGATCCTGAACTCGGCCGAGTGAGTGGAAGATGGCTTGGAAATAGGCTGGATCAGCTAATAGATCTTCGAGGTCACCACGTCTTTAACACTCATTCAATTATTCGATCAAACCAGGCGTTGAGAGGAGAACCCACGAGAGATGTGCAAGTTCGGGAAATTCAGTCAGTAGGGGAGACGCCATGTTGATAGCAATTCCTGATTTAGCACAGCCATGTCCATCATCGTCCCAGGCGAAAATGTCGACGCCCACCACATCAATCTCAAACTTGGGCCTGGTCTGCTGCAGGTCACGTCTAATGGGTCCCCAGGATCAATTATAATTGCGACAAGAGCTGGAAACCTCAATCATTCCGCGAACGGGGTTAGATGGTGGATAGAAAGTAACTCGAGGCGCGTTCGTGGTCCTTTTATTACTGTCTGGAGAATCCTCTTGACGGCTGGACAGTATGTTCCAGCAGCACAGGAGTCTGTAATCGGTGTCATCTCTCAAAGACAGGGTGAAGGCTACCGAGTAGATATTGGGTCCGCACACATGGCCTCCCTGGACGGACTGGCGTTCGAAGGTGCAACAAAGAGGAACAAACCCAATCTAAGGGTCAGTTCCATTTTTCGTAATAGAAATTTTCGTCTGACAGATCAACTAGGTCGGATGTCTTGTATACGCCCGTGTGTCCCTGGCGCACAAGGACATGGAACCTGAACTCGAGTGTTTCGACGCGCAGACTCGCAAGGCGGCAGGATTTGGAGAACTCACAGGAGGTTTTGTAGTGAAATGCAGTCTCAAGATGTGTAGAGAGTAAGCTCAATCGTCGATACTTCTTTTGACTTATTCGCTTTCAGTCTTTTGGATGCAAATCATTTTCTCTTGCCCTTACTTGGTGGCAAATTTCCACTCGACGCAGCCGTCGGCATGAATGGTCGGATCTGGGTCAGTGCAAAAGAGCCAAAACAGGTGATTGCGATGGCCCGCTGCATAGAAGCAGTGGACCCCGACGGTGGAAATATGGATTTGAAGGGAGTCAAGGCTTTCCTCGATACATTGGATATGTAACGCCCAATAGTGAATTCCTGCCCTACAATAACCTTCCCATATGCAGACACATCCATTATTGCTTCGAAGACCAGCCAGGTCCAACACCGTACAATGGATCTCCAACAGGCTTACATTGGGTCCAGGATTTGGCATCAATAGGATAGGTTGACCTTCATGCCAGAAAGCTCTCGGACGTCTCGACATACCTAAATTAGTTCCTAGCAAAGAAATGAGAGCATCTGGCCACTCACGATCCGAGAAACTCTGACCCACATATATACATTCAATCTTCTCATTCTTAATCATCCTCCATCATCTTCTGCCTCTTGCTCGGCCTTCGTGAGGTACTTGTATTCGCTATCTCTTCTTCACTTTCACCTGTACTCCGTACACTCGTATTTGCCCGTCTCTTTCGTTGATATTCCTTATCTCGTAGCCGTTTTTGTTGGGCACTGACAGTGAGTTCTTGGTTTCGAGTTGCGGGTGGGACGATAACGGTCGTGAGCCCTGGGGTTGGTTGTTTAACATACTCTTCATTGGGGCCTTCGTCGTTTTCGCCGATCATTTCCAGGGACTAGTACCTTCAGCTTTGCAACCACAGAAACAAGAACGGATTTTACCTGCCTTGGCTACAGTTAGGCTGCTATTCGAGAATATCCGGTCTTGCTCATTGATTTCATACTTTCGTCTACCGGTTGTCTGGTTCTTCAAGTAACCTTCAAACCCATGAATTATATTTCCACCACTGTGCTGGGCAGTTTCACTTAGATATGTAGCCTCGAGATTGTGTATCTGAGCCTCTATCTGTACCTGTGATAGACATGAGTAAAGATCGGTAGGTGAGAGATGTTCACGCACCAGTTGTTTGTCGATAGCGCGCTTTTTGGGTAGTGCATTGAGAATTTCCTTCCTCAGCGTCTCATAGCGTAAACGAACCTCTGCCGAGGGCGCAGACTCAGTCATGGATTCTCAATAATCAAGAACTAAGTTGTTGAGTCAGGCTTGTACTTATTTGGCCGAGGATCAAACTTCCAAATTCATTTTACAGACATTCACATAAGGGAATATACAATTCAGGGAAACAGATGATACAAATGAGTGGACCGAGCGAGCATATTCACACATCAATGCGAGTTCCATTCTGATCCATGCACCATTCAGGTCGCGCACATGGGGGCTCAGTCCCTTCGGGCTCATCTCCGGCATCCTTGAGCAAGAGCGCAACAACGCCATGAGGTGGCACATCATGTACCGTCATGTTACGGACAACAGTGCCATTGTCAGTATGAGTCCACAAGTCCTGATTGTCTGTTATCGAAACTGTCGGAACGAATAGAGATGACATACGCGAACAGAGTACTGTCTTCCCGCACGAATCCAAGGGGATTCGGTTAGGCTGAAGAACATGTCGGCGGGCTCGTCGAGATCATTGATCTGAAGAGTATTATGAAAGAGTGTCAAACATTTGTAGTAGGACATGTGCCATACCAACATGAAGACAGTCCCATTTTTTGTCTCACCGCTCCAGTATTCTGCAGGAGTAGTATAGTTGTTTTGCCAGTCGGGCTGTCATGGACTGTAATGAGATAAGAGGAACGGTAAGAAAGACAGACACGCACACCGAGACCCCAGCGGAATGGAGTAATAGAAGGGCCAATAACGGGGTCTTGGTTGATAGCGATGAGCTCATGATTTGTGAGGATATCCAAGGTTCCGTTGGTAGCTTGGGTGAGCTACATATCTAAGTCAGCATCCTACGAGCGGGACCATTTTACAACATACGTCGGTACTCTGAAATGAAATGAAATCAAGATAATGGCGGTCGTCACGTTCATCACTCACAATTACGAGAGGCGACTTCAGCAAAGCCCAAGCAGTGAAGTGGGTTTTCGCCTCGTCAATTGTTAAGTCACCATTACCACTAATAAATGAGACACTGAATCATCAAATTAGCATTGGGATAACATACACTTCCAACTACAGGAACAATAGTCAATGCACAATACAAGCACCTGAATGGATATGAGGAACCTTACCAGGTCCATATCATTATGGCCATAGAAGTCGGCTGCCCAAGAGATGAAGGAGTTTCTGCGAGTGATGTGAGTCTCAAATAGATGATTCAGATACAACATACTGGTGGATGATGCTACGGACAGCATCCCAATGTGGACCAATATCATCAGTCGTCTATGATAATGAGTATTTCAGCAGTCTTGGGGCTGTCTGAAGACGCACTCTCCACGATTGACCAAACCTCTTTGCCCACAGCCAAGGTTGTTCCTGTTGAATGGTGAGTTACTCAAGTGGACTTACTGCCACTGACTCACCCTTCCCCATTGGCAAAGTGAATATAACAAAGGAGGTTTTCCTGTGCGCCGGCTAAATCTGTCGATAGCGTCTGCCATACGTTTGAACTCTATTCGAAATTAAGATACATGCACTTTTAGTCAGGAACCAGGTTTTTCGGTTGCAAAAACGCACTTCCGACCATTCCTTCTTTGATGATATGATCAAAAGGCACTGGAAACAAAGAACAATCAGTCGCATACAGAAACCTAAAGTTCATCCAGGGAGAGAAGCTCACTTACCAGCACAGTTATCGTACCTGAATAGAGACCCAAGTATGTTGATTTTTATCTCTATTGGAATAGGGAAGTCAGATACTTACTTCAGTAAGTCGAAACCCCAATCTGAAAATGTCTGGATATCTCTAAAGCAAATAAAGGTATTGAGAGGTACAAATCAACTGAAGGCTTCTCAGAGGCGAACCTGTCTTCGTTCCCAAACGAACCGGGATAGAGTTGACAAGTGAACCAGCCAGAATCACTGTACTAGACATAATTGAGGATCAACACTGAAAGATGGGCAATAGACTCACGATCCCTGTTTTGCTTTTGAGAGGTATCGTCAGACTACAGCTGTGAGTAATAACATAACAAAACTTACAAGCCCATTTGATGAAGCTGGTCAGTCAAGGATCTCATTCCTGATGGAAAACGTTCTTTGTCTAGTGGTATTTCAGTAAGCAGATCAAGGATATGCGTAATTTGTATGCACTGGCGACGATATCTCCCTCGGAATTGCGCGTCTTCTCTGAGTAACAGTCATCAACGTTGATATAGTTATACCCGGCGTCCTGTAAACTGATGAGGCGAGATATTTGCCAGAGAGACTGAATAACTAACTAGGAGTCCCAAGGACTTGATGAGTTTGGCATTGTCAAGGACGATGGTTTCGTTTATTTCGCACTAGAGCCATTATTACTGAGGATTCGGTATAAGGTTCGGAGGACGAACATGATAGGCATTCCAGGCTGCACAGTTGATGGTAAGAAGACCGTTAGCGAGTAATGTAATCAAGACGCTCACTATTCCAGCCCATAACTTGAAAGGAATATCAGTCCCGTATCAAATCTGAGAGCTGTATGCACTTACAGGGTAACTTCCCAACGCCATTATCAAGAGCCTTGGAGGACTTTGACAATGCTACGACTATCGCAGTAACTGCAGCAAGGCCAATAACGCCTAGAGTCATAATGAGAGCGAAAGGAGTTAGTGTAACCACGAAAGTCCGCTTCTTGTCTTTTTCTCTTTGGGTGGATTCTGGTTCGGTGGCCATTTATAGATATGAACGCTTCTTGCTAAGCTAGAGACAAATGAGGGTGGCTCTCACCAAGATCTTTAGAATCATCCGAATCCTGCCCAAGAAGTGCTAGTCTCATAAATGTACGGCTGATCTAAGAGAACAAAATCATTTACGCATGTCTTCTTCTGCCGCAACGTGTAGTTCTGAGCCTACGATTTATGGAATAAATACACCGATTCGGAATCCTTCTGACAAGGGAAACTAACGTTCATCCCTTCTTTTTTGTGGCTCCTGTGTCTGGGAAGCTGTGCGGCAATAATAATTAACCGAGGCTCAGACGTTCACGCTCGCACAAACCAGATGCTCCAGATGCTCCAGAGGTAGAAGACATGAGTTGAAGTCACGAGACAAGTATACCGGTTCTCACTTGGGCTGCCGTAGGACCTTGTTCTCACTAAAGATGATCCAAATGAGTGCAAATCCTGGATATGCAACATGCCCGATGTACCCGAATATGCCATCTTCACTGCTGGTTGCAGTAACCGCACCAGCCTGAGGAATGTCAAACAGATACGCCAGTGGTAAGGGAAACAGTTGTTGAGCGTATAGCGTGACCCATAGACTGCGCTCATTAGGTGGTCATGGGATCAATCATCTGGACACACGAAAGCATCGTAGGCCGTCGTCGTTTTCTTAGATCGATGACTGATCTGTCAATGGCAAATTTCTATGCACAAGAATATACAAGAGAGGTATTAGGTGCTGATCATATGGTCTCGAAGATTCAATTTGGTGATGATCCTGTTTTTCTACAGCTTTTAGAAGTTCAGCGTCTCAATCACTGAATAATGCTTATCCATGTTTGGCATCTGATGACGCGTTGGTCATACTTGCTATACTTGCTATACGACCTTCGTTATGTCTTCAGCTCAGCCCCCAAATCCACCACCTTATAATGACGAGAAAAAGCCAGAAAGCAACTCACCTCAAAATACAGTACCCGTGGCAGGAGATGCTGCCATGGATACAACTCCAGATGCCTCCCCTTCAGAGGAGAACTGGGATGACATTCCGGAGGAGGTTTTGACACTGAACACAGAGGAGCTTCAGATGCAGGGAAGACTGATTGATAACGATATCAAGGTCAGTGAAAATTTTTGCAGATATAACGCACTCATTCAGCCGTCACTAGGTTATGAAGTCGGAAACTTTGCGGTTACAACATGAGCAAAGCGTGATGAAGGAGAAAATTCGTGATAACGGGGAAAAAATTAAACAAAATAAAGTTTTGCCATATCTTGTTGGCAATATCGTAGAGGTGTGCTTTGCCGCTCGCTGCTTGTGACCAGCAACTCAAGAATTGGCTCCAGGTTCTCGAAATGGATCCTGAAGGCGAAGAGGATGGCGCCAACCGTGACCTTGATTCTCAACGGAAAGGCAAGTGTGCTGTTGTTAAGACATCGACTCGACAAACCGTCTTCCTTCCCATGATTGGTCTCGTTCCTTCCGATCAGCTCAAGCCTGGTGATCTCGTTGGCGTTAACAAAGACTCTTACCTCGTCCTTGATACCCTTCCTGCTGAATTCGATTCTCGAGTAAAGGCTATGGAAGTTGATGAGCGACCTACGGAAACATACACGGATATTGGTGGATTGGAGAAGCAAATTGAAGAGCTGGTTGAGGCAATCGTTCTTCCCATGGAACAGGCAGACCGATTTAAGACTCTGGGTATCAAACCACCAAAGGGTTGTTTGATGTATGGACCACCAGGTATGTATATTTAGTTTTTGTGCGTGGTCTGTCTTGAGGTCGATTGATGTACATAGGCACTGGGAAAACACTTCTCGCCCGTGCATGCGCTGCATCAACAAAGGCTTGTTACCTGAAGTTGGCTGGCCCATCTCTCGTCCAGATGTTCATTGGAGACGGTGCCAAGCTTGTTCGAGACGCCTTTGCACTTGCTAAAGAGAAAGCCCCTGCGATTATCTTCATTGATGAATTGGATGCTATCGGTACCAAGCGATTCGACTCAGAAAAGAGTGGTGACCGCGAAGTCCAACGTACCATGCTTGAGCTGCTAAATCAGCTCGACGGGTTTGGGAGTGATGAGCGAATCAAGGTATTTCCATGTTTTTCCGTCGACGGCAAACTCAAATACTTTCAGGTAATTGCTGCTACCAATCGGATCGATATCCTCGATCCTGCTCTCCTTCGTTCCGGTCGTCTTGATCGGAAGATTGAATTTCCTCTCCCCAATGAAACAGCTCGTGCACGCATCCTGGAGATTCATTCCCGTAAGATGACGTGTTCTCCCGATGTCAACTATGAGGAACTGGCGCGGAGTACGGATGAATTCAATGGGGCTCAATTGAAGGCTGTTTGTGTAGAGGCTGGTATGATTGCACTTCGTGAAGGTGCCAAAAGATTGTCGCATGAACATTTTCTTAGTGGTATAGCTGAAGGTACGAGTTTTGTCTATTGTACGGGAAACATAACACAAACTTATGACATCTTGACAGTGCAAAGCAAAAAAAAGAACGACCTTATGTATTTTGCATAATTATTGTACTATTACTTCTGGGGATATCGAACATCATTTTCTTTTGGCAAAAATGTCAGATTTTTACCTTCTCGTGTATCACCCCGAGGAAGAGCGAAGAATAAGGTCAATCCATTGAGTTTGTATGGCGGATTGACCTGAGGAAAATAGAGGCTATTGATTTTTTGTTGGCCTTACATTCACCAAGGTCGAAGGTGCCCTCTGATTGAATCTGCTTGTTAATATTTGCACCCTCTGGATCATACCTGTCAGGACCGTTGAATCACAGTGACTGCCATTCAGGGACCTTTGTGTAATAGAATCTATATATACTTTGTTTGGACCCAAGGGACAAAACAAATAGGGACGCATAAGCAGTCAATCGAAACCATGATGTCGTCACCGTTCGGACCAGCACAAAGTGAAGGACTATGTTTACGTTATCCAGAAAGTGCTGGGCTGCACCGCGAGATTTCACTAGAAAATGCTGTCAACATGCTTGGACGTGCTGCACAAGTCGCTCAGACGGTCCCGTTCACATGGGGATACATCGACAAGCCGAATGGTAAGCACTCATCATGATTTGGACCTTGAATGACCACGGATATGCTTAGAGGGACAGACATATGTGATTTTCTTGCCGCCTGAAAGGCCTTTCCCAAATGATGGCATAAGATATCAAGACAGCGAGGCCAAAGTCGTAGTTTCAGTCGGCAACGGACGCGTGAGTCCTCATTAACCAGGTTTAGAAGTGATCGCTATACCCCTTAAATAATGACGTCGACTTTTCTTTGTTCGGGCAGGAAATGGAAATAGGCGAAGTAAAATTTGGCTTCATTCCAAATTCACAAGATCAACAAGCATGGAGATTCCGAAGGCGTTACCGTCTATTAAAAGGCACACCTTGTCCACAACTTGTCCTGGTACATTATACTCGGGGACAAGCTGCACGTGGGTATAGTTCGGAACCCCTGACTTGCTCATCCAGTTGATGCGGAAATTTTTTTCACAGCCATCAATCCGGCTCTCTTTCAACAGCCCGTACGCGGATACCCTCTCCGTCAAACCGCTGAGCCTGCAGTCTTTGTTGCCGGTGAACGTGCTGGACAGAAAGTTCAACCTCAAGGCAATATGATACATAGTCAAACACCCTCAGGAATGCCTGGAATGCCATTGAACATGCATCAACAACAAGCCATGGTGGCTCACCAGAATAACAACATGGAGATGATGGAAAGACGACACAGAGAACGTCAGGCTGCCGAAAGGAATGCGAACCCGCCAGGAGTAGGTTCCAGGTTTTCTTCTTTCAGACGTCTATACATTCAATGGGCTTCTCCTCGCTAAAGCGACCACCACGTCCAGATGATAATGATTCTGGAGGCAAGTCTTTCAATTGACTTGTATCATCAGCATTCCATTCAGAATTGATGCTTGATTGGTTTTTCCACAGATGAGGTCGAGCAAGTATCGACAAGAACGTTGTCCATGGCGCGCTACAAGCGCAATCACGAGCTGATGAATGAAGTCTTTCAGGCAGCTGCGTTTGGTACGGATTTACATAATTCGAGATGTATCGCCAAACCCAATTGAGGTTATTTGGATAGATGGCAAAACCATTCCCCACAAGCCAGATATCTCTTCAATTTTTTCACAGGCGGAACTTGAAGCCAAAGTGGTACGTCTATATGGTCGATCATCTCTACGTGCCTGACCCTTTTGCACGCCAGGCCAAGCTCCAGGACGAAATCGAGCAACTCCAGAAAAAATCAGGTGAACGGCGAGGACAATCGGAGCAGAACAAGGACAACGACGTAACACCCGGTTCTGTGGGTGACAGTATAGTCCTCTGAAAATTCTCGCGATCGACATCTAGGACCTGTGGTAGTTGGTAAAGCCCAAAGATATGAATTGCGATAGATACTTGCTTTCTTAGTATATGATGTTTATTTTAATTGACCCAATGAAGACCATTAGCCCGTTATATTCAGCTACATTAGAGTACTGGCAAGGGATACACAGACAGCAACAATGGGACAGTAACACAAGTACAGGATTTGAGGAGAATCGAGTTAGGATGAAAAGCCACCGGGACAGAGGAAGCAATAGAGCAATGGAAGAACCACATTGGACTATGGACGAAATAAAAATACTTGCTGGCGCTGCAGATTACACCTAAAATAGGAGTTGAGATAGAATGAGAAGACGAAACAAGAGAAGATGGACCGGTATCGAACCAAAGAAAAAATTACGAAGGAAAATGAGACAAGGAATAATGTCAGCATAGAGGGATGATTATCCACACGACATATTCATATTTTGGATCCATCTCGTAAACAGCACCCCTGAAATAATCCCTGGTAAGATGACCCGAATTGAAGCATGAAGAGAAGTTCACGTTTCATCCCGGATTGTCCAAGAGATTACAGGCCTCGAGCTGAATTTGTTATTGCCACGAGTAGGACGATGGCCATTCTTTCATTTTAGGACCAACCAATACCACGGCCGATACTTGTTCCCCTTTTTACCATCACAGGCCTCGTAACAACATCTACACATTCAACAGATGCAGTCAGAGTTTCACTCTTCTTCTTCAAGAAGTCGTTGATGATGACAGTAGTGATGGGAATTTTTCCCGAATGAGAACGGTTGCTGGCAGATAAGCGACCTGAGGAGGCAGGCAAAGGACTATTGGTGACAGTAGGGGTGGCAGGTGTCGGAGGAGTGCTATCCTTATACTTGTTCCTCCTCTGTGTCCAGTATTCATGATCATACACATAAGGATCATGATGACAATGTTGACGATGCAGCGGAGGAGGACACTCCATGCCTGGCTGATAACCATTATCAGCATCCAACAAGGGAGTAGAAGCCGATGATGGAGCCCTTAGAATGTACCCGCAACTCCGGCTGCGCTCTCGTTCGGAAGGACCCTGAAGGCTTGGCATGGCATTATCTATTAGGTGTACCCCTGCATTCGTTTGTTCATTTTTCCTGATAGCGCTCCAACGACTGTTATCGCGGCGCCGTACATTCACAGAGATATTTTTGTTATCGTTATCGTTATCGGAGTTAACTTCAACGCTAGGGGTGAGGGATAAAGGTGTCGCGAGAAGTCCGCGCGTAGATTTTGACCTTCTTCTTTTCTCTTGCACGCTTTCGATGTCTAGTTGATGAGGCTGATCATCAACTGCTGGCGAAGACGGATTGAATGAACCAGATACTCCCAAGCCAAAGTCAATGGGAGTACCTGGTACGATACTCGGACTTGGAGAGCGAGAAGGGAGAGGTAGAGTGCGACGGAAGGGCCGACGGCCACGGTCAACAGATGAAGTTGGAGATGGAAGAAAGGGAGACTCAGTGCTCGACATGACAGAGGTCGTAGGTGAGGGCGAAGGGAGGCGAGAATTGTGACGGGAGACGATAGCAGGACGACGAGGATAGGAGGGATGATGTGCTGGAACAGGCGCCCGCGACAAAGAGCGCTTAGCGCGAGAAGCTGATCGGCGAGAGGCAGCCTCACGAACAGGCCGAGGTCTTGAGTCTTCACTCGGCACGCCCTTCTTGAACAGAGGCGGACGAGAACAAGAACGAGAGGGCTGGCAGTGAGTCTCATACTCGTCATCAGAGTCAGCTGGAGTGACATTGCCCCAGCCAACGTCCCAGGCAATTTCATCGACCATGGCAATGGTCCAGCGCTGTTGCACAACACGTTGCAGACAACCTTGGAGAATACGCTCGGCACCTCTGCCGATGCCTGCTGGGAGCTCAAACGTGCCTGTAGGTGAGACTTGATTAAGATAGGGGATTGTGATGACAAGCTGACCCTTACCATGCAATATTTTCATCTGAAGGCGGGGCTCGAAGGAATCGTAAAAGGGGAAGCGACCGGTGAGCAGGGCATAGAGGAGTACACCCAGAGCCCACATGTCCTGGGCTGGGTGGGGATGCATGTTCGGAAGCAGAATCTCAGGCGAGGCATAAGGCAGGGAACCCGGCTGAGAAATGTGAGTTGGATGGGCAGACGAGATGGAATGGCGGTGGCGGGGGGCGGGAGAGCGAGCAAGGGGTGGACGGGACTGAAGACTAGACCGTCCGCTACGACGAGCCGAGCCCGAAATGGTGGCAGCCCTGTGGGCAACCAGATTGCTGTGTTCTTCAACGTCAGACTCCTCGTCAGTGTCACCGATTTTTCTGGACATGCCGAAATCTCCAATTCTGCATACTCCCATTTCATCCACAAGCACATTCTCTAGCTTGATGTCCCTATGGACATACATCGCGACTTCATGAAGATACCGCAACCCTCTCACGACCTGGCGAAACATCATCCCTGCATCATCCTGGGGCAATGCCGGTGTTCCGTCCCGCTGAAGAATATCATACAACGAGCCTGCAGGGCAAAGGAGGGTTACAAAGAAGTCTGCGTACGAAGTATGGACTGCAGAAAACAGAGGAAGAATATGCTCATGGCTCAACGATGACCAGATCTCTGCTTCATGGACCAACTTCTTCTGCACAAGGCCTGGATTCGTCTGGTTCTGGACATCGGATTTCCTGACAATTTTGACAGCAACTGCCCCACCCGAGGCAGAAAACCCACGCCGGATAACTGAGAAACCGCCATAGCCGATAATCCCGCCCAGGGTGTACCCAGCGATGGTCTGACCTTCGCCATCGGGAAGAGGGGCTGGCTTGAGGCTGGGACTAAAGGCTGCAAGAAACATGGCTGCAGGTGAGGCAAGGATGGATGGCGATGGGGTGGTGGTGCTTGCTGAGGGCATGGGGATTGGCAATGCAGGAGAGGGGTTGTTAGCGGCATGGAGTGGAGATATTTGTCTGAGCTCTGCTGGGGAGAGGGCAGCTGGATGATGCTGTTCATCTTCCAGGTCAACATCTGAGAGCGCTTGTGGGCCCTTTGCCGCCTGAGAAGAAAGATAGAGCCTACCGGGTTCGGAAGAAAAGGCTGGATGTCCAGGGAGGTGTTCTCGAGATAGGAGGCAGCCAGAGTGCATTAATAGGGTCAGCCAGAGACGGGGAAAGGAGATGATGGTAGGAGGAAGAGATAATGCCGGGCCCGTCTGCTGACCTGCCAAGTCGGACATAATATATTGCACAGAGTTATTTATTTCTGTTGTCATCAACGGAACGCCAAGAGCACAACCCCAGTCTAGGGTCAGATCGGATCTCCACGTCACTGATGCAGCTTGCCAGGTAATCTGCAGCTTGCCAAGTACCATGTCCTTTGCAAGGTCAGTCCTCTGCACATCCCGGCCAACACTGACCCCCCCATCGCAGGCTCACAGCATGTGTGCTCGGAGTCTACTCCATGTTTCTCGTGCGTGTCCAGCCGTCGGTCCGTCCCTGTGACTGACGTCTTTTTCCAGCTGTGGGCCATAGCCCAGGAACGCCGTGAGTGTCCGAAATCCAGAACTCAACTCCTGTATCCTGATCAGACTCTGCCACCACTTAGTCTCTGTACCATTCCAGCGGATCGACGGTTCGGGAACCGACAAGTTCAAGTCGCCTCTTTTTATGGGAACATGCCAGAGCATCCTCAGTTCATTGTCGGCATTTATATATATCACCTTCCGTTGCAAAAGTGCAGATACCCTTGTTCAGAGTCTGGGTCTCCAGCACAAGGATCAAGCAGCTTCTAATGGGTCTGCCATAAATGGTAATGCGCGTCGACATGACCCTCACAAACCAAATTCGACTCGGTCCTTACTACTACGATACCTCCAGTGTTCTGCATTCATCACCTCCGCTGCGCCCTTTGGATTTGCCGCACTCTCGTACATCTCCTACCCTGCCATGGTCCTCGGAAAATCCTGCAAACTTGTCCCGGTGATGATCATGAACATCCTTCTCTACCGGCGCCGTTTTTCCCCACACAAATATCTTGTTGTTTTCATGGTGACAACTGGCATCACACTTTTTATGTATTTCGGCGGTGATAACAAGAAAGCAAAACGTGCCGTCATCAACCAAGGCCAAACACCCTACGCGAACCTTATTGGCATCACGTACCTACTGATCAACCTTGTTCTCGATGGAGCGATCAACTCGACCCAAGATGAGATTTTCAGTCGGTACAAGGTCTCGGGACAGCAAATGATGTTCTGGATTAACCTCTTCTGCACCCTTATTACTTCCATACTGTCTGTCCTGCCCCTGCCATATATACCTGTTATCCATCCTTCCAGTGGTGGTAAATCAGAACTAATGGGCGCACTCACCTTCATTGGGAACCATCCATCTATCATTATACCGCTTGCGCAGTTTGCCTTCACTGGTGCTTTGGGACAGCTTTTCATTTTTGAAACCCTGCAACACTTCGGATCCCTTACTTTAGTGTAAGTCTCGGCTTACTTTTGTTCTTGGGGCTGTCGTTCATATCCTATTTTCTGTACAGAACTATTACCCTCACTCGTAAACTATTCACCATGCTATTATCAGTAGTTGTTTATAACCATAAGCTGACATTGGGTCAATGGTCGGGTGCTGCGGTGGTATTCACTGGCATTTCCGTTGAAGCTTGGGTGAAGCGCCGAGGTACGTCATTTTGACTCTGCCGGAAAAGATGCTTGACACTGACAATTATGTACATTTACAGACATCCACGCTAAACGTGTCATTCAGGAAAAGGAAAAGGCCAAGATAAAATCATTGTAATCATTATTAGGAATTAAGACGTGAAGTCACCTAGGATATGGCCTCAGATAGATATACATGGAAGAAAAACAGAAAAGAGAGTCGCCACTGTGAAGCTATCAGCAAGCAAGCAAAAAGGAACCGAAAAAGGAAATGGCGAGAATAACCAACACCCCTACCCACATACGACCCACATACGACGCCATAGAACAGAATAGCAGGAATCGGGTCGGTCAGAAAGTCATAAAGCCATGCTATGAAAAATGAGCAACAGCGGCAATGATTGACCCGCAGATAGATCGGAACAAACTCAGACGTTCATAATGTTTCCATTGCGTTGGGATCAATGTCCTCCGTATCACCCTGTACTAAAGCTCGTTTCCTGTCCTCGTCTCTACAGGAGGAATAATTACATCCCAAACGATTGGAAAAGGAACGGGAGATGAGCATACCGGATCTGCATGTCGTCATCTTGGCCCTCTTCGCGCTTCCGCCTCGAAATTACCTTTTTCGCTGCAGGAAACGATTGGACTGCAAGACTTGCTTTGTAAATGGCTTCATACTCCTGTGACGATCAACTTATTAATTCAAGGGAATGAGAGTGAATGTACCTTGATTTGTGTCAGAAATCCACCGTTAGGTGATATGCAATAACGGCGGTTCTGAACCAGATGTAGAGCATCCTCCCAAGAGAGCCGATAATGTTGCATAACAAACATGACCACGAAAGCGGGGGAAAGGCTTATCCCACCTATAGATAATCGGACATCAAACCAGATGTCACGAAAGATGAAGGGGATAAACTGACCATTGCAGTGCACTAAAACGCGTCCCCTAGTACCGATAGCGTCATCTATAAACTTCTTGGCACTACGAGTACATCAATAT
>Ga0153986_1000330_pt1 | contig 14939 bp, 14 predicted proteins | sample TSGA070MetaG_FD_104724 | JGI IMG/M metagenome (GOLD analysis project Ga0153986, IMG submission 104724) | Attine ant fungus gardens microbial communities from Georgia, USA - TSGA070 MetaG | ecosystem: Host-associated > Fungi > Mycelium > Unclassified | place: USA: Georgia, Alexander Wildlife... | reverse complement strand
TGAGGAGATGGAGAGGCAGAAACACTGAAGAAGACGGTGGTAATCTGTAGGTCCAATATTGTAGTACTCTTCACTGGTCAGTACGTCGACGAGGGCTTTCCCGCTCGCGGACTGAGACTGAGAATAGTAGGGATCTATGATGGACTTTAATCTCATGTTGACTAGTGAGATAAGGGATTCAGGGATGCAGTTGAGAACTGACGGGCAGGTACTCACGCAGAGTGCCGGTGCCGGTGACGGATAGACAGAGAGATGTAGCGAAACATTATACTCTCGAAGTGAAGTGTCGCACCCGAGTTATTAGACCAACACGATGAACTATGACAAACCCTATATCATCCTCGGCCATCGTGACATCAATTCCTCTTTCAGTTTTCCTTTTGTAGTAAAAGTAACTAATGAGATACTAGGCAAAGAATGGATAGTTACTTTTCTCTCCCTCAGTCGTCAGTCGTCTACCTTGATAGATGACTCCTGAGAAATTGATATTTTATTTGTACAAGCTAAAAAAAAAGGATGACGTTGGACATGGAATTTTGCCAGAGCCACCATCCCGCACCAACTTTTGTCGATCACTGACAGCTGATATGATGTTGTTGCATCATCATTGACAAGCTGGGTTTTGTAAAGTTGACAGCAATAATTATTGTTGAAACGTCATTACACATCGACAGGTACTATGGCTTGTCAGTTATTAAATCTCCCTTCGCAGCAGTGACATAAGCCAATATCTCTATGGCGTCGCCAGTTGTTTGACTAGGTTACCATGGCTGGTAGAAAAGCGTGCAAATCCTTACCCCCATGGATGTTGCTCAAGTGATAGATCATGTCGTTTCGAGAGCTGGAAATACACCCATTGCTACCGTCGAGGGAAGAAAGCTTTGAGTAGTTGAGGAGAACAGCGATCGCCGGGGAGAGAGGGATGTTGGGCAGCGGTGAATAATTAGGTGGTGCAAAACACTCTGATGAACATCACATCACCCCCTTTATATAAGCCCTGCACTTGCAAATCCCAGCGCTTTGCAAAGTCATCCTGACAACAACTCCCTGTCAAGAGCGTCACGGCGACAAATTTGCATTTGATGGACTAATTACAAGCTACCATATGGATTTCACTAATCTCTTCTGATGGTATTCTACTATAAGTATAATTCGCTTATAGTATAATTATAACTTTTTTATGGACATGCTTGAAGTCGATAGAGATATTGATGATTATTTCAGTGTGAGGTGTCCCTTCTCCTCGACAATCGTCTGAAATTACTATACTGAAATTGCTGCTTTTTTGTCAAATTGCTTCCAAAATCTGTTGATTGAAGTGGACTGATGCATGGTGATTCACATAGTATTAGACACTGTTATCCAAGATGCAGACCAGGTTGAGACATGGCTAGTACAGATTTGGAATGCTCTCCCTCTTGACTTCTGCTCTACGTTCGTATCCCTCAGTTGTTCACCTTCTAAGGTGGTCACTGAGTGATTTATCTTTTACTATCCACATTGTACATATTTTGTTAGTACTTGCTGCAGATGACGCTGCTATTCCACCGGCAACTGACATTCTGGAGCCCTTCTATTGAAGAGGACCACTGCAGATGTACCTCACCAGTCGAGAAGTATTGATGTCAGGGTAGTCGTGCTACCTTGTATATATACACTCTCCTTGTCCGTTCTACCCCAGTCGTCAATCTGCACTATTGACTACTGGGATTAGCTTGTAAAACCTTCTAATGGCCCAACTCAAGTCACAATGTCCACAATGGGGCATGAGCCTTGACTCATTGACGCAAGCGCTCACTAATTCACTGTAGGAAACGATGAAACGTCTTGATAGTATGGTATCGAGGAACGAAAATGACACAGGCAAGCGGTTAAAATCTCGTCATTGATTTTGATCTTTCGAGAACCTACTAGAAATATTTTCTGTGAAGATACATCTCGAGGGTGAAACCTCTTGATTCAAGATCTCCCTCAGCCGTCGGGCCGAGTGTGAGTTATAAAAGTTCTTACTCGTTGCCTTGCAAAGGTGACAATCCAACCCGACCTAAAGGCACCATGACACTACTTTGGATGTAAATATGTCAAACTTTGCTTCCTATGAGACTGAGTGTAAGGCATTCTCACAGTTTTATTTTGAGAACTGGTTTTTGCAGCCGGGGGGGTTATGACCCAAGCTATGCTTTCAAGCAGTGAACACGGCTGCAATTGAACCACAACCCAGAACCAGGTGTTGGAAGGTTATCATGTGGCTCCAGGCTTGAAATGGCCGGGAAAACGTGTGGATTTCGAAAGAAGAAATGATGAAATAGCACAGGTGATGACTCCGGGTGCAGTCAACTGGAATCTAAGCAAGGCTGGTCCACAACCGGTGACCATGTTCACATTCCTTCGCGTGGGTAATCACCAAGTTTTCATACGCAACCGGACCAGGTGGGGCAGGAAAGTTGTGCCCCTGAGCCAAAAACTAGGCTTCGTTCCCCACATATAATCTGGGGGATTGACGAAAGCGTATATATAATGGAAAACGGAACAGACGACACGACACCAAACGAAGATGTTCTCCCCAGTGTCTACAGGACTCATACTGATCGCTTCAGTCATCTCGATTGGTGCTCTTCCTGCACCAACGTCGCCTTGTGCAGCTGTGCACATCATCGCTGCCAGAGCCTCCACAGAGGCACCTGGTCCAGGTATCATCGGCGCTCTCGTGGCTCAAATTCAGCAACAGAGCCGACAAACGGTATCGACGGTGGCCGTCAATTATCCAGCCACCTTGACCAACTACGCGACTAGTTCTGCTCAAGGTACAGCCGCGACCAAGACGTTGTTGAATAACCAAGCAGCCGCATGCCCTGACCAGAAGATTGTTCTTGTTGGGTATTCCCAGGTGAAAAAAAAATGCTTCTGCGAGACGGTCAACGTGCTGAAAAACCATTTAGGGAGCCCATGTGATTGGCGACGCCGTGGCCGGAGGTGGGGGTGCTATTGGTTTAGGGGCTGTGACTCCTCCTGTGGCTGCAGATGTTGCAAATCGAGGTGAGAGAGAGCGAACAGACCTTGGGTGATGATGAGAAAGACTGAGAGAGAGAATCTACTAGTGACCGCTATCATCCAGATGGGTGATCCTCGCCATGTTGTGAGGCAGCCTTTTGACGTGGGAACGTCCTTGAGAAATGGGTTATTCCCCCGCCTTTCGAGTCAGCAATACAGTCCTGCTCTGCAGCTGTGTATCCAATCGTATTGCGATTTCAATGACCCTTTCTGCGATTCTGGCTTGGATACTACCGTTCATCTGACATATCTCTCGAGATATCAGAACGCAGCAGCACAGTTTGTATTGGAAAAGATCGGAGGATAGGAGGAGGAAAAACAGTACCATTGTTCAATAAATCTTAATGCCTTGATAAGGAAGTAGGAATACGGCTTCGGAAGTTTCCGTCCAATGTTCAGCCCAGGTCTCCTAGAAAACCTCTGTGCGACCATGCACCAAATAGGCGTAAGCGCATCCAAGACCGAGTGTTTTCTGGTCAGTTTCTCAAGAGCTCTATCCGGTTTAGCGTACTCCATCCAAAAATATGGAACACGTGCGACATCTTGATTGGCTCAGTCAATTCGGTTTGACCCTGAGGAAACAAATTGGAAATTTCTCCTTTTTGAGATAGCTCCCCTTCCCCCTTAGGGACACCTACCCCCACCCCTACTCCTTTTCTCTGTCGACGAACCAGCTCCCCCGGTCCCCCCCTAAATCTAATCTGACGTTGTGGGATACTTCCATTCGTCGTTGATTCGAAGAAAATGCCATACCTGTCCCAGAGGTCGCTGAACAACCTTAAAAAATATGCCTACAAAAGTGCCGACAGGTGCCCCCTTTACTTCATATTCATTTGGTTGTCCTCGAGGCTGATGATGAACACACTTTCCTAGATCACTTGTGTCGCGCTACTTGCTGGGTCCGTACTGGAACTGGTTCATCACGCTTTGGCCTCTGAGTGTTGCTCCTAATACAGTAAGTAAGCTCTGTTGTCCTGCTTTGTTTTTTTGCACTTACATCAGTGACCCAAGATCACGCTTATGGGTCTTGGCATCGTACTCGTCAACTTCTTGACCCTTCTGTACTACGATCCTCTTTACCTCACCAACAAGGATGTCACGGATGGGACGATGACGACAGCTGGCCCGCCTCAATGGGTCTATTTTACGTGCGTTCTTCCAGGGCTTTTTCAAATAGTGAGAAGACTTTTTGTTGATGAGGGGTTTGATTCTACAGGTGGGCTGCTGGTTTGTTCTTGTACCAATCTCTGGACGCGATTGATGGGTATGTCAACTGAGGTGTGAGGTGCTCGAGTGCTAATGTGGGTATCCTAGCAAACAAGCTCGTCGCACGGGAATGGCGGGGCCCCTCGGGGAGATGTTCGATCATGGTACGATTTTCGCTTAAAAATTGACGTTGAATATGAACTTGCCTTTCAAAGGTTGTGATGCTTTGAACACGACTGTATGGTCTCTCTCTCACACACACACAAGTTCCCTGCCATTTCTAATTTTTTCTTAATTCCTAGTTGGAAGTCATCCTCGGTTCATGCGCGCTTGGACTCGGAAGATCATGGTGGACCGTCATGTCGGAGATCCTCACGCTTGCCAACTTTTATCTGACGACGTGGGAGGAATACCACACCGGCGTCTTGTTTCTCGGCTATTTCTCTGGCCCGGTCGAAGGCATCTTGATTGTGGTGGTGATCTATATTGTCACGGGGTTTCGTGGTGTGTGTCAAAGCTTTGTCTTTTTTCGACTTCATGGATGGATGATATGATTAGGAACGTTGTTCTGGGAAACGAGGATGTGGACGTTGCTCGGTCTCGAAAACGTCTTTCCATTCAACCGTATTCCGAACCTACCGCTTAATGAAACTCTAATGTGTTTTGCTGCCTGCGGGCTTGTGGCCAACATCGTCCATGCATGCCTCAATGTTTATGCCTCTCGTGTGGACCCGACCACCATCCGATCGCATACGAGGGAGACGAACCCATTGGGCCTCCTTCTCCCGTTTCTACTCCCCGTTGCCATCCAAGTCGCATGGCTATCCCACCCTACTTTCAACCACTCCGCGATCGTCTACTCGGCGCTTTTTGTTCCGTTTCTGTGCGCCTGGGGGATCCAGTCTGCCCATCAGGTCGGGAGAATGATTCTCGCGCATGTGACGCTGGGGAGTGAGGTATTTCCTTGTTGGGATTGGATATGGCTATGGAATGCTATCGGGGCGTTGGATGCGAATCTTCCGAGACTACTTGGGAGGTAAGAAAAAAAAAAGATATCGTGATCGCCTTCTTTACACTATTTTTTTTTCTAGGGCGCCTGTCATCCAAACCAACACGCTGAACACGGCGCTTTTTGTGTTTTTGACGTTGATTGTTTCGATGGTCAGCTATGGGCGGTTCGTCTATCTCGTCATCAAGGATATTACGGAATTTGTTGGTATCGCGTGTTTGACGGTGAAGATGAAGGATGAGTATGGGAATTGGGTTCATTTGAGAAAATCGTCGTCGTGACTAGCACGCTTCCCCGGATCAGGAACAGAGTTGTTGCCGTTGTAGCAGAAAGGGAGACCATTGGATGTGTGAGAGAGAGGCAGTTCTGGAATACTAATTCATCACTAATGACTACCGACATGTAATAACGACTGTTGTTAGATGTGTTGAAAACAGATGATACTCAATAATGGAGACTAGTATAGTAGATGATGTAGCCAAAATGGATATTGCCGATAAGCAAGAATTGCAGCAATTAATATTATTTAAATATTAAGAGTGAAAATCAATGATGAAATAATAATAATTAAATTTCCTTCTATTATTAATTCAGTGCTCTTAACTGAAAACTCAATGGACGTTATAATGGAGGATTTGACTAGCGTGCCAGTTCAACAACCCCAGCCTGGCCATCTGCTCTCTGGACTTGCGCCAGGACTACCGCTTGTCCCTGGGCAGACGCCTATTGTCCCTGGGGAGACACCCGTTACTGAAGGAGCTGCTTCACCGCCATCTGACCCAACGCCTATGGTGGTGGACGAGAATCCATGCGAGACGCTTTACATTCAGAATCTCAACGAGAAAGTCAAGCCGCAAGGTCTGTTCGTCGCTGTCTTCTTTCTTTTCTCTTAACGTGATAGCTTTTTTGTAGTGATGAAAGCGACGCTTCGAGGATTGTTCAAGTCGTATGGAGACGTGCTTGACGTCACGGCACATAATAACTTGCGGATGCGGGGACAGGCGTTTGTGTCGTTTGCTTCGATGGAACAAGCGACGAAGGCGATGAAGGATATCCAGAGATTCCCGCTTTATTCCAAACCGATGGTCCGTCACTCACGACGGCTGGTTTTAACTTTCTTAATTTGATTTGTTTATCTAGCAAATCTCGTTTGCGAAGACACGGTCCGATGCTGTTGTGAAGAAGCTGGATGACGGACACTTTGAAGAGCACAAGCGACGGAGAGAGGATCGCAAAAGTGCGCCTTCCTTCTCATCGATGAGGACACCTAGTAACATGATTGCAATTTGTAGAAGCTACTCGCTATACCAATCCTATTAAATCCAAGTTCCGGCTCAAGCGATTGGCGGCTGAGGGTGTGTTCACGGTTGTCATGTCCTGCTTTTACCCAGACCACGCTCATTAATTTTTGCCAGTGGACGGTGGAACTGCGTTGCCGCAGACGAAGCGACCGGCAGTGCAGATGCCGGATGAGTATCTGCCTCCGAACAAGATTCTGTTCCTGCAAAATCTGCCAGAGAGCGTTACGAAAGATCAGCTGAACGCCTTGTTCTCGCAATACCCCAACCTTTACGAAGTGCGTATCATCAGCACGAAGAGGGACATTGCGTTTGTGGAGTACATTGATGAGGGGAGTGCGATGGTGGCGAAGGATGCGCTGCACAACTACAAGCTGGACGGGGAGAACAAGATCAAAATCACGTTTGCGAGGAGGTGAGGGGGTGGGTAGTGTAGATAGTGTGTGGCGGAGAGTCATGTTGTATTCTGTGTTGTTTCTGTGTTATTTCGCTATTCCATGTCGTCGCCCACCACGGTCTCACACTCCTCGCTGTGGGAGAGCAAGAGGTGGCTGGACAAGGTGATTTCGCTACGTGCCATCATTATCACACAGGGCTCGGCCTACGATGCATGAAGACGAAGAGGTGCTGAACGGGACACGGGGCATATCTGGTGGTGATGTCCCTTTGCAGACATACGTGCCTAGCAATCACATCACAGGCGACGACTCGACGCCGCTGGACCTGGAAATAATACAGAACTCGCTCTGACAAGCAGGCGGGTAGATTCTGGGCTCAGCTTCGGCCTTGTCGTTGTCAAATGTGGCTGGACAGTGCACGGATGCGCCACCTGCGTATGAGAACGCTTGGGCTGCGGAGAGGGAAAGAGCTGGATGATAGAGAGTCGTGTAAGATTCTCTCCAGTCCTCGTTTTTTCTGCTTCATCTGTGATAACTTTCTCTGGATGTTAGGGTTACATGGAGTGGAGTATATGTGTAAGATATTGGACGTCGTTGGACATTCTATTTGACATTGCTGGAAGTCTATTTTATTTGCAGACGAGGACTTTCCTTGTGAGGAATGAAATTGGACTCTTGACGCTTCACACACACTTGCTCCAATGTGGCTCAAGAGCTCAAGAGGTGTTGCGCTTTTTTTTTTTCAGTCCAGAGGAAAGCAAGTGCTCTCTTTTGTGCTGTTGGAAATACTCAAGGGGGCAGGACTAGGGCCAAACGCTGCGACTGGTCGTGAAAATGTCAATTCAGGACTGGTTTTATTAGAGACGTACAATGGCTTATGGTTGAAAACAATGATATATTTCTTGAAAAAAATAACCAGTGACTTAAATATTCTTGGCGCCGATCTGCCACCGACTCACAAACAAATGACAAACCAAATGGTCCACAGCCTGGATTTTCGGCAAGTTCCGGCACACGGGACCTTACCAAGCATTTCCCTCTTCTAATGCCCCTCCCTTTCGATGTCGACGACCTTGCACATAGTCTACTGAACAAGAAGCGAACTGATAGACTGTCATTAGTAAACTGATGTTGCCCAGTTTCTGTGTAGAGTTACCCGAGAGAAAGAGTGGATAAAAAATAAAGATGAATATTGAGGCAATCTTCCGAGTCAGAAATCGCTCAGATTCCGGTGGCTCGTGCGCTTTTTTGGGGGCGTGAGAATATTTGGGGTTTTAACCGGGTAGGGGGGTAGCTTGTGTTTTCCGCTTCTCTCTCTGTTCCCCCGCCACCACCTTCTTATCTCAAGACAAATTCCCTTCTTTTGCGTAACTTGAATCGTTCGATGGCTCGTACCAAGGTAATGCATTGGGACCTCGTCCTCTCTATTTACTTGTCGTCTTGTGGTTGCTCATCCTTCACTCAGCAAACTGCTCGCAAATCTACAGGAGGTTTGTGTTTCTTTTGCTCCTCAAACTTTTTTTTTTTTGACTTGCTTCATCACAGGCAAAGCTCCTCGTAAGCAACTCGCTCTCAAAGCCGCCAGGAAGACTGCACAGGTACGTCTTATACACAGCAACGGATATCGTTGTGACATGCCTTCTTTACCCTTTCTATCCCTTTCAGACCGCCACCGGTGGTGTCAAGAAGCCTCACAGGTTCCGCCCTGGGACTGTTGCTCTTCGTGAAATCCGAAGGTATCAAAAGTCGACAGAGCTTCTCATCCGCAAGCTCCCGTTCCAGAGGCTTGTCCGTGAGATCGCTCAGGATTTCAAGGTGAATGAATGTCTTCGATGGCGTTCCTTGTCGCTGCAGCCCTGTGTGTTGACTTTATTTTTTGTGTTTGATAGACCGATCTTCGTTTCCAATCTTCCGCTGTCATGGCGCTTCAAGAAGCCGCTGAGGCTTACCTTGTTTCTCTCTTTGAGGACACCAACTTGGCTGCGATTCATGCTAAACGTGTTACCATGTATGTTACATGTTCTGATCGTTGGTGCAGTTATCCATCATTTAATTGTTTTTTTTTAGCCAACCCAAGGATCTTGCCCTCGCCAGGCGTCTTCGGGGCGAGAGGTCTTAAGTTGTATGATGTGTAACATATGTAGTGCTGTATATGTCTTTGCATTGATCAGTTGACTCTGTATCTTTTCCGTCTTTTTTTTCTGCCGTTGTCTCTGTAATTTGTATGATCGACTATATTGGTCCGTTGGCAAGGTTGGTGGTATGGTTTGCTCTTGATAGTTTCAAGAACACTGTGATTTCTTGTTGGGTCTGCATACATGGGTATCTGTTGTATACCAATGAAATAGACTTTCTATGTTGCTATCGGTACTGTGTACTATTGACTGCAGTTGAGATGTTGAATTCTTTCGCACTTGCCTACAGAGTAGGAATCACGTAGCTTTGGACATATTTTCTAAAATCTGCCAAGCTTAAGTGTGAAACTAAAATGTCAACATGCTGGTGTCCCCTTTCCATAGGGAAAAGGTTTTGTTTTTTTTGACACGGCCTAACATGAGATACATATCGATCTGAACGTACACATTCATCATTTGATAAAAAGAGCAATGATGCTCGTCATTTGATCTCCAACAAATGGCATTATTGAACGCTGGACAATGATCTTTATATGGATTGATGTAGACATTTTAGACGTAAGATCAAATCAAGGGAGATACATTTCTTTTTCAACGTCGAGAAACAAAGAACAAACTCGAAGGACTCTTTTTTTTTGTTTTTACTTTTATTTTCAAAGACCGGCAGGAGTGCGTATAAAATGACCATCCGAGCATCTGAAACCAACATCGTTGTTGACCTAAGAAGAAGAAAAAAAATGACACGTCTCATGATGAATGATCGTGTCGTGGTGGGATTGAAGGAACACACGAACTGTTTCGGGATCACATATAACATCCACCGGGGCGCCAGTTTGAGTCCAGGAAAATATGTCCTTTGTGAGGATGTTTGATGCTGAAGCATTGTTGTAAGATTGGTAGGTGGATACGCTTATGTGGGACAAAAGAAAACACGTACTGGTATTGGGGTAAAGGTCAAGAATTGCAACTTCTTTTCCGGTGGCATTCGCAACAGAGTACCTTGTTGAAAAAAAGGGTAAGTGCCGTGTACGCGACAGGGCAGGACCTGAACAAACCAGCAAGGATCACTGACACAGGAGCCTTCAACGTACGGAGTGCTGGATAATGATCATTAGCTGGCTCGATTCAAGATCTGATCGGAGCACCCCTCCCCCTACTCTCTGATATCGCCCACGAAATTCTCAAACAAGAAATCTTGAATATGCGTATTATTCAAGTCGGTGGAGTTGGGCATCGGTCCTGCCTGTGAACATGTTATGTTATGTTATGTTGTGGCTACCCAACCAAGTTCACAAACGTTTTGATCCCAGTAGCTGCGAGGGGCTCGCGATTAGTGGGTGGTCATTTTCCTAGAGAAAAGGCACATGGAAAGCATACTTTTGAGTGACATATATCTTTGTTAGGATTGAGACACAAGTTTATCTCGCAAAAACGGAAGACTCACAGGAAATGGTACGTCATGAAAGGCGATATTTTTCCAAGTGATGCTAGACGCGAATTCAGCCGAGGCAAAGATGCTTTTAGTCTGGATCAGAGCGCACTTCCGGGCCACACCATTTCCACCTGTCCAACTCTTGAACCGCGCACCATAGAGAGTGCTGATCTGAGCCCTGTCTGAGCGGAGGAAAATGCCAGGATCAATAGTACAAACCATGATGACGTTTTCAATCCTGTGAGGTCAAGAATGAGCAGGAGATATCCAGAACATGATACAGGAAACGTAGGACTAACATTACATTCTGTACGTCCGCGACCTGACCCCCTTTTCCCAATGAGCCAATTGAAAGTCCATGACCCCCTTCACAGTAAGAATCCCTTTCCAGAAGGTCAGTGTGAATGGGGGGACAGTCCGACAACAGCAGACCTGAATAAAATATCTTTGGCACCGTTTCCGACAGTGAGACAATCATCGCCATTCTGAACAAAGTTCCTCTCAAATAGCATGTTGGTACCACTTGCCGAGAAACCTGTAAAAAATGAATCCAGGAGAAAGTAGTCTCGACTCTAGCTCACTTACCATCGCTATGCAAATCGCATTAGCAGCACGATATCAAGCAACTTAGTTAGTACGCACGTATTGAAAGGGAATGACTGAAGGTAATATTTCTGTGAGGGAATGCTTTCCAAGGGTGAAATCAAGCTCACGTCACTGTCCGAGAGGGCATGTATGCGATTGTTGAATGCATGGAAGTTCACTGACCCACTAGTAAGGAAGTTCCAGGCTACTGGCTGTGAAAGTGTCAGTTTGAAATTTGATCAAGATAGATGAAAAAACCTTTCTACCTTCCATATCTTCATGTCCCGAATTACACCATCAGTGATCTTACTGAAAGAAATTCCATGTGGGCGGTTATCCAAACCCGAACTTCCTTTGGCGGCATCCCACCACTAGAATCTTAGGGTCCAAAACTAACCAGAGAGATAGTGGGGACCCCACGCACTGCTTGACCGTGTCCGTCAATCCAACCCCATTGAGGATCTGTTGAACCTCGTAAGGTAACATTACGGCCCCCACCGAAGGAAAACCTTTTGTCCGAGGAGTGAAAGAAGGAAATACTAACGACAGAACGAAGACAAACCAGGACCCTGGGAAATCCTGCGTCGACTGAGATCACCAAGAGTAGTGGAAAACATGACTGTAACGCACAGATGAGCTGACAATGGCTGTTTCTACTTGAGAAACATTTCCAGGATCAGCCAACGATAAAAAACTTGCCTTGAACGGTGGGAATATCTTCTGGGTATGTCAAGTTTCCCTCAATAGCTACTTCAACGTTGTTCAACACAGGAAACTTGATTGGGGTGAAAATGTTGTATGTGACTCCTTTTTGAAAGATGATACTTGAATTTTCTGTGAGGTCAGGCAACGCTTTCATCAAGGCGGGCGTGTCATCTTGGCCGGGAGAATGTTGAACTAGAAATCTATTCCAAGCAAAAGATGCAGAAATCCAGGTTGTTGTGACAAAAAACGGAGACAGACGCATTTCCGGCAGGTGGAGAATGTGTTTAAGATGGAAACTAGAAGTCGTAGTTATAACCTAGCCTCCCAGTGCGTGGAAATGGAAAAGTTAAACAGATGATTCTCGTCCTTGGCACCTGTTCACATGGCTCTCATGACTCAGTATTTGAAAATCAGCGGCCCGTTCTCAAGTGTCAGGAATAATGCTATCTTATGAAGCTATCTGGATAGCTCAAAGTGAATATCCAATTCGGAACGGATTAGGCTCACTTTGGACCGATTGAGCTTTTTGGACATACAATAGACGTCCTGGGGGGCCCGTTGTGAATGAATCGTATCACAAAGTCTTCTGAAGCGTCTGCAGTCATACAAGAACATCAATAGAATAAAGGCATTTGACTCTTTCAAGCAACTAATGACATGCCACAACATACATCGTTTGGGATCGAGTCTAAATTGTTTGTTATGAATAGTATTAACGGCTAGGCGGGATGCAGGGAAGCAATTGTCGAGGAAGATTTCATAGAGCTCATGGATATCACGATCAATCAATCCATTGTACCTTTGAAAAGTTGATATTGGGTCGAGGTTTGTAACCGAGCTTTTCCATTCTTAGTTTCACTGAACGATGGATTTTGATACCATTCGTCCACTGTTTGGGAATGACACGGCCACGTCCATAGTTGATTCTGGAGTCAAGGTTAGGTGCTGATGAAAATAACAACTATTAGTCATACACGTACGATATTTTGGACGTCCACGTGTCATTGTCATTTTGGAACTTAATTTTCTGTGGGATCAGTTCCATGATCCACCATGATTTTGCAATTTCCAACATATCATTGATATCAGATGTGGCATCAGCAAGATCTTCTTCTTCTTCACTGACAAAGGAATCATCTTCGATGGGAGCTCCATTGGCTCCAGGGAGGGTCAAGAACGGACGGGTCTTTGGCGGCGGCATGCCAGAGAATTCATAGACGGGAGGTGGTCGTGTCTTTACTTCCGGCCAGAGAGATTTAGGATCCATGCCGATGTGTGCGAACATTTTACGGTCGAATAGGATACCAGTGCCAATCTTGAAACATTCACGAACCATCCAGCGAAGGGAGATTCTTGCCAAACTATTCCGCACTTCGTTTTTGACGGCACCACCACCGACATCTTCGGGGCCACAATCAACATCGTCCTACACGTATGAATACTTGAAATCCAGAAGCAACTTACCGCAATGACACCCGGCGAACCAAACCTCCTCAACATCAGTTGAATGAAGTCCTTTTCTGGCATACTGTGTCTCCCAGGCACGCTTATTCTTATTTAGTTGAGGGCTACGCTTCTTCTCGCCTTGGTGACCTTGACCCCATTTGAGGCCAAGTTCTACTTCCTCGGGAGTCGGGCGGTTGAAAAAGTTGGGTTTAAAGCGAACTCTATGCTCATCGAGTGCTAGGGCTTGACGAAAATGCTTCACATGAGTATTGAAGGTCGTAAAGGGAAGGCGCTTGGGGATCACGCCAACAGAACCCACGGTGTCCCTGTAGAATCTTCTCGATTTTCTATCAAATAACACACGTATTGGGACAGGCTCACCAAACTGCAAGTAGCTGGATGTCAACATCAATTGAAAAGGCTTTCTTAAAAGCTGCACTCTGTTTCCACCCGGTTTCGTCTTCACGCGAATACATCTTGTACGCAAACGGGACCTGCTGATAGTTTGACTTTGGCAACAAGCCAACCTACCGGATTTCAAGTAATGGCTCACTCAGAAATAAGAAGGGACTAACTTTAAGAACCCTGGGTCAACAAGAGGTTGTCATTAGCTGTCAAAGAGAACGCTATTCTGAGATAACTATCACTCACATTCCAGCCAATGCACGAGCAGTGTCTAGACTGAAGTTCAATTTATGAATCTTTACGGGACCTGACACCACTCACATGCTCCTCGTGAAAACCCTGACCAATAGGAAGATGTCAAAAAAAATGCCTGGCGCAGAGCACGGAAAAACAAACCAAAGAGGGATATCTTATCACCATACTCATCTGTGCATATTGAATTTGTCAATTTTTTGACATCATCATGACCGCTCACAGTTTTGCATGAGGAATTCGTAACCACCTGTCACGGCTCTCAGTTTGTGCTCCACATAGAATTGAATCCTGTTTACTCATAACGTGTGCATTTAAGTGAACACCGATCATGGCATCAAGAGCCTTATGAACTTTGGCCATCATAGGTCCGGCTACTTGAGGGATAGTGTACGTGCCAATTCCAGCCTGAAGATGTGCAGTATGTTGGCTCCACACGTATTTTGAATAGATATAGCGTGTCGTATACGTACCTGATAATAGACGAGTTGCTTTGAACTGTCATTCTTCCTCAAGAGAGAAACAAAATTGACAATATTTGAATTCTAGGATAGACCAAAATAAGCTTGAGAGTCGAGCTGGGAAGAAGTGGGAATTGACATCATCATCAAATTGATCGCCTGACAGATAGGCGTTAGCTCCGAGGCAACGAATTTGAAATACGAGAGCAGATCTTACCTGTGCCATCAAAGCAAAGAATGAGCGTTCTATGCTTGTGGGCCGGTGGTACGCTATCCTTGTCCCTGACCTTGAAAAAGTCCGACGCGAAGGAAGGCGACGTCGGAGAGTATATGTCCTGGTCGTCTGACGGGATCATTGTAGAAGAAGAAGATAGAGACGTGTTTGTATCACCATCGGTGGGAGAACTGGGAAGGGAGGTAGCCATCTGAAGTGGGGCGGGTGGGAATGTTGATTTTATATCGTCGGCCAGCGTCTGATTTCGGCGGAAAGGAATAGGGTTGATGGCCGAAAATAGTTCTGAGCAAATTACCTATCACTCTTCATTCACTCTTCATT
>Ga0153986_1000329_pt1 | contig 14981 bp, 19 predicted proteins | sample TSGA070MetaG_FD_104724 | JGI IMG/M metagenome (GOLD analysis project Ga0153986, IMG submission 104724) | Attine ant fungus gardens microbial communities from Georgia, USA - TSGA070 MetaG | ecosystem: Host-associated > Fungi > Mycelium > Unclassified | place: USA: Georgia, Alexander Wildlife... | reverse complement strand
GATCCTGCGCTCGAAAACAACATGAGTACCTTCTCGGCTCCCTCTTTATACTTCTTCAGTTTGTTCGTTGCCTTGGTTTTCTCTCCACCACCACCACCTCCACCTCCACCTCCTCCTCCAGACACATTCACACCACCACCGCCTGAAGATTCGTCGCCCACATGCACTCCTCCTCCATTACCCGCCGTAGCATGACCGGGCCCAAACGACTGGTCCGACTCTACACCACCACCACCACCACCGACACTCGTAGCGGACTCTCTTGACTTTAAAGAAGGCGACAAAGACATCACGGCCGAACTTCCAACACTCAACGAAGGCGTCAACAACCCTCCACCAGCATTCATCATCATCATCAAACCAGTCGACGTTGTCACATCCTGCGACATCGACGTCGGACTCGACGCGTTCCTCTTCAAATCTGAACTAGCCCGAGATTGCGGACTGTTGTTGTTGTTTGAGCTCAACAGTGTCGTCGATAATGGCCCAAACGATTTGCCCTTCTTCTTGGGCGACTTGATCAAAAAAGGTTGTCGATCCGGGGAGGACGGCTTTCCACCCTTCGTCGGCGTACCACTCACCTCCCGATGGTGATGCTTCCCACTTGCACTCCCACTCGCCGATCCCGATCCCGATCCCAACGACGAAACGAGAGAACTCGCATTCGTATTCTTGGGCTGTAAAAATTGTCTCGGTCCTCTCGTGAAAGCCAAAGCACCCCTCCCTCTCTTCTGCATCGGACTCTCCAAATCCCCCCTAGCGTTCTTCGAGTTGTCGGACGAGGGCGACGTTTTGCTCGGCGTCGGTATCTGTTGCTGCTGCTGCTGCTGACCTTGATGCTTCGACTGCCTTATCAGAGATGACGACGGAACACCACCGCGTCCACTGGCGCTCGTCTTGGACGGTGTAGAAGCTTTCCTGCTGAACACAGCCAACCTGTATCGATCAACAACGCCCCTCGCGAATAAACTCGTCCCTTTAGCTCCATTCCTATCCTCTCCATCAACAGTATCGATAAAGTCCCAGTCATCGTCTTCATGATCAACTGCTTCGGTATCTTCACCCGCTTCTGTGTCTTCAGGCAAGTCTTTGTCGAGAGCTGGAACTCCAGACCGCTCGCGACGTTGGAGTTTCTGTTTGGTGGTGGTGGTCGTCGTCGTCGTAACTGAATTCTGCTGTTGTAAAGGCAAAGGTGGTTGAGGTGGTTGAGTAGGAGTGAGGGGTTTATCCTCCGTAGGCGTCCTTAATCCTCCTTCTTCAAGTCTATTCTCCAGCGCTTTTGCAGTAGCCATCAACTTCTCTATGTCCTCTACTTCCTTCACCTCCCCACCGACAGGATCAGCGGCAGTATCCACAATCACAGACACAGGAGCAATGGGAGGCACCATTACAGGTACGGCAGGAACAACTGGAGACGCCATTACAGGTTTGGCAAGCACATACGGCGGTTGAACTGGTAAATCAACAAGTCTCGCTTCTGGTGTTTTCGGTTCCGATTCCTGCTCCTGCTCCTGCTCCTTGTCCTCTTCTGCTTTCTCTTTCTCCTCGACCTGCACAATTGTTTCCAACACATATTCCAGCATTTGCTCATCAATCGACGTGGGTTTCACAGTGTCAGATGGAGAATCCATGCTTCCAAGGACAGACGACAAATCGTCTCCTGCTTCCAGAGATTCCGTCGCTGCTGTGGTCGATGTCGTCGTGTTGGCAGCAGTGACACTCGTCATACGCGATCTCAAACCTTCCTCGTATTCATCCTCCTCCTCGTCGTCTTCGTCTTCCTCATCACTACTATCAATAAGCACTGAATGTCTCCCCTTGAACGAATATCCATCAAAGACGTCCACCGTACTCTGTTCTTGCTTGTTCTCCCCTGCCACCACTTGAACAACTGCATTACCGTTCCCGACCACTTGATTCTGCTGTTGCACCAATCTCATCGACGAGCTCCTAGACTGTGAAGGTGTCGTGATCGTATCTTCTCCATCTTCCGTCTCAGTACCCGTTGCCCTATCAGTATCAGTATGAACATCTGCATCCGTGTCCGTCGTCTGTCCTCCTTGGTCACGTTCAGACTGTTCTTGGTCGTCTTGGTATTCATCCAAGACGGGCTCCATGTCCAAAAATGTATCGTCAAAGTTTTGGGTATCACTTGCATTGGAGGGGTCGATGGGAGGAATATATGGAGGAATATAGCGTTTGTGGTATACGTGGGACCAGTCTCTGTTTGCCTTGTTGATCAGAAATCGTGGGAGAGATAGAGAGAAAGAGAGACGTACATCATCGAAAAGTATGGGTGTCTCTTGATTCTTGGTTCGCAGATCCTGAGACTGGGATTTCGTTGGAGAAGCTGTACCATGCGAGAGGGTCAACTAGACTGTTGCCGAAAAAGCAGAAGAACCCACTCACCCCGCGAATTAAGCTTTTCGTGTCCTGATCCATTGCTCTATCCTCGGGGAAATGCAAATCGTCTTGCAATACCCGGACATACATATCCGAATGACTATTTGCCCAAAATGGGGTCTGGAATCCTACCCATCAGCCCACGATAAAGACAAAAGAAGATCGACTCTCACAATACCAGTTAACATTTCATACAGCATTGTCCCAAAACTCCACCAATCCACTTCATACGAATAAGGTAGGCCCTGAATGACCTCTGGAGCAAGGTACTCTGCGGTCCCACAAAATGTTGTCGTTTGGTCTTTTGATCCCAACCCCGGGCGGGACCAGCTACTGTCACTCTGTACACCAGTCGCATCTGCCCCAAGCTGTGTATTATTATGCATCCACGCGGCACTGGCTGTCAACTCCATCTGTGGTGTCCCAGCAACGGACACAGAGCCGATGGTAGAGGGACGAGGGAACTCTTTCGAAAGGCCGAAATCAGTGAGTACGATATGACCGTCTGCTCCGATGAGGATGTTTTCGGGCTTGAGATCACGATAAATAACACCTGCGGCGTGTAGACCTTCTACGCCTTCTACGATTTCTGCAGCGTAGAACCTTGCACGGTCACGGCCTAGACGCCCCCAACGTGCAAGTTGAGTTGCTAAATCACCACCAGGATGAAAGTCCTATTGAGTTGGATTAAGTAATGAGGCCGGATGACATGAACACGACAGTACCATGACTAGAAACAAGTTTTCTTTATCATGAAAACTCCACCAAAGTTTGACGACAAAAGGATCTTTGCCCTCTGCAGCCATGCGCTTGAGAACGGCTTGTTCGGTAAGGGTATGTTGGAGTTCTTGGTGGGCGAGGACATGACGTTTGGTAATAGCTTTGAGGGCGTAGAGTTCGGAGGTGGCACGTTGCTTGACGAGTAATACTTTTCCAGCGCAGCCTTTGCCCAATACACGCATCATCTCAAAGTCATCAATGACGACTTTCCTCTGACTCTTTTTGGGTTCTTTATCCTTGAGTTTTTTCTCGCGGGTTGTGGATTTTGAACGCTGTTTGGATTTGGAGGTTGAAGGGGAGATGGAAGAGTCATCGCCGGTGGCGGAAGACAAGTTACCGAGGTCCATTTCGGCAGCGGCGGTGGCAATGGTACTAGTGGGGGGGACTGATTGGGCGAATGCACGGGAGAGACGGAATGACTTGTCGGGGTCAGCAGACTGAGAGCGATGAAGACGCTGTTGTGGGGGAGGTTGAGGTTGAAGGTGGGCGTCGGTAGCAGTGGGGGTGGTAGGGACGGGTATGTTCTGAGGGTCAAGTGGAGCAGGAAGCGGGGTGGAGTCTGTCAAGAACATTTAGGATGTAGGGAGGCAAGGAGTTGGCGAGGACGGTCACCTTGGCTTTTCTTTACCTCATGGCGGCTGATGGGATCAGGGCGAGTATAGTCGAGTTCTTTGGGGGACTGGACAGGAGTGGGGAGGGAGTCTTCGGGGGGCACGGTATCCTGCAGAGGGGGATGAACGTCGTGGGGGTGGGCGGCGAGATCTGATTTGACCCGCTTGATAGTCTTTTCGGGGCGGACACTCTCGAGGTCGTCGGGGCGCACGCGGACAAAACGTTTCCAGGCCCGGGTATGCCGCAGGACGGGTGAGTTGGCTATGGCTGTGAAATAGGCAGCAAGTCCGGTGCTGGTGGCGGAGGGAGACGACGCCAAGGGGTCGTTTATCTCGGCCTTTGGGGAGGCAGCGGTGGATTTGCGGGCTGAGAGACGAGAAAGGGTGTAGAGAAAGGCAGACTTGCGCTTGGGAGGAGTGGCTGAGAGGACAGGGAGCGGGAGGGCAGGGACATTGGGGTGCTCGCTGAGAGTGGCGTCGAGCTCGAGTATCTCCATGGCAGAGCGGGTGAGGGTGAGGTGGTGGGTGGGCGCTGTGAAGAACGATGAGCAAGACTGCGGGGAGAAGACAGAGACGTACTTTTGACATAGAGGGAGGAGGTAGAGCCATGGTGGAGAGTCTCGGCCACGCTCACGCTCCACCGTCCAACACTGTCCATTGCAATCTCCCTCGCAGTCAGCGATTAATAAAGGCAGCTTAGGTAATATTTATTCGTGGTACAATCAGATCGCCGGCTGTCCATCAACAATATCGTCTGGAATGCGGTACTGCCCGTTGCAGCTGAAACCATAGTCAACCTCCCCAATCTTCTCCTTCATCCCCCCAACGAACGCGTCCATCCCACACATCCCATCCTTGTCCATCCCACACCCCTTGATCCCATCCAGCGGAACAACTCCGTCGTCGATCATCCACCGGATGTGTGTCGCCTTCTCCATCGTCCCACATGAAAGAACCTGACCAACCAGATTCGCCCCAAACGGATTCACTTTGTCCGATTCATACGACTAAACCAACTCAGCATCCAGCATCAAATAGCCTTGCACCAGCTCACCAAGTTTTTCGGAATATGCGTCGTTGGCAGGGGTCCTGACCTGATAAAGTTGGTGAAATTCATCGCAACGTAGACTTGGAACAACAGATTTCAGCCGTCTCATCCACACAAATCGAAAAATTCCAATCCTCACTGGCGGACATCACAGTGTCATGCGTCGCGTCCACATAGATGGGCTGACCCAGCGGAAAGAGTGTGTCGCTGCTCACAATCGTCTCATTCACACTCGTGTCGAATTCCGTGATCCGCGTCTGCGTCAACCTAGATACCAGTTCTTGCACCCAACCTATGCCTATGGCCGCACTCAAAGGGCTGCCAGGACCAGCACCATACCACATCGACAGTGCTGTCCAATGATGAGTCCTCACAGCTAGGAAGAATTCGTAACCACCTACAGTCTCTATACGCAAACCCTTCCCACTCTTTCTCAGTAAACAGCCTGCAAAATTGAGAGTAACCAAGTGCCATAGTTTCATAAACACAGGTTTGCTGCATCTGGAACACATCAGTAATAGTCAGATTGAACCCCACAAGCTGCTTCGACAGCCTCTTCTGCGCTTCCACCAAATATATATTTTCCCATTCGGTAGTGAAGTGGTTTGACAAAAATGCCTGGACATCGTTGTTCGCATTAGCGCAGCTGTCGTAGGGCGCAAGTGTCGAATTAATGCCCGACTCTTCTATCTCAATCAGCTGGTGGTAGTCCTGGATATAGTTGGGTAAACCGAAGAATCCAGCTGCAAAATTCAACCTGAAATAATCTGTGAGTATTCAGAATAAAAGGTCAACGCCCCCGCTCACGCCGAGTCAACCATGCGAGCTGGAAAGAGATGGTCAGGACTGTTTTACGGGAAGAATCAGATACTAACATTCAGAAGTGGTCCTGAAAACAGGGACATCTTTGAACCCTTTCAGGAGCTCTCCTACACCAACAGTCATCGTAAGCTAGTCTACATGTCTTATTTGACTGACCATATCGAACGCGAAATCCGACGCCCAAATCATACCTGTCGAAAACCAAGAGATTAAATCCACAGATCAAAATTAAAATAAAATAAAAGACACACATCTGCGAACGACCAAAAGGTGTCAGAATCTCTGCACCAAGTTTATAAGTCCAGTTTCGTAAGAATTGCACATCCCCATTCGCTTCAAAATGGGCCGTCGAACTCGCCATCTCATGCAGCTTTGTCGCAAACGCGGCAGGACCCGGGCCCGACGTAGGATAACGAGCCCCATGTCGATGAAGCAGATGGACCTGAACGACGTCACAGCCATCCGGAACGACAGGCGACGCATCTGGTAATCCATACGCTGCTGAAGGAACAGAAAACCACGGCTGTAGACTTCCAAATTGCCCAATCACGTCGAATGCGCTGGCATTTTTGGCATCTGACGCGATAGGCTTGACCAGCGGGAAACGGTTTTGCATGACGCCGAAACTGGGAGCGGTAGCCATCGCCGCGGAGGCATCTCCAGCTGTTTTACGATTGTGTCAGTTGACGACAAAATTGATTCCCCAGTAACACAAAAAAAATATTCACTTGGCGTAGGACCGGCGAAACCGACCTCTGAGCCATTGGGAAAGTTGGGGTCAGGATTGACGACGGGTGTGACGCCGGGCGGAGGAAATTGGAAAGTTTGGGTAGACCCGGCGATAGACGAGACATAATTTTGACTTGCTACGAGTGGTGTGAAAACCAGGAGTAAGCCGAACAGGGGCGAGACTGCCATCGTGGGGAATGGAAAACCCATGGTGGCTTTTATAATATGATGATTCAACGTTTGATCAGCTTCTATAATTCTATAATTGTGTCCTGAGATTGTTAAGAATGAACAGACTGGTTTTTTTTGATGACAGCAATCTTTTTTTCAGTGCTTTGCATTTGGCTCTCATCAAGCTCGGGAGCAAAACAGGAAACTGATTTTTCTATACTCTCGGCTGTGATCCACACTTGCACTATGTTGGCCAAGCATAATCATAAATAGAACATGTGGGAAGCCGAGTAGATTATTTATATCCATTTAATAAATCACATGCACGCGCACGTTTTCTTGTTAAAGAAGGGAAAGCTCAGCGCCAAGAATAGCTGGATGCATTTTTAACATATTCTTAACATTCGAGAGATTAGACTGATTCTGCAAGTCCTGAGCTCTTGGTAATGGCTTTTTTCATTGACGCTGCGGCGACACACCGCCGTCGGATATACGCATGGTTGCTTAGTCACCTTGCCATAACAACTCAGTTTGCCCGATCTCCGGTTTTTATTTTTTTTCTTCCTCCCAAAGCGGTCTTTACTCTCCTCCTCGGCGAGGACGTGCCCCACAGTCATCCATAACGAAAGATGTTGTTGAAGCCTCTTCTGGTTGTCATACTTGCACCTTTGTTCGTCGTTGCTCAAGACGAGGGTGTTATCTCTGGGCCTACTTCAAGTGCCGCTGCTGCTGGATACTCTTGTGACTCGTCCAAGTGCAAGTTACCAGACTGCAATTGCGCAAGTACAAGTCCACCAGGAGGCTTGCAACCAGTGTGTATCCTGGATTGTCCACGGAAAATGCTTCACTAAAGCGCATATATGCAGTCTGATGTGCCACAATTCATTGTGTTCACTGCAGATGACGCTATACAAACCTACACACTTGATGCTGTCAACCAGTTCTTGGCTCAACGCAAGAACCCCAACGGTTGCACGCCTAAGATGACCTATTTCACCTCACTCAACTACACCAACTACACCCTCGTGACGGGTGGGTCCTCTCTCATCTTGATTTGATGATGTCTTGGCTGAAACTTTTACTGCAGACTGGTATGTTGCCGGAAATGAGATTGCCGATCACACGTATGTTCCTCCAATATCTACAGACGTATCTAACTGACAATTAACGAGGATGACCCACGTTGGATCGCCTCCCGCTGATGAAATTAATGGCAATCTAATCGCCCTGAATGCCTTAGCTGGTATTCCCATGAACTCCATTCAAGGCTTCCGTGCTCCTTATCTCAACTATACTCGCCAGACTCTCGAACTCCTTTATCAGGCCAAGTTCACTTATGACTCCAGTGCAGCAGCTTCCATCCCTGTCACTGATCCAGGTACTGATGCCTTTTGGCCATATACCCTTGATTATGGAATGGCCAATGATTGTCTGGATGTAAAGCAAACATGTCAGGGCGCACTCAAACTATCTGGTTTCTGGGAGATTCCTATGTATGCGTTCTTTGACAATCTTGGTATACAGGGACCTCATCTCATGGACCCTTGGCTGTGAGTTCATGTACCATCCAATTTTTACTGAATTCTAACAATGTATCAAGTGATAACGCCAATGGCGAAACGAGCCCTAATGATACTGCCACATTTGAGTACATGAAAGCCACTTTCAATGCTCACTACAACGGCAACAGGCAGCCAATCGGTCTTTACACACACCCTATTCATCTCTCGGTGAAATTCTTTTTACCTATCTGATTGCTTCAAAGGCTCATAGAAATCACCTAGAGGTCGTATCCTGGTGTTGATGCCCGTAACTCGACAATCAATATGATAAATGCTTTCCTTGACTGGGCGCAAGTGCAGCCGAATGGTATATCTCTACTCAGGATTGATGCCTCTGAGCTGAATCCTTTTCAGTTTGGATTGTTTCTAACGAACAACTTCTCGACTGGGTCCGACATCCTGTTCCTGTGTCTCAATTGGATCAAGTTGCATCGCTCAAGTGCTCAACCCCTCAGGTAGATCCAAATTTACAGGTCTGCAATGGTATTACCCAGAACGAGAATGGTCTTCTTTGCCACTGCCCTTTTCCCGACTTCCCCTTCTATACCTGTGTACGTTGGTCTTTGCAGTTGCACTCTACTCAAAATGATGATGGAATGATTGATGGCTTTATTTCAGTATGGATGCCCCGAGGTTCCGCCAACACCTGATAACCCGAATCCATCCCAGCAAGTTCCCGATGGGCAAAGTGCTCGCTTCCGCCGTGAGTGCCCTGTGCACGTGTCATTTCATGCACTAACTCCGCTTCACTAGTTCCTGCTAACTGCTCGACTGCCTTCTGGGATCCTGTTGTGGGAAGATGCATGTGCACATCAAGCACATGTGCTTTCGTTGATAGTTCGCGTCCCATTGGGGTACGTTGAAGTTATTCGTTTGAGGATATTCCCAATTGATTCATCTATTTCAGCCCAACGGCGCTAACCTTACTGGTGGCGGAAATGGTAGCTCATTTGAAGGTAGTACCTATAATACTCCTTCCTACATTCCCTTCAACGGTGTTTCACCACCGTTGTCGCTGGGTATCTGGAATGTTTTGGCTATTGGTCTTATCGGTGCTATTCTTGGTATTTTCAACACCATCTACTAATTCTAAACCTTTGAGTAATCATGGACTCGTAATATCCTTCCTGGACATGGACATCACATAACGGACTCGAATGATCATCACTTTGGATAGCACTCCCATTACATTCTTTACTACCCAGACATTCTAGATCTAGTAATATTTCATGTGAACTTGCATTGAGCAGCAGGATTCGGGCAAAATCATACACTAAACCTGTAACAAACTAATAAAGTAGTACATGAGGCCTGGTGAGAAATACCTGTCAAGCCTCATCCAGTTCAGGTAAATGGACAGCACCAAGCCAAGCCAAGATTATCTCAACTCGAGGTCCGTGCAATGGAATACTGATGGGCATTGATGCCTGTTTTTTAAGACCTTTTTCTTTGGCCTTGTCAACAGCAGCAGCAGCAGCCTCTGCTTGTTCCCTTTGGTGCTTGACAACGGGAGCCAAGAGAATGCGGATACAGTCAAGGGCGTCGGATCGGGACAACTCCTGATCAGTTTCACCATCGGCTTTCTCTCCTCGACTTGATCCTTGAGGCTGTGACGAACAAGATGGGGAGGAGGGAACACAAGGAGTGCAGAGCGTATAACGACTGCTCTTCCGAGACAAAGGAGTGGAGGAAGTGGATGGCGCGTAGCTGTCTGTTGTGCCCATATCCGGATGGAGAAGAAATCCAGATGATGATGATGATTCAACATCTGAACCGATAAACGGACTCTTGCTCGAACTAGGGCCGGTGAGATAATATGGATCCAAAGGAGTCACAGAATTAGTTGGAATGGATACAGCAGAAGCGGTCAAATCCATTGAACTAACAGACGCCATCGAACAAGTCGAAGCAGAGGGCGTGAGCGCAGTGGGAAGTTGTTCATGAATTCCAGCCGTCACCAGTCTCGCTTTCCCTCTGTGGTCACCCGAGAGAGAATGAGGCTGACAACCGTCCCTCCATCCTGCAGCGAGCCGTACAAGAGTTTCAACGAACTCGGCTTGGCCAATCGAGCGTGGCGAGAGGAAAACAGGATAGCCCTCAACACTGTCCACGAGCGCGGCAGTTCTTACGAACTGGTGGAGGAGCTGGTCAAAATTCCCAAGCATTAGATAACATATAAGGACACTAAAATGTGATTCAATAAGGAGAGGGTGATATGTCGCTAACACAACAGATACATCCGACCTATTAGGATTGTTGTGATGGCCTGGACGCATAGATTCGGACATGGTGAATGCAAATTCGACCTGATCTGCAATACTACCGTCAGGTAGGGGTACGGCAGTTTCCCCGCCATCAAAGTGGGACAGAAATTTCTCGTAATCTCGGATGCTCCTTTTCAAAAGGCCATGAACCTGATCTCGAAAAGTAGCTTCTGCAAGGACCTGACGGTACACTTTTAGCTTGGCACTATGGCGGCTCCCGAGGGGTCCATCAGGATTCCCAATCTCGACACCACCATATCGGCCATTGGTGAGACAGCAGAGACGAAGGTCAGGGCTGTCAAAATCTGCAGGCTTCTTGATACCCTCGATTTCAATGACGGAAGCTTCAATTATATGAATCGCTTGTTGCAGATGGGCAGCACCCCGAAAGAAAAACAATTGAGCTTCAAACGGTTCGGGAGCATCGGATTGCATGGAGGGATGTAGTGAGGGCAAGTCGCCATCCGACCTTTCCATCATCCCTTCCGGTACTGCCGTCCCATCCGACGGTGCTTGTCCATTGATATGAGACTGGCCGCTACTTGGACCTTTGCGCTTCTTCATTTTTGAAGCCCGCTGATCGGTGCCATGATTCTTGTTATTCCTCCGCCGTATGCGAATTTCCTTGATTGCGTGCGTGAAATCTTTGATCGCGAGAGAAAATTCTTCACGGAAAGAGCGTACAATGCCTCGAGTCCGATGATACTCGAGTTGATGTGGATAGGCAAATATTAGTTCGTCCAGAGTCGTCGTAGGTGTCGAACTGGCTAATGACCTTTGACTAGAGACAATTAGCATTTGTCCAGCCTACGAGTCTTTTTTTTACCTACCTGGACGGGATTTTCTCATGAAAGAAGTGTACATACTTCGCATCTGGGTTCGAGGGATCTAAAGATGGCTTGAAGAGTGCATTTAGGAATTGACATCTTGTAGACTCACCATGTTTGAGCACTCGCTCGGCAACATCATCGAAAACGCTGCCTCCCTGCATAATCAGCACGCTGGCGGCAACTTCGTCCATTCTATATGCCTGAGCGAGCTTTTGTACAGCAAGACAGCGTAACCTGTGTATCCGATTCGCAGACAAGCCAGGATTTCTTCCACCACCTACATTAGGTCCAGGAGGATTCAGTCCTAGGGATTGTGCGGCAGCCCACGTAGTCCCATTATAGGAAGCAGTATTTCGCACGGATCCCAGCTCTACAGCCGAAAGACCTGATGATGCTCGGACGGCCAAGTCCGTCGCTTCATCTACAAACCTCCGTATCTGTAGAATCGAGCTCATAACACCTGGATCTATAGGAGGTGGCAAAGGCTTTCCCGTCGTCGGGTACGAGGCAGAAATAACTACACGGGGAGTACCTGGGAAAAAATCTTCGGGGTTTGTGAGACGATGTCTTGCAGAGGAATTGAGGGAGGAAGGGGAAGGGTACGTGGTTGAGTCCAAATTGAGCCGGAAAAGTGAATCCAGGAGCTCAAGGGGAAGCGACAGCCAGGGCCCCTAGGAGAGATTGAGCGACCTGTAATAGTGACTCTGATGAATCACACAAACATGGTAAGAGCTAATATAACGCCAATGCTTGTTCCTGCTGATACAAAGCACTTGTGGGTGAAATCCAGAATCGTCGGCCTGTGCCTTGGAGGTGCCAACACCACCATCGGCCTCCTCGGCCTTGGTCTTCTTGGGCTTTTTCTTCTTTTTCTTCTTCTGTCTGGGGGTTGGTGTTCCCAATGGCAAAGGTTGTTCCGAGAGCTGCGGTGAGGCGTCTGCGGAGAACGATGCGGGAGTCGAAACCTCTGAAATTTCGGTGACTAGATCATCTGTATATTCTGGCGTAGACGCAGAAACGTCGTGTGCCATCTCCAATGAGGCCCAAGTAGAGATTGTCGCAAAGGTACAATGTCAGGAAAAGAAGTTGTCCACATAGGGTTTGCTCATTTCCCACGGGGTCAATCTTATTTCTATGTTCATTCACAAGTGTCAGTTGTAAAAATTCTTTCTGCAGGATGAAAGCATTGGATAAATCCAGACCTGACAGCGCGATAGCAATGCTAGATACACAAAAAATCAAGATCATGAAAAAATCAATAGCTCTTCTCCAAGGCCCTTATACATGCAGCAGAGACAGTCTTCATCTCGTCGATGTCTGTAGTACAAGGGACCATTCCTCCTGTAGATGCCCTTGCTTTGATTTCACATAATCGCCTGAAGGCAACTGAAACTGCAAACATTCGTCTGGGGTATTTGAAGTACGCGAATGACGCCTTTATCTCGTCCACGTTTGGGGTGACGGTAATCCCCATCACAGGTTCTGCAAAAAGCATTGCTACTCGTCTGAATCTATCAAGACCAGCAGAGTCTTTCTCCTTCTGTTTTGAATTCGATAAGCTCGTCACTGTCGACCACTCCTGGAAAACCTTCAAAACATGCTGACGTATCCTGTTGAGATCGTCTTCAAAAATATCTAGGCCACTCTTTACAAACACATCGTTAGCAAATTTACAAGCCGCTTCGTATGGTCCAATGAGCTGGACGTCAGGCCTCTCCGTAGGTGATGTTCGAAATATCGTCATGAAACTCTCCCCTACCTCACATGCCCTATCGTGAAGCTTTCTGAGAATGTAGGCATCACTCGAGGGATCGGTTGGCAAGGTAGACACTGCTTTTGTCAACCCAAAATCCCTTATCGAGTTGATGTCCTTGTTTTCATACGGACGCCTAAACTTCTTCTGATCCTGCTCAAAGATACCCTCAGCAAGGGTCAAGCCAGATTTGCCTGCATCAAGGAGTATATTGAACCTAGAAGGAAGCTCTTTCAATACATCAAATGAAGAAGAGACAGCCCCGGAACATACATATAAGCGAGTCTAATGGCCTCCTTAGAATTATAGCCATATTTTTCGACTGCGTGATCGTGAAAATAGGAGTAAAGGCCCTTCCGATCTCCACTCAAACTCAGGAGCGTTGCTCTCTGAAATGCATTTTGGCGCTGGTCGGGTGATAGGATACTAGTGTACTGACAAAACTGGGTCACTGTCTCAACATGCTTTTGGAAGTTACTCATGAGGTTTCGGGGACTTTTAACAAACGATTTGTTCTGGAAAGGTTCGACCAATTCTAATTCACGGACCATAAAGAGCTCATCTGACGGCAAGTAGTGGGCTCGTGCCAACTGTGTCATACATCAAAAGGCTCACCTCCATCCATGTCTGTGAAGGGAACTTCATATAGATAGTGAAAACAAATGGACCTAGAGTGACATACCTCCACCACTCAGCAAACTTGCGAGACTACGAGAACCCTTCGTGGAAGCAATAATGACATCAGGCCACGGGAACAACTCTGCTTTGTCCACGGCAGTGACCTTCTGCATATCTGAGGATAGACGTATAGGATACCTGGGGTAAATCAGCAGTGATGCCGGTGTTCATTGAAATCCACTTCACCTCCCAAGCTGGGAGGGTGATCAGGACTCGGCTTGTATACAGATTGAATCTCCAACGCACAATGACATCACCAATCACGGTGTAAAAGTCCCTTTGAGTATGAGGATCGATCAGACTCTGAGAGGATCGGTAATAGATTTCTCCTTCCTCCAAAATGCCAAGAGGATCTGCAGGAACTGATTAATCATTTTTGAAGACTACAGGACATTGTGTTGTACACCTGGGACAATGAAGCCTTCAAGAGATTCAGCCAAATGGATACGAAAATTTTTGACGTAGGTGTCAATAGTATTCTTGACGATATACTGTATCTTGTCGCGCAATGGCTTAAATGTTGAGGGATGAAAGCCAGCTTGAAGAAGTTCGAGCGCAACTTCATGTAATGCTAAGGGAGCTATGGACTGTCAATTGGGCATGAATTTGTAAAAAATATCATGCTCACCACCACTATATCCATCCCTTTGACTTTCTGCACTCTTACTAGTCCCTTCTTCATGCTCGTCCTCCTTCCACACTCGCCTTGTCAAACCAAGAGCCCGGCTGACACCAACAGTAGCCCTACTAAGTCTTGATCTTGAAACATTCCCATTCTTGTTGATCGCATTCCACAGATGTAATCTGGCTTGAGGATGTTCCCACCTCAGCAAAGGCTCGATCTCCTCTGTTAGGCTCTTCTCAACACAGGAAAGAAGAATTCCATCGGGAACGCCATTGAACGACAGATTTACTATACTCTGCCTTGAGATGGAGACCGGATTTGAGGGATGGGACGGGGCGACGAGCTCAAATATACGGTGGGAACGATAAAGATGCAGGTATCTAATCTTGCTTTGGGAGTTTCTGATCCAAATCTTAGGTTCTGAGCTATCATCGGTGGGATGAAGGAGCCAGACACCCTTCGCTCCGGCAATACGACCCTGAACTGCGACGGGTAGGCTGGGTTTGTTTAATTGAGCATTTATAGCTACCAAGGCGGCCTGATTGATCAGACCGCACCCGTCAGTCATTGTCTCTTCTGCAGATGGACTACCCCCCGTGTAATTGTCACCATCTTCAATTCAAGATCACTTACAACCCGAGAGAGAAAATAAGAAAGCTCACATATATCATCAATGAGAAACATATTCTTTTCTTGAAACTCGAG
>Ga0153986_1000327_pt1 | contig 15019 bp, 21 predicted proteins | sample TSGA070MetaG_FD_104724 | JGI IMG/M metagenome (GOLD analysis project Ga0153986, IMG submission 104724) | Attine ant fungus gardens microbial communities from Georgia, USA - TSGA070 MetaG | ecosystem: Host-associated > Fungi > Mycelium > Unclassified | place: USA: Georgia, Alexander Wildlife... | reverse complement strand
CTTGTCAGAAAATGTATATTGAATTCACATGTCATATATGGGAAAGACTACTGCCAACGCCACTGATCAAGGGGGTATCTTTTTGTGTCAATCATATAAACGACGTTGTCCAGTCATGCTGAAAAGATCCTCCTATAAATTATTGACCTTGTCGATCGACCGGCAACCTCGTGATACATGATTCTCGAACTCACAGCGCAACACTCAAATGATCCAATTCAGTTTGCCCGCTTTGCGAAGAGCCTTAGAGAATTCATGAATCTGGGCGGCAGTGGCCTGCCTAACGGAACATACGTGCCTAGGCCCCCTTGGTCTCTGCACCAGGCCCATACAGGAAACTCTATTTGTGATTTTGCCTGTATTGCCATGCTGCTGATTGATGCGTATAGTAGTTCAAACCCATCATCGGTGAATCTTTCCTACCGACAGACTTAGTTTCTTTAAATGGAGACTTCATACGGAAGATTATTTGGGCAAATTTGAGGGCAAATCTATTCGGGACGTGCAGAGCAATCCAATATCGTGTGAAGGATGTCGGCTGCGAATAGCAATGAAGTCCTAATTCTACATGGACAATTTTAAAGAAGTTGGAGAAGATGAATCGTAATTAGGGTTCAGGGTCATTGTTGACTGCAGGCTCCGAGGGTTCCAAAGTAGGGTCTGAGCACTGTTCTGCTGAAACATAACTTTGAGGAATCGACACTGTTGTCTGCAGATGCGTATTAGACGGCAACTGAAGTCCAAACGTGGAGGCAAAGCGTGGGTTGATGTGGGGTTGCACGAACGTGGAGGGGGTTGCATATGACACCTGTTGGTTGGGCATATAATAGAACTGATGATCTTGTAAATATCCTGATGAGGGGCCATCCCTGCCCCAGGAATGACTGATGTTTGGAGAAAGGTAAAATCCGGGACCGTTTTGTGGCAGCAAAGAGGGAAGAGATTCCTGGGGTGACCGAGGATCATAAGCTTCAATAGTTGAATCAGGAGCACTAGCTAGATGGTGCTGGTGACGTTCTCTGAAGGATGTTTGGGAATGATTATGAAGCTGGTTCCCTCTCCCTCGGCTTCTTCTTCCACGACCGCGGCCCTCGCTTGAATGGAATGAGCTTCTCACATTGCGTCGTCCAGAACTTTCACCCGTTCGCACACTGTGATCTGTCGACAAAAGACCAGGATTTAGGTCGTCATACGGCTCGGGTCTCGGTCGAAGTGGACCAGCATCGTGATGATCATAAGGACTATGTTCGTCGAAAGCGCTTCTGTTCAACATGGATTCTGCTGCCATATCCTGGTCTCGCATCTGTGATGGTGCCAAATGCCTTGAAGAAGATACAGAGTTCGAACGCTCCCTTCCTCGTCTACTTTGATCAGTGGACGAGAGGTCAGCAAGAAACGTAGGCATACCTATGCTTGAAGCGGCTACGATGCATGGCCTCTGCTTCGTCGTCAGAAAATTCTATTTCATCCTCTCCTGGTTCTTCATCGTGCACATTACTGGCGTCACTACCTTTAAGCAGTTTAAGCTGGTGAACAAAGATGAAGCGGCTCCGTCTCGGCACATGGAATACTTTGCGTCCAACTTGAACTTTTTCTGGGTCAAGTGGATATTGCTGGTTGAATCTGATTTGGTACAATGGCTCAGAAGTTCGTCCAAAGGTTTCGTATATCTGGCTAATAGTGCATAAACAACTAGGACAGAACCAGGGACTAAAACGCACATAACCTAAGACTTTTCGATCCTCGAAGACAAGCAATGTCTCAGAGTCGAGCGCTCTCTCAGAACCTCTATCAGCAAATTTTGATGGTAAACCTTTGACAATTGCAATGTTCCCAATGATGGATAACACCTCCCCAACCTCCTCTAGCACTTCGTCCATTCCAATTGTTTCCAGGTCAGGGATGGTGATAGGTACATCAGCTACTTCATTTTTCGTCTGAAGGTATGTCGTGGCTCCAGAAGTAGTTTCCCCATCTTCATCGTCATCATAAGTGGGTAATGTATTCTGGGACGTTGGAATCTGTGATTCCGTCTCTGACTCGGAGTCGGAAGAGTCAGGCTCAGAGCTCAGTTCCGCAGGGTGGCTTTACAAAGAGATATGTGTCAAGTAGAAGCATAATGAAAATTTCATCATACATGGGTTTCTCGGTCTCGGTCCCCTCGTTTTTTACAGTAATCGAGTCCTTCTTGATTTCTTCACTCTCATCAGCAGAGCTTGCAATATCATCATTATCATTTTGAGCCAGTGTTGGTATTCCATGTTGAGTATCCTTGGTGTCCACGAGTTCGCAGATCAGAAGGAGGTCTTGCGGTAATTGCTGAGGTGCTGTAAAGATGGTCATCGTATGAAAGCGAAATTTACTCGCACTGTTTGATTGCCGGATCACCGGATCAATAAGTAAAAGTGCTCGGCGAAACCACGTCGCGTTCATAGACATGTCCAACCTCCTCCAGTACCGGTCTTTCAGGTTTCCATTGCATTGCTATTCGACACAGCTTCCCGTGAAGCCCTCGATAAAGTCTATTGCAGAGTTGAGGAAACACACTGAGGTTTCCTTGTCAAAAGCACGTGAGGCCCTCTCTGCAACTAACAATGACCTTGGTGCCGCATTGAAGTGGCTAGAAAAGGACCTTGTCACCACTGGTGCCATAAAAGCCGCGAAAGTACAAGGCAGGAGCACCACACAGGGTCTTGTTAGTGTCTCCATCCTGTCAAGTGGAGTCGGCGTAACGACTGGATCGGGTTGTGGAGGGATCCGGGCTGCCATGGTTGAGCTGAATTGTGAAACCGATTTTGTAGGACGTAATGAGCTTTTTGGGCGCCTGGCAGCGGACATTGCGCACACTGCAGCATTCAATGCTGATGCGACAGACTCAGAGGCCGCATTCCAACAGTGCTCACTCGAGTTCCTCCAGGATGCACCTCTGCTTTCCAAGACCAATCCTAGTGCAGTGCCGTCCGGTACCATCGGAACCGCCATCCGAGATGCAATAGCTAAGCTAGGAGAGAACATCACATTGCGCCGAGCCGTCAGTGTTTCCGCAAATTCACCACCACAAACCGACCGCGCGTTTCGACTCTCCTCTTATGTTCATGGATCTATCAGGGACCTTGCCCAGGGTCGTATCGGTTCTCTTGCATTACTCAGTTTGAAGTCTCTGAAGCTCCCTGAACTCATTGTCTCCGAGATTTTTCGAGAGGACTTGGGTCGACTGGAGCGCGGAATTGCACGACAGGTTGCGGGATTCGAAACGCATAGCATCAAGGGCAAAGGGGAAGGGGCACTTTACAACCAGCCCTTCGCGATGCTGGGCGGTGATTTTTCACATACACCTGTGCAGGAAGCACTTGTCGGATGGTCACAACAGAAGGGATTGATTTCACCATCCTCGACAGATGAGGGTGTTGCTGTGTTAGGCTTTGCGAAATGGATAGTAGGGGAGCAAATTACCACAGGCTTGAATCCCGAGATTTGAAAGACACAAAATTGTCCTTTGGTATTGATACTTCAGGAAAAAACGCGTATACCAAATTTCTATCTAGATTATTAAGTACATTGTCTAGAAATACAGTGATCAATTCTTCATCTAGTCTTTGTGTGCATGCACGCGCTCGATGTAGGGCAGTCCATGTTCCCATCCAACGGTGTAAACAGTTGGGTTGTCCTTCACGCAGAGAGTACTATAAAATTGTCAAGTCATTTGTACGGGTGGATTACTGGAACCTTACACATCTAGATTATAGAGTAAGTGATATAGCATACCAAGAGAAAGTTTTTGACGTACATTGAACTCCAACAAACTGATAATAGGTTCCAACCCCCTAAAGAATTGAGATTCAAAAGGAGATTGAATACAGGATGTAAGAACGTACAGTAAGAATATGCCACCAGGAGTGTCCTACAGACATGTCAGACTCGTGTGATAACTTCATGATTGCACTGACCTTCGAGGAAAAACGCAAAGGGCCAGCCGATCGACAATTTTTTGAGTATTAAATAATCACAGAAAATGTTATCCACATTCCATATGAAGAACCCAAATCCAAAAAGCAAGGCACCAATGCTAAAAAGTTTCGCAATTCTTTGCTTCTCCATGATGGGTATCTGGTTAGTGGTCTCTGACCATCTGAGAAGGTATACGAGCCGCCCGGCCGCGATGAATATGATCATCGCAAAAACAATTTGATGGTATATCGGATTCCGATAGATGTAGCTGGCATCAAGGTTGAGATCAACATTAATATTGGTGGAGGACACGTACTAGCTCCAGGTGAAAAGAATATCAAATAGTAGAAGGAGAGCTATTAGGATTTTGCTCCGCCATGACTGAAGTCCGTAGCCTGGTTCATCATCAAAAACAATGAATAGACTGATAGAGCCAACGTATATCATTGGAAGCTCATCGGCCAGCTGTGCTTCATAAAGAAGGGTAGCATGGAATAAGAAGCTCCCAATACCGACCAATACGATACCCTGTATTATCAAGGGTCAGTGATTGAACGAGCCAGAGATACTTGAGCTAATCACCAGGTACCCGAGGGCATATCGTTTTGGTAGCGATTGCTTTATGACACTGAGATAACCGACCATGGATAGTGCTATAGTATACAAGTTGGATACTGAGTTGGCCATCTCTGCGATGTACGGCGAGAACTGGTGGTTCGCCTACCATGAAGCAAGTAAGGAGACTGATGGTCAAGGTAATCAAAAACTGCGCACCTCGCACCAATCTAGTGTAGCAGTGACCGGGCCATAGATACCAGTCTTACTGAGCCATGGTGCGACCGTAGAGAAACCAGGCATGTTTATGGGAGATTAAGGTGGGAAGGATTGGAAGATTCACCGCTCTTATTTAAACACATGGGACATTCAATCCCTGGCTCATCTATCAAGCCCGGGGACTCCGCGTGCTGAAATTTCATGAGCTTGATCGATCGGGAAGAGATCAATGTATTTTGAGGGCTAGCGGTTCAGTTTTATCTTAGTAAGTCCGGGTGAATCAATAAGGTGAAACTACTCGATCAAAGTGACCAAAAACAATATAGGCAGTCCAAAACCAAAAATATGCAGTGTTCCAATAGCTAAGTGGTTATAGCATGCGATTGCAGATCGCGGGGTCGGGTGTTCGAATCACCCTTGGAACTATTTTTACTCACAACGAGTCAAAAGTTTCAACGGTGATTCGAACACCCGACTTCTGATCCGCACAGTTTCGTCTTTGACGTTTGGAAGCGGCCACGTCGCAATGCGCAGAGCTTGCAGCCCACTTTTTCGGCATGTCCACAATTCTGTGAGGCATGCAGCGCAGCGTTCATATTCAATCGAATCTACCGAGCCGACCGTAAAGATCACAACTCTTCCGAACAACATCCGTGTTGCAACGGAGGCAACGCTCGGTCATTTTTCTTCAGTTGGTCTTTATGTCGATGGAGGTTCGCGTTATGAATGGTCGGCAATATCAGGAGTCAGTCATTTCTTGGATAGGATGGCTTTTAAGGTTTGTTTTCTGTATGATGAGCTTCATGTCATTCTTATTTGTATGTATCAGAGTACACGAACTCGGACCAATGAAGAGATGTCCACTGCAGTACATTCCCTGGGGGGGCAGATTATGTGCTCATCCTCTCGAGAGTCTATCGTGTATCAGTCATCCCACTTCCACCAAGCAACACCCCTTGCCCTTTCACTCATCTCCGACACTGTTCTCGATCCCTCATTCCACCCTGAAGAGATAGAGGCCCAAAGAGATGCTGCGTTCTATGAAGTCAGAGAAATCCAAAGCAAACCGGACATGATTCTTCCTGAAATTCTTCACTACGTCGCCTATGGAGAGAAAGGACTGGGCAATTCATTGCTTTGCCCTGAGGACCGCATCAATCAAATTGACAAGTTCGCCCTTCGCAAAGGCATGAAAGAATGGTATAGACCAGAACGCATGGTCATTGCGGGAGCTGGTATGCAACACGAAGAGCTCGTCGAGCTCGCAGACCGATATTTTTCATCATTGAAATCTACTGGCACAACTCCATTTGCAAGCTCCCGTACCATCACCAATCCTTCAATCCCTACACACCTTCTCAATACTCCAGCCCCCTCTGTCGCCAAGTCCCTCGCACGAGCTGCCTCTTATCTATTTCCAAAAGCCATCTCATCTCCTGCGATTCCGAAAAGTCCTACCTCTACATATACAGGTGGACACCGTTTCGTGCATGATCCCCAAGCCGAGTTTAATCACCTTTATGTGGCTTATGAGGGTGTAGGCATTCATGATGACGATATTTACGCAATTGCAGTCATGCAGGTACTCCTTGGTGGCGGTGGTAGTTTTTCTGCAGGTACGTCCAGACAGCATACAATTTCGTATGGCTCTCACACTCTTATAGGCGGACCTGGAAAAGGAATGTACTCACGGCTTTATACCCACATCCTCAACTACTATTCGCAAATTGACCATTGCGCATCTTTCCATCACATCTATACTGACTCCTCGCTTTTTGGCCTTTTTGCTTCTTTCGTCCCTGCTGCTTCCGGTCTCAAAAATGGCAATACACCAGGACAGATACTTCCTCATCTTGTGCATCAACTTAGTCTCTTGCTTTACACTACCATTTCCCCAGCCGAACTTGACAGGGCCAAGAACCAGCTCAAGTCAAGTTTGATGATGGCTCTAGAGAGCCGTACTGTCGCGGTCGAAGACCTTGGTAGACAGGTAGATTGATTCCTTCTCATCAACACTAGAAGATGATTAATGGTGGATAGATTCTCGTTCATGGGCGCAGAGTTCCCATCACGGAAATGACAGAAAAAATTGACCAGGTTGACAGCAGTGCTATTCATCGTGTTGCTGCGAGGATCTTTGGTCCCGAGTCCGGTAGCAAACCTACCCTTGTCTGCATGGGTCATGAGGACGTCGGCGATTTCCATGAAGTCTTCAGCAAATATGGGCTTGCAGCGGGGAAATAGATACTTGAACGGTGTATAGTTAGTTATCTTACAGTATGTCTTAATAGATAAAACAAGCCTAGTCATTACCCTACTTTGCTCTCAAGTATACAAGTTGTTCATCACATGGTCTCTCCGAGTGGATTCAGTGAGAGTAATGGTACAAATATCTCCAGAATCAATGCACAGAATAAGAGTAATGCGTCAATCAGGTATCTTCAGCTTGCGCCACTGTGAAGCGCGAGTTGTAGCGAGGAAAATTTGTGAGTTAGGCTGATTACCCATCCATGCACCTTGCTGTTGAGGAATCAAGTTAGTGATCTGTTCAACTAAGGTTCAAACCGAATTCGAATGACTGAAATCGAGGGAATATACCAAGAAACGACTGCCAGCATCAATCACCCCAGGTTTTGCTCCTTCAGATAGGGTCAGGGTCAAAACATCCCAAACTGTGAGCTGAGCATGTCGATGAGCGGGGCGTCGATGTGTTCGTGAATCCTTCACTATGATAACCCTGAAGCTGCGGATATCTCTACGTGGACACGTCGCCTTACATGACGTCACTTCAAAAGTAAAATGTGAACGAGTAATTCTTTACCTCGAGCTCTCGAGCGATTTCGTCTCCAGCATGTTCACATTCGGTCTTCAGACACTGTCGAGTATGTCCCGCGAGCCAACCTGCATCTCGAGCACTGATTTGACCTAACATTTCCATTGCTTCCTCGTGATCCTCTAATTGATCGTACAGGCTCTCAATATGATCTGGTAGTTCGTCTGATCAATGACCATGAATTTGCTTTATTCTTTCATTGTCTTCGCAAGGAAAGCTACAGACGCACCAGTCTTGCGTGGATGAAAATGACTTCCTGCTCGACGTTCTAGCCTGTCAATGTATGATTCATATCGGGATACCTTCTTTTCAAATTGGGTGCGGAGTTTGGAAGCTTCCCAGTCGCGTTTCTTCTGCAAGATATTATGGGAACACGTGCATTGCTTGGATCTCGGAAAAGATTCACCTTCCATTCTTCGTTTATCTTCATCTCTTCGACTTCACCTCTAGGTCCTTCCCTCCGCCTTTGTCCATCTTCTTCCGTAATAAATTCGATAAATGCAATTGCATGTGTCTTGATAAGAACTGGTTTCAATGAAATTTGATCAGATATGTGCAAATACCTACTTTGACAACCATTAAGTCCATAATCGCAATCGAACCACCGTCTGGCGTCAGACTATGCATCGTGGAGATGCAAGGCCCACTGACAAAACCGAGTTTGGCATCCCAAGGAAGCAGATGAGAAGAGTTGCCGCTGAGAATCAGTTTCACAGAATTATAAGCATCTAAAATTTCTTGTGGCTCTTTGCGCTCTGAATCGAGCTAAAAACCTCGTTCAGCTTCACTTTCTCAGTAATTGGGCAAAGTTCCTACCCTTGCACCAGCAACACCAATCTTCCTTCCTATTCGAATGATACCCCTTCTAACGGCCCTCGACATAGGTGCATCAATTTTCGCTCTCAGACGATACCATCCGTCAGTGATTTCAAGTTCCGGATACGCGATACCTCGGTGGTCTTCTGGTTTAAATATTTTTGATACACACAGAGCCAGAGGTCGTGCGGCGGATATATCTTGTGCGGCGATCAATCGCAGTGCAGGCCTTCTCGCTTGATTAAGTTCTCGCTCATATCTGTGATTTTTGATCAGGCAGTGGCAGGAGAGTCAATAATCAAGGTGCTGACCGATATAATAATTGCCGTTTGACTTCTGTCCAACACCATCGCTTGGTTCTTGACTCACTCTCACTATCTGGATCCAAAGCAACCATCCCAGCCAACTTCCAGAGTATGAGGCTCCAGTGATTATCGATCCAAGCTTTAGTAATCAATGTACAACCCAAGTCATGGAGTTCTTGAAAGGCAACTGCGGGATCCCACCGGGCAGGAGGATCTGTTTGAGCGGGAGGCAAGGTTGATGCAGTGTAGAAGGAGTGATGAGCAGCATCTTCGGGAGTTCTTATTTGCCGAAGCTCTTGTATGTTTCTTTGTATGCATTTAGAACTCGCGTTGTGACCACTCAGAATTGAATACCCACAGATTCATGTACTCAAAATCTTCCTGGTCAAACTGCTGAGGGCGTAGTTCCGACTCGGCGAGTGTTTTTCGGTTTGCTGGAGGTCCTGAAATAGACGAGTCGATGTTTATCGGACAAAGGGCATTATACAAGACCTACGAAGGTTGAAAAAGGACTTGAACAACTTGGCTTCTGGGCGCCGTGAAGGATCAGAGAGGGACGTTGTAGAGGCATGAGTGACAGAGCGTGTGCTTCCTTTCGGTATTGAGGCTTGAAGTTTTGCCCATCCAGGTTCGCCGGGTCGCATTCCAGGTTTGAAGGGTGTAACAAATGGCGCAGGAGTCGTGCGTTGTGTGTTTGCAGGAGCCCGGGCAGGAGTTTGAAAGCTCGTTAGTTTCGAGACAAGGAGGTTGGGCCTGAGGGGTGTCGAGAGCATTGTTGGATCGTGGGATGACATCTTGGTTGCAGGGGCAAGGTCAGTGCTGAGCTTCACAGGCGAACTCATAAATCTGGACTTTGGAGTGTTTTTGAGCAAGGGCGACCTGAAAGGTTTTTGCTTGACTCTGAACTGATCAATCGCTTGGGGTTGTTTCCCCAGAGCTGAGGGCCTTGGGAGCTCAGTTGGTGTCGGGGTGCTGGGTGTCTGAGATCGATTATCCAGGGCTTGGAGAGCAGGACGATGAAATGCAGGCTCTGCATTAGTCTGGGCCTGAGTCGCAAACTGGTCCTTGGTCGTAACCAAAGGATTGACGTTTTCGGACTCGTTGTCCCAAATCTCCTTCAGTCGTGCCTGTGCTTGGGCGAGAGCAGCTGCAGAAGGTGCGAGAGTCACCTTTGACCGAAGGCTTACAAAACCAGGTGAAGAGACCAGCGTGGCGGTTTGGAAGCTCACAGGATTGAGCCATGCCTCATGGTTTTGTTCAGTAGATGGTTCTAATGGTAGAGCCCATGTTTCAGGCTGATGCACTTTGCTTGATGAGGCCAAGGCAAAGCCGGAACCTGGTGCCAGGGAGGTAGTAAACGGATTTTCCGGGTCATCTGTGATGTCTGAAAGCGCGATGGCCTTTGAAAAGCCAGGGCTTGGCTGCACACCAGACGCATGGTCGAGTGCACAACCCTGCGACAAGAGGCGGGGTTTCTTATGCACTGGAGAGCTGGGTGGTGTTGGTTCTGGAACGGTCAGCAGGCAGCAATTTCGGGAGACCAGCATGGACACACCGTATGGCCGCATATGACGGATGTCGGAGAGCCAGACACGCGCACGTCACGTGGATGCAAGGAAGAAAATAAAATAAAATAAAGAGGAGAGAAGGATGCATTCCGGGAGGATCAATGTCGGAATAGAATTAGCAGTGCATGTTTCCAGTTTTGATACACACAACTAAATACAAACTTGTCCTTGTCTTTGCACACATAGGTTTCCTCATCAGGTCCCTTCTCGCCCTCCTCAAGCACGACGTCCAGCGTGCTTTCAACTCTCCCCTAGTCTCGCCTGGACTCATGAACGGAACAACAGCGAGCCACCCCCCAGCTTCAACGGCCAAACCTGCCAAACCTTCACCTCCAGGTCCTGCCCCTCCTGTGCCTGCTTCTGCTCCTCCTGTGCCTCCGACAGCCGCCCAGTCGCCCGTTCGGCCTCCAGCTACACCACAACCAGCTCCCGCCCCGGTCAATGGCACCCAGGCCACTAAGAAGAAACGGAATGAACCTCCCGTTGATCCCGTCACAATGTACGAAAGCGTCAAGAACCGTATAGCCGCTCTGGAAGAGGAGGAGGTCCTTGAGGAGGAGGAGGAGAGACGGTTCGGTCTGTCACCTTCTTTCTCGGCTTCATCGTCTGGTAGCTGACATGTCCACAGCCGAGGAGGCCCAGAAATCCATCAAGGGCATGGAAGAGAACGCCATTCACGCCAAGTATTTCGAGCTGGTCAGGAACTCAGTCTGTATGAAACTCATATATTAAGGAGGTGCAATTTAGTTCGCAGAGTTCAAACGTGCCGAGCGAGATCATGCAAAAGAGAAACAGAAATTAACCAAGGACAAGGACGCAGGTACGAGGCAACCGGCCATTATGACCAATCTACCCCATCTCCGTCCTAGCGAAATCGCAATTAACCAAGGCGAACCAGAGCAAAGCCAAGATCGAGAGTTTAGCTCGCGAATTACAAAAGGTACAGCTGATATGTTTTCATTCCTTGAATTTATTTTCATCCGGCATCTAGGAGAATAAACGCCTACGAGTGCGTATAACGATCATCTCCTCAATTTCTACTTATGCTATCCAGGAGGACACCAAGACCCTCAAGCAAGAGCATGATGATTCACAGAGCGAGGCACGCCATCTTCCCGATTCTCTTTTTTTATTTTCGTTCATCTACTTGTACAGCTATCGCAATTGCGGAATAATCTCGCGAAACAAGACACCAAAGCCAAAATCCAGGATAATAAATATCGTGAGATGCCCGACATTGTCATCAAAGTTATCTGTCGTTACCGCGCCGAGCTTTTCTTCAAGATCTCTCGCAAGACCAAACTTTCTCGCTTGTTCAGTACATTCACAGAACGGATGGAGGAGCCAGGCAAGAAGGTCGATGGCTCCAGCACCATCGCCAGAGTCGAAGCAACGAAAGAAACAAGCTCTGCAAGCAAGCCCAATCTCCAGTTCATTTTCACGCATAATGGACGGTCACTCAACGATGAGCAGACGCCTGAAGACGTCAACATGGAAGACAAGGATGAGATTTTGGCTGTTGAACTGATGGACCTCACTGAGAATGCTGAGAATGTCGAGGAATGGGTGCGTGAAGTCAAGCCCTCATTCCATCCGTCTCCAAAACAGAACATCAAACACAAATTATCGTTGACACACAGGAAGAGCACCTTGAACCTCAACAGGAGCGACTCAGAAAAAATTGGAGTGAGGAACCACAAGAGTAGGTCCAATAACAAACCCCTCCTTCCATCGCTGATGTCCATCAGAGCGAAGAAAACGTTGGAAGACATATTCGACGGGGTGTGAGTTTCGTTTTCCTGGAAGTTCTTGGTGATTCGTCCTTGCTGGATTGTTTCTTAGTGTCCGAGAGCGATTGAAGGACATCCTCCGCCAGTATGAACTGCGAGAACGACATTTTGAATGTCTTATTCGGTCGAAAGAGCTTGAAGTTCTTCTATCTCGAGCGCGCGCGGCAGAATCCAAGGAGCTGCTCCAAGTCGAGCGGAATCGAGCAGAAAAGCTAGAAGAAGAGGTGGGTATCCCCGTCCTTCCTTGATTGTCTCTTTTTCGTTGCCTTGCATTATGTCTTTGCTTAACTTGTCTTTTTTCATCCTCCCTCCTGTTTTTTTCACCTCTTCTCCCGGCCTTCACCACAAGAAGGTCCAGCAACTCAAGAAGGAAGTGGAAGATGTGCAAGGTGACAAGAACATCATTATTGATAAGCTCTTGACCTGCTGTAAAGAAGTCAGTCCAGTTTCTTCCTTCACTTCCACCAAGACAATCATCTCAATGGAGTCTGGCCCACCTTGGGCGTAGTTAAAACAAAAGCCTACTGCAGACAGAGCTCAACGGCAATTTGCAGCATTCAAAGAAGAACTGGAGAAACTAGAAAAAAAAATACCGAGAGTCAAGATCAATGATGGGGCTGGGTAGATGTTATCAATAGGAAGGAAATACATGATTCTGTTACCCTCGGATGGTTTGAGCACAAATTTCGACGAAAGTGAAAACAGCGATAATGCATTAAAACATACAAGAATCCACCAGATTGTAGCGTTTCAGCCATTACTACAATTTATCCGAATGTCCACTCAAATCCATTGTCCAACAGTAGTCCAGAAGAATTCAAAGTATCTAGATCAGTGCATTCAGGTCCTCTAGAGATTTCACGTGGCCCGATTTCGTGAATGTTTTCCCCTTACAAGCCTCAAGATTCTCTCCACTGTAAGTAACAAGAGGTGAGAGCTCAATAGTGACTCCATCTTTGATAGTAGCCCCAGCCTCTTCTAAGAAACGTCGGTGCTGGGCGAGCAAGTCACGTCGACTGGTATTAGGATCATCCGAGCCGGTACCAGGAGCGTTCTTAAGAGGACTGAATTCCTCACACCTTTCAACCTCCAGAACGGCAAATCGTTGTGTCAAAGGAAACACGTCGAAAATGAACATCTCGAGCTTCATGCCGTTTGGTTTTTCGGGTTTGACTATCTGACCTGACTCTAGATCAACATAAGGAATCTTTTTGCGGGCAATGTGAGGTATGAGCTGGTCTTCAAAGCTTTCCCCGCGTTTCAGAAATTCAGTGGTATAAAAATGGTTGCCTATGTTGCCAGCTCGGAAAGTAAGTTCGCCTGTTTCTGGGTCTCGTCGTTCAGCTTGTTCTTTCGAGATTTCGGAGTACTCGACAACTTCGTAATGATTGCCACGAAGGGCAATGACACCAACAGACTCTGAAGGCGAAGCCTTAGGGACTACCTTGGCAGCACAGTCCGCCCGTTTCTGGATACTATAACCAAGGAATGTGGGATCCGCCACGCGGACCAGGCAGTTGTCAACACAGTATGCATGGACATATAGGATGTTGCGTTTCTGAAGGTCGGAGAGAACGGAATTGGAATTGTCTGGAGACAAGGGGGCACGGATGGCAGCATATACTCCACCATTCCCGTCAGGAGCAACAGCAATACGAGAAGAGGTTTCCAGGAGAACTTTGCCATCCATCGTCAAACAGGGAAGTGTACCTGTCCAACCACGATGAACAGTGGATCTCAGATACGAGGAACCACAAACCTTGTTCAAAGAATATGACATTGGTTGGGGCCAAGCCAAAGTAAGAGTTTTGTTTGAAAAACTTTTCGGTGTCATGACGAGTTGGACCACTCGTCATGATATACCAAGGAATGATCACAGTCCCAGCACGACTATGGAATTCTTGCTCTGCTAGGCGCTGAAGGCGAGCGATGCGCTCGGCCTGATACTGGAACAAAGATTTGTGAGATGGAAGGCCAATATCATAACATCCCTTCGGCGCACTGCTGCCCAGGCGAGTTCCTTGACCACCAGCCAAAAGCAAAACGCCGACTTGTCCATCAGAGATGGATTTGAGACCGATCCTGGACCATTCTTGTTTCTTTTCAGGACTACCAACGACAGAATCAGTCGCGTTTTTGGGAATTGGCTTGATGCCTTCGATTTGAGCCGTTGGATCGCTTAAGGAAGCCTCTTCAGCTGTAGCTTTTTTGTACATGCGATTGACGCGTTCAATATCAAGAGCCTCGAGCTGGCTGGCAAGGGCTTTCTGAGCGGTGGGATTAAGTTCAGACCAGAATTTCAGAAGATGGCCTTGGCCAGCGTCCTTGTAGCGAGCAAAAAGTTGGTCAAAGGACATGGTGAAGGTGCGAGGTGGACGGTTGGCAGGGAGGCAATCATAAATAGGTCATAAATAGGGCTCGGTATTTGCCGTCGATCTGCATTGACGACATGTTCTCGACAAAAGACGGGCTGCTCACTTGCACTGGTGCTGCCGTTCTTCTCACAGGAAATAACCCAAAATCATATAAAAATGAAAAACAAATTTATTTGGAGGTAAGGGCAGAAAAGTATCTCAGATTAAGTGTACTTTACTCTTGGAGTAAAATATGCTCTTCAGAATAGAGTATGATGATTTAAGCCCACTAGAGATAAAAATAAAGTAGAGATTCAAGTAGAGTATGCTCCTAGGGGCGTCGGAAGATAAAGGGAAGAATTTCCTCAACCTCACCGATAACGATGGCAACGTTATTGAGCCCACCTAGAGCAAAGGAGGCGCATGGCTGCAGCACTTCGGACACAGTAATGTGCGCGCGTAACACGCCTCATCACTAACCATGCACCCATTGGTGAATATCGTCGTTGGTTCTTATCCAACGAACCATTCTGCTGCCATTGTCGAGACTAGAAAACATATTCTCGAAGAATGTCCCAAATTCTCAAATTCATGGCATCCTCCTGACGGATCTCTAGCGAGTATTCTTACT
>Ga0153986_1000325_pt1 | contig 15035 bp, 13 predicted proteins | sample TSGA070MetaG_FD_104724 | JGI IMG/M metagenome (GOLD analysis project Ga0153986, IMG submission 104724) | Attine ant fungus gardens microbial communities from Georgia, USA - TSGA070 MetaG | ecosystem: Host-associated > Fungi > Mycelium > Unclassified | place: USA: Georgia, Alexander Wildlife... | reverse complement strand
CCCCCACCCACACACACGGTATCTCTCTCTCGCACTCTCTCTCTCTCTCTCTCTCTCTCTCTCTCTCTCTCTCTCTTTTTTTTTTTTTTTTTTGAAGTGCTTTGATTCTGAACTCTACCTCTCTGTTAAAGGTCAAGCCTAAACATCTCGAAAAGCTTTCTCTTGACTTCTCCGCCGACTCAACGGCCAAGTCAGGCCAACGAATAACTAATCGAGTCGGCGTGCTCGACACAAAACATACTTCATATGATATCTGGTCAATGGGCGACTTGGAAGAGGATATGATTGATAGGCGTACAGGCGCATCCCACTTTATCGGAGGAGAGGAACTCAGGTCACTATCTTGTCTACTCCCAAGAAAAATGAAAAACGGAAAACTATATCCCGGTATGCGTTGCATCATCTTATCATCATATACCTCTTGCACAATTCATTCACGCTCGTGTCTTCTTTTCTAGCTCCAAAGCCCATAACCCGACATCTAATTGTGTCTGCTCACCTATCCGAGCTCTCAATGTCCGAAGGAGAAAATGCTTCTCCCAACCCAATGGTGCATGAGAATCCACAAAGACAGAGATACCCTCCAGAACTGCTGAAACACCGATTCATGCCATATGGGTCTTCTACCAATTCCACTATGCGACTAGAAGCAGAAAAACCAGCGTCCTATGGTGTAACCATGATGGACACTGACAACCAAATTCCAAACTTGACTCTGGGCGTGGGCGAGAAGACATCCAAAAGTAGAAAGAAGGCAGAAAAAGCAAAAGCAAAAGACGGAGAAAATTTGGCGGAGGCAGGTCCAGGCCATAAAGCGCATGAAATAGAGCCTGTGCTAGAGGCTCAGGTGGAGAAGGAAAAGAAGAACAAGAAGCGGAAAGGCGAAGATCAGGAAGTTGATAGATCGGCGAAAAAACTGAAGAAATCTAAGACATCGACATCTCGGTAGACTACTTAATCATTGCTTTTGCTTACTGTGTTCTCATGTCACACTTGACTATCGTCAAATTTTCCAGTCCATGCACAATGGTACTGGTTTTTCACCATTCTCATGAGGCATGCATCAATGTCTGGTCAACAAAGCGACGTAGAATTCAGCAGGAGACAGTGAAACACAACACAGCAATTGATGTGCACAAAGGAGTAATAATGTTAGATGAACAAATTTCAGAAACGGAAGGGAGAGAGGAAAGGCTAGAGATGGGACTAAGGAAGATGATGTGGCAAAGGGGTTCGATGCAAAAATCTGTCGAAAGAAGAGAGGAATCTCTGGTAAATAGAAAAGTGTATGAAGAATATACCGCATCTACTATACCACCACACCGCAATAAACGTCTTTCCACCTGCTGTGCTTCACAAGGAATGCCTCGAAAAAAAAGGAGCACTCGATTATATCAAATCCATCTCAACCCCTCCAAGACAATGTGCCCCGACTCTCTCCTTCCCTTTTACCTTTGCCTTCCCCGGCGCAACACCACTTGTTCCAAGACCATTCTTGAGTATATCCTCGTCCTGTACGATATGCAAAGGTCCAGGATTAACCAATAATCGCTGAACCTCTTCTTCGATACCCTTGTACACGCTTTCCTTTGGGAGACCCCATATCCTTCCTGGATTCTCCTTCTCCTTCTGCTCGAAGATAGACCCGACTGTATCCACCCACTGTCTTCTTGTCTCAACTAGATGTTTCAACTGGTCATTAATAAGTAGACATTGATCGTCACCCAGATTAAATCCGATAGCGGCTGGACATGGCGCGAGATTGCTCATCAGATTGCCAGCACCGTTCCCGACACCATTCGTGCTTCCTCCATTTCCAATAGTCCCGAGTTCAGACCCTTCCGGTTTCTTCTTCTTTTTATTCAATTTCGGAGTGTCTTTTTTCTGGAGTTTAGTGAACATTGTGGTGATGTTTTTATCTATCGAGTCCCGGCACTCTAGGTATTCCTGGTAGCCTAATTGATCACGAGCGATAGCTATCAGACGTGATTTACGCGCTTTGTTCGTCGCTACGACTTGACGAAGTTCTGTTTGTGCTTGACGCAAGGCAGTCGCGATGGGGTCATCTACTTTTTCAGTGAAATCTGGCTGTGAAAGGCCAAATGTTAGGTGATGGTAGTTCACGAGAGGTCGGATGAGAGCAGCTCACAGGAATATCTAACAAACCATGAAACCTCAGATTGTCACGTATCCTTGCTTCCAGGTCTGTCACATTCAGTCGCTCCTTCCGCGCCGCTGCAGCACCGCTTCCCCCTGGTCTACCCTCCATAGCATCCTCTGCTGCCTTCACGCCCTTCCATCCTGACTGATCAGGAAGCGGTAAAAGTGCACTTATCACTCTCTCCGTCAATGGCCCATGACCTTTCTCCTCATTCACTAGGTCTAGATCTGTAAGCGTTGAGGGGTCCCATTTCGGTTCTGGAGGCGTAAACTGAGATGGGTGTGCTTCTTGATGGTTCAGTACTATCAATGGTAATAACCCTGCATCCTGATCTTCCCAGACTTCCGTGTAATGTCGACCAAGTTTAGGCATGATGTAGGGCTCAATTTCGTCGCCGGTGTATTCAAGAAATCCAACATCTTCTTCGCGAATGGGTCGTATCCATGGCTCGATGTTTGCGTAAAAAGTGGTGACAATGGTTTGCGTTGGTTGTTTTGCTTTACTAAAGTCCTCCATGACTTCAGAGGGTTTACTGGGTCCAGGTATTGGAGGTGGCGGAATGGGAGGTCGAGGTTGTAGGAGGCACTGGGAGGCGGGAACGGAGAAGTCGGGACCAACATGGAGCTAAGGGCAACTGAGAATTGAGGACTGTATCTGTTTATTGTGGCGTACCTTTGAATGTGGTTGAGGCGTAGGCGCGGGTGGTTTTGAGGCTTTGGGTGGGGGCGGAATGAAGGTAGGTGTGTGATTTACAGGAGGGGTAGATTTGCGAGGTCGTGTATCTACCCCAAATTAGTGTATGCACCTCCTAGACTAGAATGAATGTACCAGCATCACCATCGCTATCATCTTCTCGCTTCCGCTTCCGCTTCTTCCTCTTCAGATCTTCAAGGGCACTAAAATGGGACATAAGATTCCGGTCGGTGGCGTCAGGTAAAATTATACTCACGAGCGATTTCTCGATTCTAACGAGGTGCGTGAAGGCAGGGTATTTGTAGATGAGGGCAGGGAACTAGTCCGTGACTTTGAGCCATGGGCACCAGACAATTTAGGATCGTCACCGTCAGGTAGAGGTGTGACTAAGTATGGTAAATTGTCATAGACGTGAAGGCACAGACAAGTTGTTTTTGATCATAAGAGAGTCCAGCGAAAGTGACCACAGCGCGGTGAAGTTTTAATTCAGTATAAACGCATAAGAAAAAAATGATGGGTTGCGTGATATGAACAGGGACCATGAGTGTTTGAGTGCACGGAGGTCAAAACTATTTGACGTACAATCTCGCTCACGCTTGATCTTATCAGCAGACTTAAGCTTTCCTTTCTCCCTCTCTCTCATCCGGCGCATGGAATCTTCAATATTCCTTAGGTCCTCACCTGCTTTCTTGGCTCTTTCAATCGCCCATTGTCGTAGCATTTTCAGCTCGGAATGAATTCGTTCAAGTTCATCCACAGATGGCACTGCTTCCGGAGTATTCTTGAACAAAGCCGAGATATTCGACTCGGGTACTTGATATGAACTGAGTTTAGCCGGCATGGTCCAAAATATCGCGCAGAGCACAGTGAATGGGGGTATGCAGCAGTACTCGCGACAGATATACAAGCGGTAGAGCCTCGGTAATCGTTATGGGGGACGAAAAAGGGTAGAAAAATCTGATGAGAGTGGAGGATGAAGAAGGAGAAAGAGGGTCTTCAGTGATTACTCCGGTTTCCCACGCCTACTTGCAGTATCAAGACTTGATTAGTCACATCGGTTTATTGCCCACGAAGAGCAGACACAACACTGACTGTTTGCTTTTGCTACAGTCAGCTTTTCAACAATTATTTTTCTGAACCCACTTCATCGAATGATCTTATGGTTTGGTTCCTAACATTGATCGTATTTTGTCTCGGCAACTGTATAACCCTCTGACTCCTGACTTGGAGGTTTGTCGCAGTTTCTTCTTGGCCATCATCAAGAATTAGGAAGGGAATGTATTGCCCTTGAACTTCCAAGTCTGATCTCTTTCAAGTGTCGAGCCTGCAGACTGGACCATCTTCTGAAGGGCCCATGCCGCTGGCAGGAAAACCAATCCAAGTCTCATCGAGAGCACACCTGAGCAATACTAAGAGCACAGGAATAGATGTGTGACAGTGGAACTCTTCACGTCGTAGCCGAAGGCGTTCATACCGAAATAAACTTTGATCTCGATCAGGATAAAAACGCCTATTTTCTAATCGTCAGGATGTTAACGTTAGATGAATCAAGATAGAATCGGGTGTTCCGCTGAGCTCGACATGGTCAGTTGTTCAACAGTCTCTCACCTTTCTCGCTACTCGAAGACAAGACGTTGATATATTTTCAGCTAATTTCAGAGGAATAACATGGAAATCATATTCAGAGAACAATTGACTTTGTCAGTCTGGCACTGCATGACACGAGAGTATATTGGACAGAGCACGGAAAACAAAGCGTCGGATGTACTTCTCTATATTGTATACGCTTCGAGAACAGACAAAAGTTGACGAGGATTCTGTATCTAACTGTTCGGCATGATCTGAATTGTCCTGACCCAGTGGACAGATCGCAGAAAGAGGGATGTAATCCGTGTTTTGCTCAAAGTACATATGCGACATTCTTTTTACATCTAAATCCACCAGAGTGTGGTGATAAATTATCACTTGAGTTGTTATGTTTCCCACGCGCTTTATACTATGCCCGCCAGTTCGCCTGGTCAGAGGACGGACTTGGTCGATGACAACCATGAGACAATCCCCATGGGAAATGTAGAAGTCAATGGCTTTGGCTCTCCTCACGACGCGGACGACGAGGCTGAGGACAATGTGGCACTGCTGGGGAGCCGCTCACCTCAGCCCTACAGGAGAGGAGAAGCGAGGTCGCAAACAAAAAATATAGTCCTAGAGGTGGGGACATCCTTTTCAGATTTTTGTAGGTCACTGATTGCTTCACAAGAGTGCCCCAACTCTATTGCTGACGACTATCAGTTTACTATTCACTGGAAAATTGCTGGATCAAGTCTCTGTATGTCAAGCCTTGTTGCGCACATGGCATCATCTGATTCTGACCAGCGCTGGCGGGCCATGCGAGAAGTAGATCAGCTCATAATGATTATCCCTGTTGTCCTCAATCTGAAGGGAAACCTTGAAATGAACCTTTCTGCGCGCCTTGGAACTGCCGCAAACCGCGGCAAGCTCAGCAAACCCAAACAACGTCGTGATATGATCATCGGAAATTTGGCACTCCTTCAAGTGCAAGCTGCTGTCGTGTCCTTCGTCGCTGCTTGTATTGCAATCATCCTCGGCCTCTTCGTACCGCATGGAGAGCCTGCTGTTCCCCTGTCCTCAAATAATTCAACTGCTACCATTGCCTTGTCAGTCCGTGACCATCTACTTTCATACGATTCAGAACCTAGGAAACCTATCCCTCATCCCCTCCCCGAGTCGAAACGCAACACTGATCTGGCCACGTAAGTATCTCTTGTACGCACTATCTTCGCGAAAGAGCAGTCAACAATGAACCATTTAGATTGATCATGGTAGCTTCAACGACAATGTCTGCGACATGTCTCTCGGGTATCTTATTGGGTTCATTCATGTGCACCTTGATCGTTCTATGTTTGAAATTCGATCTTGACCCTGGTATGTACTATATCCCCTTCCATTGTCCCATCAATTCATCTTACATCTCACATCCCATCCATTTTATTTTTTTAAGACAACATTGCACCAGCGATAGCTTCTTGCCTTGGTGATCTCGTCACTCTTTGTCTCATTGGCCTCGTCTCAACTCTCCTCATACCATTTCTTCACACTCCACTTCCATCTGCTATCTGCGTTATCGTTATTATCAGTGCTTCGATCTCTCTCGCCTATACGCTTCGCAATGAACACGTCCGATCTCTTTTGGGTGAAGGCTGGACGCCGCTATTTGGTGCCATGGTTATTAGTAGTGGGACTGGTGTCGTATTAGACATGTTTGTGAGCAGATATGAAGGATTCCCGCTACTTGCAGTTGTCATCAGTGGTACCTCAGCCCTTTCTCTTATACTAGAAACGGCTGAATTTGATTTTCAGGTCTCCCTGGTGCTGCAGGCTCCATCTTTGTCTCTCGTCTTTCAACAGCCCTCCATGCTCTCGTGCCTCCCGAGCCCTTGCTACAACCTCATAATCAGCCGAGTGACCGCCTCGTCATGCTTACGCTCCTTCTAGTCACTCTACCGGTCGAAGTAGTGTTCCTAATTGTTATAAGATCTGTTGGGTGGCTCCAAGTTCCTGCTATATTTATTGCGTTCTCAATGCTATTTTTCTGCTGCGCTGTAAGTTCACCTGTCATGTTTATATTTCTTCGAATAATCTAATGAGTGCACTTCAGGTCTTTACTTCACTCGTTATCGCACGCCTACTCACCAACTGGTTGTGGTCGATAGAAAAAGACCCGGATATGTATGCCTTGCCTATTCATTCGGCTATGATGGATCTAGTGGGTCAGTTGTTACTTGTATTATGTTTTGAAATCGTTTCACTATTGGGAGGGCGTGTGGAACAACGAGCATGAGAGTCGTGTTGTTTAGATGTAGGATAGAATTTGTTGATACCCTTCTATACAAAAAATAGATGAATCAATTGTAAGTCTGACATCTTCAATGTTTCGGAGAGAATTTAATCTTCGTGCTTTAGAGGTAGCACGACATGTTTAGTTAGGACAAAGGCTTAGCACAAGAGTATGAAGGTGTGATGTATGGACAAAGGCAACAAGCGTGTTTAATGTGTCCGTGATTCCGAGGCGGATGGAATGAATAGCAGTAGTTGTACTTCTCTCTGGAATCGGATTACATTCCAGGGGCCATTAGGATAGCTCAATGTCTTTCCTACCGTTGGACATCATCTTCTGGAAGATTGGGCGATAGCCTTTTTTTTGAACGCCTATTGTGACATTCCTCAGGGTTACCTCAGCTACGACGATGGGCTTCAATGAGGACTGTTTACCACCTCAATGCTAGATGAGCCGCCTCGAGTTTAATTTCACTCCACTCTTATGATCGGAGTCAATGTTCATCCCAAACAGAAGATAATGGACTACCGTGATTCCAAAAAGGGTTGATGTCTTACCTGATTTGTGAGTTCTATTTCATACCAAATACTGGCAAAAGTAACATTCGGGCTTTGGTCTCGAAAGAAAGTCGAGAGTTGAACATTATTATTTTCATTAGCAGTCGTGGCTGTGCTCATCAGTGGTATTTTTTTTTTGTTCATTGTCACCGATGCACTTAGGACAAGAAAATTCATTGCCTCCGTTCCAGCAAGGAGACTCAGTACAAATCTGATTGTTTAGGGGCGAGTCTCTCAAAATCAGACTGCATTTTCCTCGTGCATTTGGACATTTGTACTCTAAGGCCGCCCAACAACATTTGACTGCTCACCCCTATCCTTATGTGTCGAGAGTATGATGAGGCTCTTCGCCAGGATCGGACCTCGACTACCATTAAGACTCTCAGCTTCATGAATGAATATCAGCTGTCCCGGTTCTAAATTTGGCTCACGCTCACAAGCGGGTCAACGTGTCCCGAAAATCTGGCCCTCATAAAATGTTCCGGTCGATCCATGCCATGAAGACTATGGAATCGTACACAGGTGTATGGTGCATCTCGTAAGATTAACATTTGGCATGTATCCTGCTGGTTCAGTTTGATTTATCGTATGGGAAGCGTCAAATTCAGGCGACAGTGCGGCTTTTATCCTTATATATCTCAACGTAATTCTCCCGTTTATGGAGTCCTAATTGACCCAAGCCTTCGATGCCAGCATCAGAGGTGAACTCGGGTCTTTCATACCTCTTTGTACGTCTTGCAGGCTTTCTCCTCGTCGTTCACGCCTGTTGGAAGTATATAGAGGCCAAAAGGTCGCCGGTGCGTTTGAACAGATATCCTCGCTTGCTCCGAACGTTTGATGTTGGTTCAATTCTCACTTCTAGCTGAACGCTCTCCCGACAGTCGGTCATTCGGGTATTCTCACTTCATATATCACTGCGATTCAATGGTATTGGAAAGCAGCTGAGTTGCTTCAAGAAGGATATGATCGGGTGCGTAGAATCTCTGCCATATTTCTTCAGTGCTCGACAGCCAGTCTGTAGTATCACAACCGACCATTTAAAGTAGCAACAATATCACGGTGGATTGTAGTTTTGAGTGGGAAACAACACATCGATGATATCCGGAAAGCCGCAGATGACACTCTTTCCTTCACGGCAGCTTCAGACGAGGTGTGAAGCTGACAGATCTTCTTATGGGATTATGCTGAGAAGAGCTAGGTAACTCACAACAAGTATCAGTTTGGTTCCCGGTACAGTGATGAGCCCATCCATGTCACGGTAGTCCGCTCTCCGATTACTCGCAATCTGACTTCGAAGTTCGATGACATTAGAGATGAAATCGTGGAGTCATTCAAGGACTATATCCCACTCACCGAAGGTAAGTTGAAACAAAGGTTGAGGCAACAGCTGCTTACCACGTATATACTTAGACTGGACTCCTGTGCCAGCATACGATACTCTCATGCATATTATTTGTCGTACGACTAACCGCTATCTCGTCGGGCTCCCCGCTTGTGGGTATTTAAAATCTATTCAAGCGATGTTTGACACAACTCTGTTTAGGCCGCGAACCAGGCTATCGTTCACTCAACGAGACCTTCACAGTCAATATCATGGTGAATGCTCGGATAATCAATTGTTTCCCAAAGTTCCTGCGACCGTCTGTCGTGGTCCTTTCCTCATAGTTTTCTGTGACTAACGGTTTAACAGATTTATCGCCACATGTTTGACAAATTCACGCAGAGATATAACAAGAGTGCTTCAGTACCTTGGACCTACCATTGAATCGAGAGTAGCTCAGGCAAGAAGTAAACCAGAGCAAGGAGAAATGCCAGTCTGTCAATCCTCGTCTTCATATTCATGGACATGCATTGATCAGGATGACAGAACGATCTGATCAGCTGGTTGATGGAATCTTCAACACACGAAAGTCAACTCGACCCTCGTGAGATTGCCATGCGCATTTTGGTGCTAAATTTCACGGCAATCCACACTAGTTCAATGGTGAGCTTGACCATCTATCGGGTACCACTAAACCTTCAAAAAATGCACAGTTCTTGACTCACGCTTTGTACGACCTCGTTGCTCATCCAGAATTTGTCAAAGAAATGCGCGAGGAAGCAGAGACTATGATCGAGGCATATGGTTGGACCAAAAACAGTATGCAGAGAATGCGCAAGATTGACAGTTTCTTGCGAGAATCACAACGGTTTACCGGGCTCGGAAGCAGCAAGTCCAAACTGATTGTTGCGGATTTAGCATGGACTCAATTTCTATTTGATTTAGTGAATTTAATTCGAAAAACTCTCAAGGACTGGACACTATCTGACGGAACACACATTCCGGCCGATAACTTCATTGCAATTGCGAGCGATGCCATGAATAAAGATGAGGTTCGTTTCTTGTACAGATGCAACGAGACATGAAATAACGATAAGTTAATTAGGCACTATTTCCTGATGCCCACTCTTTCAAAGCATTTAGATTCTCAGACATGCGTGACAGAGACGGAGAACTGGATAGTATCAAGCACCAAATGGTTTCTTTGAACTTTGATCAAATTGTCTTTGGACATGGCCGGCATGCATGGTACATGACCTCTTAAACAGTGGACACCTCGATTGATATAATCTTATAGTCCTGGCCGATTCTTCGCCGTCAGCGAAATCAAGGCCATTCTTGCTCATATTTTGTTGGAGTATGATGTACGAACTGAGAGTGGTTCACTGGCGCGTCCCCCTAATATCTACTTTGAAGCAATAACTATCCCTAACCCGAGAGCGAAAGTTATGTTTAGGAAAAGGCAGATGGTTTAGTGGAATAGGATGATTCCTTTATGTAATTCTCATCTTTGTTACAGCTCTGTTTGTTTTTTCCTGCTGTTACGATATGTATCTACCTGTCTTCCGAGACACGAATCTAGGAGTGGTTGTTTACCCGTTCTCAAGCACGTAAAAAATCTCTGTTTCTTCCATTGGTCTCTGAACTCGTGTTGGCTACGAGGTGACGAAAACTATTTTCTTGATTATGTTTGTACCATGAACTTGGCCTATTATTAGATGGTTGGGGGAAACCTGTTTATCCCAGAAAAGTCCGTGGGGCGATGCAAACACGGGAACAATACTTCTATAGATAGGCAAATCAGAATTACAGTGATGGTACCCCTACTATTTGAATTAGCAGTAATTTTCTCATCCACCAAGGACCCTCCTCAAGACAAAACAAGCTAGAGGCAGTGGCCGGAAATTCGGTGTTGTCATAATGAGCACCATGTGCACGAAGGGTAGATAACTCGCCTCAACGTTGCAGCACAAGACACGTGTGCATGACGGTGATCTAGAGGGATCACATTTATCCTGAATATACACTCTCTCGGAATTCATTCATTATTTGAAGCGTCCCAAAGAATTTTTCTATAGTCAAAGTTCTTACGGTGACCCACAATCAATAGTCCATATTTTTTGGTCCACAAGGCTGGCGGGCAAAGAATAACACTTCTTAGGTTCTATAGGCACTATCAAATATCCTATCTCCAAAATCTTGTTCTTGTTCTATTTTTCAAGGCCAGGGACTGAAGAGAGGGATAAAACTTGCCCAAAATGTGCCCCAATATATGCTGTTGGGAGAAACAAATTCGAGACACCTGACATCTGATGGTACCCAGAGGACTCGTAAAAATAGAGCATGTGATAATAGTCCAGATTGTTTTGGCAGTCACTGACATCCAAATACCACAAAGGTCAAACTCAAGTTTGTGCTGTTCATAAAACAGAAAAGCAACTAAAATTGCATTTGTATGATTTAATGAAGTACATATGGATAGCGTTGTAAGTCCTTGAGTACATGCATAAAATGTGGTATCTATAGGTCAATTAAAAAAAAAAACACAAAATGAAATCGAAGTCATGAGACTTCTTCCATGTCGTCGTCGTCGTCATCTTCATCTTCATCATAATCTTCATCAAGTTCCATCTTGACGCCCAACAACTCTCCTGAGTTGCTGGTAGGAACATTCTCAGCCTTAATCTGTAATAGAGACGTAAGTGGACCAGAGGCTGTTGTAAAATCTCATGTCACGTACATTTTCATCTTTGAAATTGTCTTTCAGTTCCCACATTCCATTGTGCTCACCACTGCGGTGCAAAAATGCAATCTCTGACAACACCTCCTTGAGGTACACCTCAGGTTGTTGCGTTTTGTCACGTAGTGGCCGTAGACCCCAGTGTGGCGTATCGCGAAAATGAGAGAAGAGTTGATCGAGAAGTTGATTTCGAGGGATACGAGCCATGCGTTCGAACCCTTTTTGCGGTTTTGTCCTCGTTTTCTGTGATCGACATTAGTGAGCAAGGCGAAACAGACAGATGACAAAATACACACGACAAGGTCACTGAAAGCTCCTCCACCGCCAGCACCAACTCCAACACCACTACTGAGTCTGTTAATTCCACCACGTGGTACACCAGTTTCCTCAATCCTCTTGATCTGCCTTGATTTTATGTTATGCATCAGATGCCGTCTGCGCAACTGATTCCTATAGGTCTCGCTGAAGGATGGCCGAAGATTACATTCGTGCTTGATCCGTCCTGTAAGGATTGTTGTCCGTGCTCTGGAATTGTACGGCACACTTGAACCATGAACGGATAACGAAGAATCCTTGGGCCGTTCTGCAACAACAATCTGGTTTTCAACAGCCTCATTGACCATATCAAGCTCATAGCAGTCTGGTTCTGGTCCAGTAGTGACATAAGAGGTGGCAAAGTTGAAAGTAGGGCGGTTAGATTGTTGGGATGACGGAGGTGGTGGAGTGCTACTAGCATCGCTTTCTTGGCTACTATTCGGATTCTTGTTCGGTGGAAGAAATAAAACAAAGCGTGATTTTGCGCCAGGCGTTCCTGGTGGAGGCGTATACACACGAATTGTGGCCAAGTGAACGTCTTCAGCTCTGACAGCTGTCCATCGTTCTAGCAGAAATTTAGGCATCTGAAAACGCATTTATGTGAACAAGCGTTGTGTGCGACGGTGCATGATAGGGACCTTGACGAGCCACACACGCCCATTGCCTTGGTCCAGCATAAGGTGTTCATCTGGGTCAGGTTGGGCGTCATCGTCGTTTGCAGTTTCGGCGTCAAAATGTTTTTTCTCGTCATCGATAATTTCATCCATGGCTAGCTTGATTCTATGAGTAACCAGAGTATTAGAGTGTTAGGAAAGAAGACAGAAGACAATAGGCAATGCCAGCACGTGATGATAGTAATTATATAATCACAGTGCCACAACTCGCTTCTTATTTCTGCTGAAATCTCTGGATATACCGTACTTGCTAAATGGACTGCTTATCCTCCGTCATTGCGGAACTACGACGGAACTACGACTCGGGTGCTTTTCCGCCGGTCGTTATTTATCCTCACTAGCGAAGTATCAATCTCAGGAGTCACCTATCAAGGCAGACGACTGAGGGAGTGAATATACGCTAGCAGTTTTATATGAGGGTGTCGTTGCCTCCATTATTGATGAAAAAGGCAATCTACTCAAATGTGAGACAGCCTCAAATTTGATCTGGGACATAGGGATGATGGCCAAGGGTGATATCGGCACCTCGAGCGCTGGTCCTGTCCGACACTCACAATACAATTATACCCACGTGGATGATATCTGTTTCAGTTTATATTAGTCTCACTCAATGGGGGATACTATGGCTAATTCGATACTGCTAAATTTGTCTATTGTGACTTGTCATCAACAGATATATGACAGCTCTCTTCGACAGCTTGCACATAGGCGACCCCTCCATCCGATGTCCCCCATAATTCATGAGTATCTTCCCTACGAAGTCTTTCGTGATATTCTTTTTCAAGCAGCGCTCTCTGCTGATCACCATGATGTCCGACAAACACTTTTTCATCAATCATCCTGGCCCCATCTTCGGGAATCAATCAAATTCTCAAGCGTCTGTTGGGTCTGGCGTCAGATTGTGACGTCTGACCGAGTTTTCTGGCTTAATACCTCTTTCACAAATTTCATACACCCTTCGCCATCCCACGCACTCGATTGTATGGAGGCTGTTTTGGAGCGTTGCAGCCGAGGCTTCAATTGCATCAATTTGGATTTCCAATCGCTCAAGGATGCAGATAATGCTGAAGCAATCATCGAGGGTGCTCTGGACATCCTACTCAAAAGCGCCCCTGAAATCCCATCCTCGCAGTGGATGAAATTATACTTGTCCGCTGCAGATAAGGAACACATTGGCATCATTTCCGATTATTTTCATTTTAAAGCATCAAGAGGCGCCCGCACTAAATTAAGCTCCATCACAACACTTGGGGTGGTGTTTATAGACTCACAACGGGTCGAGAATCCATCGACCACATTCTACCAGGAGATGAAAGTACTTCCCAGGTTCAATACCCAGCATTTCCCTAATATGACGCACCTACATCTGACAGATGTGTTTGCTGTCATCTCGACTTCGAATATCCACCAATGTCCCCTATTGTCCGAAAAAATGATGTTCGAACTATGGCTTGATCGGTGGACATACGCCATCGAAGATTCTGTCTTTTTATCCGACCAGGCCATGCCACCCTTCCACCTCGTTACAGACTCATACATGAACTTCGTCTATTCTTCGTTCTGCTCTGCGACTGCCCTTACAGTCCATTTTCCAACACCATCAGCCTCTATTTCTTCTGACGAGACTGTCCTCAGTCTTCCAATGAGTACGAGCATTTCAAACGTGGCTCGATTCTTCCTCAGAAATGATCTTCATGGTCTTCGCACCCTCCAGTTGAAAAATGTTACTCCTCGAATATGGCTCGCTTTTCTCTCGTTGCTGAAGCCACTTCCTTCTATGCTACTAGCGGGAGATCCGTTTTTACGCCCTTTGTCGCCCTTACCCTGGGAAGAGATCAAACTGTATCTTGCGTCTAACCTGCTCCCGACTGTCTCTTCTCCGCATCCAGACTGCGCCACCCCAATTGTGGTCAGACCCGAGGAAGAAACTATCAGTTACAGTCTGTCCAGCATGGATAATCCAAACAGAGACCCTCCCTTAATTAAAGAGATTAAAGAGAAGCTTGGATTACCCTTCGATGTTGAAGTTGAGCTGTTGAAAGCTGCAAACTTGGGAGAATTGCAAGGCTTGGTGATGCGTTGCTTACCAGCGATTATTTTGAACCTCCCTAAATCCAGGATCGATTTCTACAGCACAGAGGAAGAACCTCCGCTGGATTCCGGCATCACTCGTATATGATGACTTGAGATGTAGTAAGACAATAATGTCTAGTTTTTCACGCTGTAATGTTGTCAAAGTACCCTCAGCGTTGAAATAAAAATCTATTCTGCCCTTTCCTCCAACAAATCCTCACTATCTGTACCTCAGTTCCAAGCCTGAAAGATTACCACATCGGATAGTTGATTGAACTTGTACTCACTCCTTGGCTGGTCTCATAGATAATGATATATCGGTATAGTTGTTGAAACGGATTGATGCAGAAGGTCACGCTCCGTCCAAGACATGACTCTCCGACATCAGAGATATGTTACGCTCAGACATGCCTAACCCAAATGGAAGGCACAAATGAGTATTGAAGAATTGAACCGCCCACTTACCTCCCTCAGTTGATCACCCGCTGTGGTGTCATCTGAGGTGAATCTGTCTCCCAGTTATCATGTAGTTCCTACTTTAATATCACCTTGTAGTCGCATTATCTTTTAGGTACTTAATACATAGCTGGTCACCCGCACTGTTTCATTCAATGTTTCTCAAAGGTGACTATAAAAAAGGATATT
>Ga0153986_1000324_pt1 | contig 15041 bp, 23 predicted proteins | sample TSGA070MetaG_FD_104724 | JGI IMG/M metagenome (GOLD analysis project Ga0153986, IMG submission 104724) | Attine ant fungus gardens microbial communities from Georgia, USA - TSGA070 MetaG | ecosystem: Host-associated > Fungi > Mycelium > Unclassified | place: USA: Georgia, Alexander Wildlife... | reverse complement strand
CCCACAATCTCCACCATATCCACGAGAACGAAAATACCATCGCCCCTGCACCTTCATCCACTGAGCAGCCGCAGCCTCAACCCCAGCCCGGCCTGTTTGAGGACATTGCAGACGACCTTGGTCTCCCTCCGCCCAAGCAGTTAAGGGCCTCTTTCTGGAAAGTCTTTTCGTAGCCCGTATTACATACGATCCCACCAGCTATAATAAAAGTTTGTGTGACAATGCGTGACGGACGAAAATGCATCTCCCATCACCAATCGTGCGCACCCGCTTGTTCCATGCCTCAGCATCTCGGCAACACCTGGTCGCACCACCACACCCTGTTTCCAATATGCGCCCGGTCATCTATGAGGATGCGCCCCCAGATCCTCAACCCCCCGCTCTCCTTCCCCATCCTTACTCTCTCTTCGAGTTCTCCAGCACGACTTGTAACGACCAGGCATCCAGTCTCGAGCTCCAGTTTAGATTACAACGACAACAACTCGATGCCTTCCACCACAAGTTCTGGTTGGATGTGAGTCCCCTCCCTCCTCGCCATACGATCCCTTACCATCTCGGGCTCAGAGCAATTCTCGTTTCGAAGCCGCTAAAAATGCTATCCTTTTATCCCTTCCGGAATCGACCACAACCCTACACAAAGAGAGTGCTTTATCTGAATTCTATAAACAATGGAATATGCAAGAGAAAGACTCCACAGATGCTTATACCGTTGAATGGCGTCGTCGTAATCGGTCGCTCGTTCTTCTCGAACTTCGCATTTGGTATCAGAGATTTACATCACGTATTAGCAGTCTCTTGTCTTCTTCAGCAGCAAAACAATAATGCCAGCAAAACAATCAAAACTATTTTATCTGATTGACTCTGTTAGCATTGAAAAATATCAAGCAATAAATGATACATGAAAACACTGCACAATGAGTAGCCAATGTATTATTACTGTTCCAAGGCCACATCCTGGGAAGCCAACTCATATACTCTCATTAGTAACTCCTCGTCCAGATCATAGTCGCCGAGCGCATCCATCTCTTGAACATAGTCGTTCATAATCGTGTCCAGTTGTTCTGGTGACATTGCCGACCACCTCGATACTAGTTCTTCCGGCTGTGAAAGTTCAAGAGCCTCATCAGGTGTCACTTTGTCAGGCTTCACCTCGAAATCCTCATATCTGGATAACTGGTAGAAGAGGACGTCATACAGCGCCGTGTCCTTCAAGCACTCATCAACCTCTGCGTCAGACATGTTCGCCGTTTTTCGTATATCATTCCAGCTGCGTCTAGTCAGCTTCCGTTTTCCTACTCCTCATCTGAAAAACTTACTTGTCGGCGAGATACACCCGTCGCCAGATTGTCCGTAAAGCGGACTTTTTGCGCGCCTCCGAGAGGGTCTGAAGAAACTATAAGTCATCATACTCAACTTTGATATGTACTAATTACCGGGGCACGGCTTATAAGCTGCAGAGCTATACCGTAGTCGTCCGGTGTCTCTCTATTATCCTTCAGTGTCAACACATCAGCAACGTCTTCTACCGGGATCACTTTGCCTTGTAAAACTTGGCGAACAGAATCTTTGAACACCTATCCGCACGTCGATGCAGGTCTTCTCATGCTTTAAAGGTATAACTCACGTATAGCATGCCTCCTCTCTCAGTCAGCTGGGCAGCCTTACTTGCCACAACGATGTCAATTTGCTCCTCAAGAGGACGACGCCCACGAGCGCCTGTCAGAGCTGATTCAAAATCTTCCAACAGAGTCTCGTGCACACTAATCAAGTCAAGCTCATCATGAAATCCTGGTATTCTTGTTCAGCCCTTCCTTTGAAAAAAAAAAAGTAAACTGGACACTCACGGCCAAGTATATCTTCATCTGGTGACGACCCTTTGTCATATACCTGAGCCATGTATGCCAATCTCCCAAGACTCAACATAACCTAGAGTGACATTCACAAACAACTCAAATCGTCATAGACTCATAACTCACATGTTTTACTTCCAGATTCTGTGTCCCCTGGGCCTCATGAAGAAGAGCGCTACTCGCAGCATCAAAGTTCTCCTTGCCGATATCATCCAGCCACGAGATTGCGGGGTTGGGCTTCTCAGCAAAGAAGTTACTCAAATAACCCTGTTTGTCTTCCCGAGAGAACATCACTCGCAATTCTCCATGCTGGACATACCATTGATACAGCTCGCGTGTGAACTCCTCCTGGTACTTGTCAATATAGGTCTGGATACGCTCGGCATTGGGATTCTGATTAGGCGGATAGACGGTCCCAGAGTTGCAAAGAGCTACAAGAGAGCGAAAATCACAGTGTACTTCTCCCAGGGTAAAAGCAGGGTATTCATATCCATATCGCACTGTCTTGGATGAGCTACTGTAGAGCGAACAAAAAAAATATGCGTACTGAGCGTTTCTAGCACCTCAGACCGAAGTAGGCCAAACCTCTGTTCCAGTTCTTCCATATCGGAAGGCTCGTCAGTAGCTAGACCGCTTTAATTTTTTTTAAGAATCTCAGTCCTAACTTTCAGCCGATATAGCTTACCTGCCCAACCACTGTAGCCTCTCCCTGAAACAAGCGAGCAGAATCTCAGCAAGTTCCGGGAGCTGTCTTCCGAGTGCTGGTTGTGTTCCTCCAATGTGGACTTCTGTTGCTTCTGCCGACGCGTTGAATAATGCTAGCACTGCATCAATAACCGCAGGTCGACTTGTCCACGGATTAACCATAGGGAACTCAATTGCATAAACACTGTGATTGGCAATGCGGAACTCAAAGGCTGAACGCAAAATGGTTATTACGATCAGGACCGCTTCAAATAATACTTGAGTAACATCGTGGCCTTTATTGGATATTGCTGTGTCTCCTACTTGTTTGATCAGCCTACCGATATCAGCAGTTCGTAGGCGGAAGAATGCTCGCAGGACGTCCTCGTATGGGCCCTCGTGGATGTTTGCCATGAATACAGTTACGGCATCACTCAACACGCTCAACTGTGGATTGGTGCTACATGAAGTCAGCTTGACTCAACAACAGAAGTAAAGTCAAATTTTTCCTACGTGAGGAGACTGTTGTACTGTAGCCATAGCTGATGAGCCGCATTCATCTTCTCACTATCAGTAAGAAGTTGCTGCCGACTTGTCTGAGAAAACTGAGAAAAAGATTGAACTCACAGGACACGAGATCATAAACCAAATATCTCACCTTTTCAAGAACAGAATTGGCATTGATAAATCGAATTAACAAGTTCAGACACTCTTTACGGCTGAGCAATTGTGAAGTTGAATCGTGATTCTTGCGTATAATTTCTGTTGCTGTACAAGTGTCAAATAGCGCTACATGTAACAATTATCACAACTTCCGTACCTGAACGAAGAACAGCTGAGCTGAGCTGTTCAGCTGCCTGCATCAGACTTTCTGCATCAGCCTCAGGAGGAAAGCTGAATTGAAGAGGATTCTGTTGAAAGATACGTGAGGACGCTTCTCGAAGAGGTGGATAAACTTACTTCGTTCAGCGTGCCGTAGACGATTGCTTGCATCATTATCTGTTTCACAATACTCATATGACCAGTCCTAGAAATCTCATTAATGAAAGCCAACGAACGGCATTCGCCAATCACTAACTGGTAATCAAAAGTGTTGATCTTCTCTTTGTCCACAGTAACTCTCATCATTATTGAAGCCGTCGATATCAACAAGGTTCCGTTGGTTTCGTATGCGCCAACACCGAGGATCCTGTCGGTTGCAGATTTGAGTTCCAGTCGGTCCCGGTAATCTGAATCTGAAAGGTCTTCAGGGTCTGCATATCAACCAGAGTTGGAAACGCATACCTCGGGCAACCAGAACTACCGCATCGCTAAATTGTACGACGATGATAGCACCACCAGCCAAAAACTGGATCCGAGGTGGTGATTTACTAGCGGAAGCCTTGGTACCAAAGATAAGTGCTCCAAACGACTGACATGAGAAACACCGGCTCACTCTTTGATATGGAATAACCTTGATGTTTTCAATTACGAACGTATCTTTCTGTGCCGATAATCTCGCCAACATAAAGATCTCACACTCCTCAGACTCGCCACTCGTAACCTCCTCTGTGAGCACATATGACCCTAGTACTACAAGCTTATCCTCACTTTACCACATTTTTCAATAAAAATACTCAAGATCTGCAGATAAACAGAAAACGCACCTTTCATAACCAAGATCAATGAGCTCGAGATTCGACAATTCATCTGTAACCCCGGATGCACCCCTGATAGCTGACTCCAATAAGGTCGAGACATCTATGTCTGATAACAGGTCTTCCCAACCCTCCGACTTCAATTCCCACTTTTGTATCCTCTCGCCGACTAAAGTCCAAACGATACATCCGCCTGTAGCCGAGGGTTTTCCAAGCGCAATAGAGTTAACGCATGCATTCGTAACAACCACAGGACTGATATTCGAAGAGCCAAAGAATGAAGGAATGAATCGGGAAAGGGAATTTGAAGGCACAGGGCGGGAGAAGAGTCGTGAAACAAGGTGATATTGGCCTCCAGTGGGAGTGAGGATGAGTCGGAGAAGTTGTCCAGAAGATGTGCCAATAAGAAATGTTTTGGCCTTGCATACCAGAGGTACGTTATTGAATCAAAAGGCAGACAGAAAAGAAGACCAACTCACATTAAATCGAACGAGATTTGTTACACGTTCATCTTCCATCAAATTCAGCTCCATCGTCGTAAAATTTTTGCCACCCCCTAAACCAGCACCCACACTGTCCCATATCCGTACTTGGCCATAAACTGAGACAAGAATGAGTCCTGGCTCGCGGTCTGTACCTTGAGGAAGGAAAGCATATAGAGGTAGATTTGTGACTCCGTCATGCTGAGGACACGGAAATATATAACACATAATCGGCGTCCCACGAGTGGTCTGAACGACGATGATCAGCTTCGGCTGAGTGTATACTAAAGTAAGCCCCACCTGGACGTATTGCCATGCAAAACATGTCTGCACGGACACTATAAGCGCGAAACCGATGACTGTATCCACAGCACCACTATAAGCTTCTGAGGTATCTTTAAAGAATAAACGAATGATCATCATTGTTTACAAGGACCCATACCAGCGTTTTGGAGTACCTCCCTCACTTCCACAGGTAGAGTGGCGTAGGAAGAAACTGTCAATTCGCTTGACTTGGCAAATATTTTTTCATCGCGTGTTCGTGTAACGCTCTTCTCTGTCCTAAAAAATTCTGTCTCATCGGCATCCATGAAGGTATTTTGCTGATCATTGATGGGCGGTGAGCTGAGACGCGTCGATGTCGGTGCAACCCCTCTGGACGACTTCCAAGGGGAGGATATGGGACTTTGCCTCACCCTTGAAGAGTAACGTGTCAAAGGCGCTGGAGTTCCTGGTGGAGAGGTGAAGGAAGCCATGATACCAATTTGTGATTCGATGCTCAGGATTGAACTTGACCATAGGCAAGCAAGGCCAAAGAGATTAGTTACGTAATCAACATTTATTCCGGTCGATTCAAGTTTGATGGGTTTGTACTTGTGGTACATATGGTATTCAGCAGGATGGTAAGTTTTTTGATTTATTAACAGTTCAGTCCAAGGGCATGCCGAGTGAAGTTGTGAGATCTGTAAGATGTATTTGTTGTACTGCTGTTTCGTTGCTGCTGATGTTTTCGAGGCCTTGGTATAGATACTTTAACCTCTCACCACCAAGCATCGGGGAATTGATTGGGATTCAGAATACAGGCAAGCTCGTACATTGGTTGATGCACGGCTTCCCCAAGCTTCAGTGAATTGTAAGGTCGCATGTTGAATCTGATATCTGTGCTTCGGACTCCAGGCTCAAGTCCAACCTATCACATGGTCACTCTAATGTTGTTGTGAGCGGAATCTTCACCTAACTCAGCTAGGAGGGGAATGTTGAACTGAGCTATAGGATGTCAGGTGCTACTTCTGGTGGAGTTATTTCTCGTCGAACCATGGACCACCTACCCATTTTAGAACAGTCCAAGACAATAAGGAACTCAGTGGGAAGTACTGGCATGACATGGTGGAACTCTGTTGTGTCATTTGCAGGGTGGTACTCACTCCCCAAAGGGCCTTTCTTCACATAAGGCTGTATCACTGAGATCATCATATACGAGTTACAAGACGGCGTTTCTTAGAATTGTGCACTTAGCTGAGTGTGGAGTCAAATTACCCCACTGTGAACACTCTTCACGGCATCGAGCCCCTCAGCGGCCTCACTTTGTATACAAAATCTCTTCTGTGTCCTCATGAGGGGTGTCATGCAATCTATGCTTCAGGTGGCTCCATGTGCAAGCACTTCAAAGGAAGCTGGAAAACTTCCAGATACTTGGGTCATTGTTCCAGCCCAAAGGTTGGATAATTTCCTTCCCAATTCGTATTTTCGAGTCAAACAAGTGGTACCAGTGATACAAGATAAAGTGGGCCCGAAGAATGACAGAGTGAGAGAAGCTGGTGGGACTATTCAAAAGGTGCTTGGCAAGAGGACACATAATTATTAATGGACAATAATCATCTAGAAGATACATCAGCACCAGGGAGATAATATAGCAAGGTTTCAGTTTTATTCTGTGTTTTAACATGTGTTTGAACATTACATGTAGAGCCCAAGCTAACATCTTGTCATTAGTAAAGTTGTCATGAACAGGAGAGAAATAAAACAAATCAAGAATATATGAAAATGGAATAGATAGTGTGATCTGTTGCAGAAGGGGGAATGAAGATGAAGAAATATATCAAGTCCTACCCACTCTGGAGGACAGATAAATATCCAGTGCCTTGTGATTACACAGTTATGAGTGAGATTAAATAATTCACTTCCACTTCCATACTTCGGTGATTTCCTGGAGCTCAATCTTGGCAGCTTCCTAAGCGGTTTGCATAATGTTGACAAATGTCTGAATCAGTCACGGCAGCCTGAAGCAAGCTAACACAGAAAAGACCATTCCCACTTCAGGCATGCCCATTGACAAGACATAATATGCAAAAGGTATCATAGATAGATTAAGCTAATATATACAATAAAGACATGATATCCTGTCTATCTAACCTCCATTCGATATGATCCGAAAGGTGAAGATGACAAAGCGTCACATTTTATCTGCCACCAGAAGTGAACTTAGTGACGGACTTCGTACCTGGAAGGGGTCAGCGATTTCGAAAGGGGTCTACATCAGTGAACCTCACCCTCAGAGATAGCATGTTTAGACAGTTCACCGGGAAGGATCAAGCGAACGCTAGTCTGGATTTCCCGAGAAGAAATGGTTGATTTCTTAGATAATGAGGCAAGTTCTAAAGCAAGAGTGAGGGATTATTGTAAGGAGTGGGTATCATACATACTGGAGGCCTCTGTGGCAATGCGCTCAAAAATATCATTGACAAAAGAGTTGAGGATGGCCATGGCCTTATTAGAAATACCAGTGTCAGGGTGCACCTGCTTGAGCACTGCAAAAATGTGAGGATAGGTACATGATGAACCGAGTCGACCAACCCTTGTAGATATAGGAGCTGTAAGTCTCCTTGCGCGACTTCTTGCGTTTCTTTTTGTCGGGTTCCGCGCCACCAGATGCCTTACTCTTGCTGGCGGTCTTAGAAGCGTCAGACTTGACGGGTGCCTTGGAGGCAGTAGAAACAGGGGCTTTTCCGGCGGTGGAAGCAGACGGCTTCACATTCATAAGTCAAAGCCTATGAGTTCTTGTAAAGCTCAACCTACTTTTGGCGGCATTGCTGAGCTAGTGGTCGTCAAGGAAGAAGGTTTTGAGTAAAGCCATCTCAAGTCGCGCCTTTTGAACCGACATGATTTGCGGACTTTGAATCTGCATATTTCACACATTGCGCGTAATCAACAACAAGGGGCATCTCCACGTGATCACTTTCTAATTCCGCAACTCTAAGACTTTATCTATGAGGTTCAGTGTATCAACTGGGAAAGTGGAAGTGAAGTTCCGTAGTAAATGTAGAAGTCAAGAAGTGCCATACAAAGGAAATTACAAAGAATAGAGAGAAGGAGTAATTTTTGCTGCGGTTATAATTGATTGTCTTCGGGTCTTCCGTCAAACAGCTTTTCAGGAGTGTGTATAATCTTTATAGATAGTTTTTTATCTATCGAAAGATGCTACTTCTTTTGCCATATAGATATAATTGTCTTGTAGGGATAGAAGAAGATACCAGCCTCCTCATCAGCCCATTCCTTGTCTTCACCTTGCCTGACAATTTGCCTGATATTTTGACAAACTTCCGCTTTGAGATCGGGAGGAAGAACTGCAATATAACTTTTGCTGCAGGCTCTCTCAATAACAACTTTTTCCGTCGTAATCAGCGAATAGGAGTAGATAGATTCTTTTGGTTGTTCAAAAAACTTGTGATAGGATAGTGTGTCGAAGGTTTGTTTCCATAAAAGAAGACGGAATTGAGGACTTCCTTGTTCATGTACCTCGATGATATCCCTGACACTGGCCACCCAGCGAGCTGCGTCTCTGTCAAGGACGGAATTAGTTCATATCTTTATATGTTATGCCGCCTTACCTGTCTTCCAGGTTCCAGATACACACCACTGTTCCGTGTGATGCAAGGATTCGCGCGAACTCGGCAGAAGCAAGATTGTAATCGGGACACCAGTGGTAGGCCTTTTGAACAATGTAATTCTTTTTTGAAAATCCAGCAGCCTTTAGCTATACCTGTGCGATAACAACGAGATCAGCCCAGCCATCTTCGACCTTGGTATTCTGGAATGTTCCGTCCTGGAGACAGATGCGATCATCTTGGATAGTCTGGGAGAAAGTTTCGCGCATTCCCTCGCTCGGTTCGACTGCCACATAAGCTTTGATGTTTTTGGTCCATGCTGGATGAGCTAAGAGGGCCTTTGTGAATAATCCAGTCCCAGATCCAATTCTGAGAGGATTAACAGCTATGGAATGTAGGTCTATCAAATTTGCATACTCAACAATGTTGTAAGGTCCGGGAGTCCTCAAGGACTTGAGTATATACTCGAGGGCATCCGATTGGTAGCTGGGACGAGCACTGCAAAAAATATTTTTAGTTCACGGTGACAATATAATGAGAGACAGGCTGACCGATCATAGAGTTCGTTGGTGCCAGTTGCAAAACCCTCCTGGGCAAGAGTATGAACAGTATGAACAGAGGACATTGTATAAGGAAAGCGGTGTGGGAGGAGATCGATTACGCCATACTAGGCAAAGGCATAACCCCTTTTACAAGTTTTCAGACAAATCTTGTCTTTCCTCATCTCTCATGGACCTCCTCATCTATTCCCCAATGGGCAAATATTCTTTCAGAATAACAGATAGTGCCCTTCTTGTCAACCATGGTAGTGTGCCCATCCATCCTTGCCTTTTTCTCAATTCACATCCTGTTGCCTGTTGTAGTTGTTTCAACGCTAACCATACAACACCACTATGTCCTTGAAAGCCATTTCGATGACGATGAGCACCTCTTGCATGTCTCGTACTTGACAGACAAGCTCGACAAGAAGAAAGGCACATCGCTGGAGCTTGTTCAGGTTACTGGAACGGTACAAGACAAGGTACAGGCATTTGAGTGGGTGGAGAAACTCATGAGTGTGGTCTATGATGGTGAGCGAGCTCACTTGGAGCACGACCTATCCTTGATGGTGTCAATAGATCACGGCATCCAACGGTCACGGCGTCTGAGAGTCCTAGTCAATCCCAATGGAGGTGTCGTACGTTCACTTCTGTGCCGTCTTATCACAGTACTCATTCGTCCACCAATCTAGAGAAAGGGATCTCTCATATTTTCAAAGATAGTCGAGCCAATATTTCGCGCAGCTGGATGTCAACTAAATGTCACTCGTACGTAGTGACACTTTTCACTAGGCTTGGTTTCGGTTTGATCTCTCCTCCAGAGACAACTCACAACGGACATGCACATGACGTTGCGAAGGATCTTGCGACAAACTACGATGCCGTGGTGACAGTCTCTGGTGATGGGCTCGTACATGAAGTCCTCAATGGCTTCGCTGAGCATGCTGATCCCCTCAAGGCGTTTACTATACCAGTCGTTCCCATACCCACAGGTTCTGGAAATGGCCTTTCTTTAAATCTACTCGGTGCACAGGTAAGTCTTCATGATTTGCATTGCAACCGAATAATCATGGCCTTATCTCTGGGGCAGCATGGCTTTGATGTCACGAGAGCTGCGCTTAATGTAATCAAAGGTCTGCTGGTCGTAATTTCACGATTAGGTTGTGAACTAATATTGCCACAGGCCAGCCAATGAAAGTTGACTTGTTCTCGTTTACACAGGACCACAAGAGGTCCATATCTTTTATGTCGCAATCATTAGGGCTTATGGCCGATCTGGACATTGGAACTGAGCATCTTCGTTGGATGGGTGACACACGCTTCATGGTTGGTTTACTGCGCGGAAGCGAGTATATCTTCTTCTGGTCAACCCCATCATGGCCATGCTGACCAATTTTCAGTCGTCCAATTCAAAGCATGTCCAATTCAGTTGTCTTACAAAGTTGCTGAAGTAGACAAACACAAAATGGCGGAGCGCGTCTCCTTGCACCGGAAGAACAATAAGTCTGTACCCTTTGCAAGCTCGTCTTCCCCGGCTTCGGAAAACGACACAGCCGAAAGTCTCCCGCCGCTCAAGTTCCAACCAGAAGACACTGAGGGCTGGACAACATTCGACGGGCCTTTACTGTATGTTTACGCCGGAAAAGGTCCTTTTGTTGGGCGGTGAGCTAGTCACTCTCCTCAATACTATCTGGTTCATCCATCAATAGGGATTATATGGCCTTTCCTGTTTCACTACCAGACGATGGTCTCATTGACATCATGGCAATGCCATTGGTGTGTCAGATTACTTACTCCAATGTTCCGCCACTGATACCCCTAAGTCATCAAGGAAAGATGTTATATCGGCAATAGCTGGCGCAGACAAAGGGGAAAGCTTCTGGACGCAGAATGTAAGTTGATTGAGGTCCAGGTGTGAAGTTGGAGTTGACTCCTTTCCATAGCTTCGATACGTCAAAGCTCATGCGTACAGAGTGAAGCCTCTCAAGCCAAAGGGAAATCTTGCCGTTGATGGCGAGATGTTCCCCTTCAAGGAATTTCAAGTCGAAGTTCACCAGCGCCTAGGCACGCTACTTAGCCCCTACGGCCACTATGCTGTTGACTTCGCTCCTCGTCCTCCTTCCAGCCACAAGCGAAGGAAAGAAGTGGAGAGCATTTAAAAATTGTAGTGACTCGACAATCTCATAGTCTCGATAGGTAGGTATACCTTTCTTATTAGTTCACATTACTATTGTTTCACTACTGTTTACGCTCGATACCCCCATTTTTGTGTTTTATTTGTAATTTATTCATTCTCGTATGAAGTTACAACATAATTGCAAGGTTTTGACACTGATAAGGTGTAGTCCAATAGTGTAGTAGGAGAGACAAGTCGGTCGCTCTTCATAACAAATGTAAACAACATATCAGGAATAAAACCAGGAATAAACCGAGAAACGCCCTTTGTTACTATCAACATGTTTACTCAATCCTTGTCTCGAAATTTCGTTATCCCAATTACTCGACGGGGACAATCTTACGATCCTTTGAAAATTTGGATTGAAAACACTCCGATCACCACGCGAACCGACACCTTTCATTATGAGAAATTATCCGATCTATACATCACACTCCCAACACGCGATGGCTCTCGCAGACCTTACGTCGAGCCTCAGGCAGGTCAACCTGTACCACATGGTTCTCAACTCAATTTCTTTCATGCACGCTTACCGCAAGGCGAGTTACGTGCTGATGGGACAGATGGGAAGCTTTCTCCTCCAGCACCTTTCCTGAGGAGAATGTGGGCCGCTGGAAAGATGACTTGGAATAATGACAATCCGATGCTTATTGGTTCGAAAGCCAAGGCAAAGTTCAGCGTTGTAGATGTCCAACTCAAGGGTTTTGAGCGAGATAAACCTATGGTGTTTGTTAATCAACAGATTGAGTATGAGAATGAAGGGACGAAGATAGGACATTCATTGATAGAAGAAAGAGTTCATGTGTATTTCGAAGTCGACGAGAAAGAAGAGAAAAAAGAGTTACTTTCCAACAAACGTATGTTTTGTCTATGGCTAATTTAACTCAGCAACTCAGGTCTAGATCGGTTTTTTGTAAGTGCCTCAGCCACGCAAGCACAAGAAAGTCGAGCAGATTCCTTCTCAAATTGATTTTTCATTCACATATCTTCCGAACGCGGTGACACTCTTCCGATACTCTGCTCTCATGTTCAATGCGCATCATATCCACTTGGACAAGAACTATTCACAAATGGAGGAGGGATATGAAGGTACCCATAGTTTTCTTCAAATCGTACGTCAATACTGATGCCTTCACATCACTTAGAACGTTTGGTCCATGGCCCATTGACTGCTCATATGCTTCTTGAAACGGCTGTTTTCGAAAAGCCGGATATTCGCATAAAAACCTTCGAATATCGCGCCACTAATCCACTCATCGCCGGTAGACAGGTGACAATAAATGGGACTTGGACAGACAAAAATAAAGCCAAACTTTGGTGTGTGGACGAGACAGGTGTTGTCGGTATGACAGCAAGTATCACAACCGAGTAGATCACATGCTACTTTGTACAAAGTCTCACGGATCAATGGTAATATATCCTCGACTCGGCATGCTGTTCCTCCAGCGGTTTTCCAACCGAATCACACCAATCGGTCCTGTGCTGTCCGCTGCATGGAAAATGAACGAGCGCCGATAACTCAGTAGCTTGGGATTAGAAGTGCTAAAGTGAGCAAACAGCGCTCATATAGCGTGTCGTCGGGTCCGCTTGGATCCCACGTGTAAACCCCAAAATTCAGACAAGGGTATCAATGACTAGTGCTAGCTTTGGAGCCAAACGAAATGGCGTTTTGCAGAGCCGCGGTAAGGATGACGCAGTTCTTGTGTTCCAAATGGTCAACGCATATTTTCATCTATGGCGATGCTTCTAGTTTAAATAAACCCTAGGGTCGGGTGCCAAAACCAATATAGTAGATATCCAAAAAAAACTAGAATCCTGTTTCGTGATCAATGTATCAATGTAAAAGAAAAAAATAAAAATAACACCATCTAACATACCATATTTATTGCCAGCCTCTTTGCGATTTCGTCTACCCTCCGCAATTTTCTCTTCCAGTGTTTCGCGATTTGCGTATGCATCAGCAAGCATTGTCGCCAACTGATGTCTCGATTTCGCGATTCCACTCCGCTTGCTCGCCTATGGGACAATGGTGGGAAATTTCAATCAGCCAATTCTGGGGGAGAACACGATATGAAAAGAAAAACACTGACGTTGAGTTTCATATTTGGTTCTGCTGCTGGACCCATTGCGCCCTTTGTTAAAGCCTTTCTTTCTTCTCTTTCTTTGATCTCGATCTTGGCTTTCTGCATCTCCTTCATAGCGTCAACTTCGGAGGCGTTCCTCTCATATCCTTCAAATCCCTTTTGTGCACCCTTTTCTAAACCACGAACATATGCATCATAGTCGCTTTGCCACTTTCTCCTGAATGTTTCATAGTATTCGGGTTCATATGCAGTCCACTGACCCGAGGGTAATTGGTAGTAACCTGGGTATGGGTCCTGGGGTGTGGGCTCAGGGCGTTCAAATATAGGAACCGAGGGGGCAGAAGACAGTGTTGGGATAGAAAAGGTCGAGGTCGAGGTCGAAACAGACTTTCTCGTTGTTCTCGATTCGTCTAGTGAGAAATTCTCACAAATGAACATATGTGTGTGAATGGATGTTTTTGCCAAATTACATACCTATTGAGAAAAAGTCGACTGCCTCTGCAGTAGGATAGGCTGGTTTCGTATGTACCTTCTTTTTTGGATCATCTTCTAACGATACATTTGCCTTGCCTTTGATCAAAGACGGAGGTAAGAATGGCAACGACGAACCCCCGTTCGATACCGTGGACATGGTCGGCCCTTCCTCTTCGCCTCCCTCCTGCTTCGTTTTTGATGCAGGAACACTCGATTTTGAGTCAAACACCAATCCAGGTGCCTTTCCACCACCCAAGACACGTTGTTCTTCCTGCTGTTGCTGGTGAGGTACAGCCTTGCGCTGTTGAGGCGCAGGAAGTATAGACAACAAACTAGAAACACCAGCTCCCGACATTTTCTTCTGCCGCTTCAGCGCAGGTTTCTCCAGTTCTAAATCATCTATCTCTTCATCTCTATCCTTCAACAACGCAGGAAGTTCGATTGTGATTTTTTTTTTGGGCGCACGCTTGGTGATGCTTTTTATGGGTAACGAGTCGGATGAGGGGTTAGGAATGAGTTGTGGTTGGGTAGCTCTGGGGTTTTCATGTTCATTCTCACTCTCGCTTCCACTACCATAGTCATCCAATCCAAGCATAGACAATGATGAGGAGGAGGAAGGTCAATTAAGAGCTGATTAAGAGTTGATCAAGAGTTGCACGGTTTCCTCTGATCAATCACACTATACAAGTATATACAAATATAGGCACACATCTGCAGCATCTTTAAAAAGAATCATCAATTCTAAAGCCAACTACTCTAAATACAGCAGAAGGCAATTGGGGACATGGTGGCAGGCCCTGTGGCATGTGTTGTAAGCATGCCTCTCAAGTACCAACTATGTCATTAGTAGCCTAGAAGAAACAAGAAAACTACACTAAATGACAGACTCTTGAATATTTGCCTTCCAAAAATATCTATCCATCTAAAGACCTCCCCATCCCTTCCATTTGCAATATCCACCACCCCACCCTGACCTTTAACCCCTGTCTTAGAACTTGATTGTCATGGAATATCTACCATGCCCTAAATTCCCAAAGGTGATACCTGGATTTTGTAGAAGAACACATGTATTTGTAGTGAGCTATAGGCTCTTCTGTGTGGGTGTTATTCAGTGACAGAGTATTTGTAGGATTCTCTTTGAGGGTGAATTCCCTCTGGCCAATTGTTCAACCTCTAGATGGTGCCCTCTTCCAGCCTCAGTAAAGAACAGGTGCAAAGGAAACATGCCATG
>Ga0153986_1000323_pt1 | contig 15043 bp, 21 predicted proteins | sample TSGA070MetaG_FD_104724 | JGI IMG/M metagenome (GOLD analysis project Ga0153986, IMG submission 104724) | Attine ant fungus gardens microbial communities from Georgia, USA - TSGA070 MetaG | ecosystem: Host-associated > Fungi > Mycelium > Unclassified | place: USA: Georgia, Alexander Wildlife... | reverse complement strand
TCGATTTATCAATAACATTGAACATTATAAATCTCTCCCATAACATGAGACGAGGGCTCACTGTGGCTAGTCTCGATGACTCGCAGACGACAGAGCACTCTCTGCGGATTCCCCGCCCTCACAGAGCCGGGTGTGTGCCATTCTTTACCTTTACAACTCAGTTACTCAAATGCCTTGCAGGTTGCTGCAGCCCAGGTCGTACAATACCCCAGGACCACTGAGTTTCCAGTCAGGCGCCTCTCACTCCCAGGATTCTATCCGCCAGACAACCATGAAGCTTTCGGATTTGCATCTCCGTTCTTCGCCAGACCACTCCACGCCTTCGGGCCAACGGATCAGCCACTGTCCGTCTTTTTATAGCCTTTCATTTATCGCAAACTCATCGCTCCCTAGTTGATAGCTTGGGATCTGTGCCAACCTCGACTGCGTCCAAGGTCTGTTCTTGTCTTGTTATCAGGCGTGCAGATCTGATCTAATCTATACTATAGTCTGTCCTTCAAGGGCCCTCTGGCTTGTCCCTCCTTCGTCCTCAAGTTTCGGCTTCCACTTCACCACCATCGACGCCGGAAGATCTCACACCCAAGGCTCAGTACCAATTCAATCCAATTGACGATATTCCAGCCGATCGCCCGGACTTGCAACCTCATGATCACGACCCAACTAGACTCGAAGCTTCTGAACGGACCTCACTACTGGATGCACAACCTTCTCATCTCAAATCCAGTGCTCGAGTTAACAGAGAAACAAGCGTATCTGATGACATCCTATCGTGGCAGAAATTCATGAGACATAGGCTCCCGACGTACTCGAGCATGGCGTTGGCTGCTCTTCCGGCCGTGCTACTTGGTTGTTTGATCAACATTCTTGATGGTGTTAGCTGTAAGCGTTGCTGTCTTTCTGATAACCGCCCACAATATGAATACCTGTAGATGGTCTGATCGTGTTCCCTTCCACTGGAGTTTTCGCCGACCTTGGACCGATGGGTGTCTCATTGTTCTTTGTGACAGCCATAGTAGCTCAGTTAGTCTACACATTCGGCGGCAGTGGATTTGCGGGCGCGAATGGCAGTATGATGATTGAAGTAGTTGTATGTCTTCCATCTCTGAACCGCATCACTGGTCTCAAGCCTCAGAAATAGCCCTTCTTTCATATAATGGCCAATAGTATAGCTATTCAGCTCGGCCAAGACCGTCCAGAAGAAATTATTGCAACCACTCTGGTCGCGTTCGCTCTGAGTTCCATATTAACTGGCTTTTCGTTTTGTTTACTTGGTGCCCTCAAACTCGGTGTAGTAGTTGGTTTTTTTCCTCGTCATATCCTTGTTGGGTGTATCGGTGGTATCGGAATATTCCTTATCCAAACAGGGTTCGTCGCAAGTTGGGTCGTCAAATGCCATAATAACACTTTTACGTAGGCTGATGGTGAGCATACGAATGTCAGAACAGGATTTTACCTTGTCGCTTCAAACTCTGCGAGTTATGTTCCTGGATCCAAAATCATTTACTCTCTGGACTCTTCCTCTCGCTTTGGCAGTCCTGCTCCGAATCATTACCCGCAAATTTGATCATCGATTTATTTTCCCTTCATGTGCGTTCTGTGCTCACATCTGTTTCAACTTATGTTTTTGTCATTATAGATTTTGTCGTGATGGCCATTGTTTTCTACATCGTGGTCAATGCTGCGAGGCTCGATCTGGGAGAACTTCGCCAAGCGGGCTGGCTGTTTAGTTTGCCAAGTACGCCAGGGGGAAGTTGGTACAAGTTTTATACCTATTTTCGTACGTCGGTCAAGGTGATTTTTTGGATATTTGTTGCCCATCGGATATAGACTGGAAATGGATCAAGTTGGGTCCGCTGTGGTCAACACTTCCTACTCAATTTGCGCTGTGAGTGTCTTGATAGAGTAATTTGGCTCGGCGTTAAATTGTTTTAGATTATTTTTCAACATACTACACCCGCCTTTAAATGTGCCGGCGTTAGGTAAATCCGATACCTGCGATGATGATTCTTTTTGGCATCATAATTATACATATTTTACAGCGGTTTCGTTGAACGAAGATGTTGATACCAACAAGGAGCTGGTTGGACACGGTTATTCAAACCTCTTGTCCGGGCTGTTGGGCACAGTGTCAGTATCTCTGTGAAATTGATGCTTTCGTTATTGAACCCAATTTACAAGGCCTAATTATCTTGTCTATGTTAATACGCTTCTGTGAGATTTCAGTCAAATAGCGTTGACTCTGATGACTGAGGATGGTCTTAGATTTTACAGAGTAGGAGGTGATAATCGGATTGCAGGATTTCTGCTTGCTATTGTAAATGGTGTACTGTTGTTCCTTGGCACCGGACCTATCGCGTATATACGTCAGTACGTTTCTTCCGAGTATGATCTGAGGTTTATACTTCTTTAGCTGTGATGGTTGTTGGGGCGTTAATTGACGTGCTGGGACTCGATCTTGTCAAGGAAGCGCTGTGGGATTCTCGACAGCGGGTGAGCAGGTAAGTCGTAACACATTGCTTTACATATTTTCCGACAACATTAGCACCGAGTATGTGACGATTTTGAGCATCATGGTGGTGATGACGGTTTGGGATTTTGTGACTGGTATTCTCTTTGGGATAGTGGTCAGCTGTGAGTCCTTGGTTTTCGTCCCCCAAGTATTTGGTCAAATTGATGTTCAGGCTTCTTTTTTGTTGTACAAAACTCGCAGAGAGGGAACATACGTGCTATGTATACTGGTGATACAGCGATGTCTGCTGTTCGTCGGCCAAGGCTGCAAAGAGCATATATTCGCAATGTTGCCAAACAGACGGCTATTCTTCGCCTGCAGGGTAAGTGCTTACTGGGTTCACCTTCACTATGATGTATGAAATCTTGCAGGTTTCCTGTTCTTCGGGACAATTACACGTATAGAGGAGACCATTCGTGACCTTATCAAAGGGCCCTCTTGGCAGAAGAATCCGATTCAGTTTCTGGTCGTTGATCTGACCCTTGTAGCTGGAGTGGATATGTCGGCCTCTGAGGCGTTTGTTAGGATACAACGACTACTTGATGGTAAAGGTGTTACTCTCGTTTTCTGTGGTTTCGCTGCAGACTCTGCCATCGGCAAATCGTTGGAAAGTGTAGACGTACTGGGAACTGAGGGTGTAGAGTTGTTTTTGACATTTAATGATGCTGTGGAATGTATGTCGAAGTTGTGCAACTTTCGGGGGATTGTACTGATGATATATAGGGACTGAAAATACTTACCTTCGTTCATGGCTCCAATCGCACGAGGTTGGAAGTTATGCTAAACCAATGCCTCTTCGACAGGATCTTGTCCTTGATTTGCAAAGGACAACTGATTCGTTGGCGGTCTCTCCTGGGCGGTCTCACGTGCATAGTGTGGGCGATAAAACAATTGGCATGGGTGAGCACATTTTGATTATCGTTCAGTGAGGTTTAACCTTTACATGATAGAATATGCCCCTGGCCCTGAACCTGGAGTTGCACCGCAATCGCTCAACACTGTTATAAAAGCTTTTTCCTCATATGGGGATGCTAACGTGCAACAATTCAGCGGTATTGCAGAGTATTTTATCAAGGTGATAGTGCCGACATCACATGTGTTATGGAGGCAAGGAGATGAACCTGATGGACTGTACATCATCGAATCGGGCGTGTTGCGAGCCATATACGCTTTTGTGAATCAGACACAGCATTTTGAAGAGTCGATGGTACCTGGTGCTGTGGCTGGGGAGCTATCTGCACTGTCGAATTCACTGAGAAATGCTACGTGTGTGGTGGAGCATCATGCGACGCTGTGGAAGATGAGTATGGAGGGTTTGGATAGGCTCAGGAGGGAGAAACCGTGTTTAGCGACGCTGTTTACGCAGTTGGTGTTGAAAGGTATGTTTCTGTGTTTTCCGGTCTGCTTTATTCTGACCAACTGATGTTGGATGCGCCTAGCTGCGAGTACAGATTATGATATTTTATTGTCTGCGGTTGCGTCTAAACAATAAATAGACAATAAATATAGCAATGAAATGATGTAGGGGTGCTATTTTTAGAGCGTAGAGACGGTCTCGCCTGTTCAGGCCAGCTCTTCTCCTTGCCCACCATGTCTGCTCCCTATAATCCATCCTGGCAGTGGTCTTCCAATAATTTCCACCACGCGAGTTCTCTTCCCCCATCTGTCGAGCCCCTCTATCCTCCACAACAAAACTATGGTGTTGAACCCTCAGACCGCCCCTCCTATGATCCATCCTTCAGGCAGCCACAAGCTATGGATCTGCAAAGACAGACCCCAAGTCCAACTCCTAGTGAGCAGAAAGGGCTAGCAAAGGGTGCGATAGATTGGAGTGCGATGATGAATTGGCGATTTTGGATTCGAAGGGAATGGTTGTGTATGTGAAGATCATATCTGCTGCTGTGCACTATTGACAGCGTACATACAGGGTATTATGTTGCACTGGTTGTGATTTTGGTACTTACTGCGCTTATGACATTGTATCATAAACAGATAGTGGACTGGTTAACACCAGTCACGAGATGGTTACATGAGTGAGGGGCCAATGATCCAGGTCCTTGCACAATGCTGATCAAAGTCTCTCTCTTTTTTTCCAGTCTCTCGTTTGGATGGATTGTTCCCATTGCAGTTCTTTTTGTAATCTCGTTTCCTCCTGTGCGTTTTCATCGTCTCTTATGTTGAATCCTGAGGTTCATAATAATGTCCTAGCTTTTCGGTCATGAGATCGTCGCTATTTTGTGTGGTCTTGTATGGGGATTATGGATTGGTTTTGCCGTTGTGGCGGCTGGGACATTTCTTGGAGAAGTGGGCAATTTCTAGTGCGTCACTACCAACACCCTTTTTGAGAGTCTTTCTCACCTCTATCTTTAGTGCTTTCAAGTATTGTTGTCGTGCACGTGGTGAAAAGTTGGAGCGCACCAATATCTCGTATGCATGTTTAGCACAAGTCGTGCGTGAAGGAGGGTTTAGGATTGCTTTGGTTGCACGGATGAGTGCTATCCCGGGTCACTGTAAGTTAACCATTCTAGATCGCTGCCGCACTTCTTAGCTGAATGTCTCCCTAGTTACAACTGCCATCTTCTCGACATGCGGAATGAATATCTTCGTTTTCTCTATAGCCGCTATTTTGTCTATGCCCAAACAGTTTATCACCGTTTATTTGGGTGTCCTGCTTGAGCAGAGCTCTGAAGGTTTGTCAACTATGAGATTGGTAGGCAGTGCCTGATTCGAGTGGCCCACAGGAATTACGAACACAAAAAGCCGGATTATCAGCGACGTTGTCCTTGCCATTACTATCCTGATCACTGCAGCAGCAATGTGGTACATTCTTCATAAGATGAATCAAATCAAGCCAAAGGTGATTTACGCCAGGCGAAAAACTAGGTGAGCTCTGTTTACGTCGTTGCGAGGGACGTTAATTCAATCAACCAGGCAAGCCAAACTGGAGAGACAGCAAATCGAGCTGATCTCAAGTTCATATGGAGATGCTCATGGTTCATCCTATAACAATGTCAACTATACCTACCGCAATTCCTCCGATTCCCACATACCTCTCACGAAGCAAGCCACGCCTATGGGATACAATGATCCTCCAGGAGTTTCATACTTTGAAGACCCTTCGAACGAGACGTATTTGCACGCCCCTATACCTCAGCGACTGGGGGTTCGTATCTCTTCATCCAGTCTTCAAGAAGATGACCTGGCTAGCGCGCAGCCTTTGCAACTCAATAACTTTAATCCGCTGGACGGGCGACAGGCTCCTTATTCTCATGTCTTATCTAATCCAATCCATTCTCTTACTCCATCACCTGAGTCCCTGTATGGCTCTCATGTATCTCATCAATTAGGTCCTTCCCGGTCGCAATACAGTTCTTCTACTCAGCTGCCGCCTCCCATCATTCACCAAGTACGACCAGGAGAATCATTCACTCCCCTTCATTCTGCTTCGCCAGAACCTATAGGTGTGAGCGATCTTTCATCCTTACCACAACGGACTGCAACAAGGCAGGATCTTGATATTGATCTGCCACCGCCTGATTATCATAGCTCTGTTAGTAGATAGTTCAATAAGGATGTAATCACTTGTAGGAGGTTGGGGTTCGTTTTTTTGCGATGCGGCTTTGTCGCTGGTGAGATGTAGTGTTTCAATGGATTGCCATCGTTTCAAAAATTTTGACCTTTGTCTGAGTATGATATGATGTTACGGTTAGGACAACCCAATCAGGTTGTTTCAGATTTCTCCTTGAATTTTCTCATCTTATATGCCATCAGTTGACGAAGATCCTCGCTGATCCTCGTTGCCCAATAGCGTGACCATGGTTACCTTGAAAGACTCAACGACGAAGAACTCGGAAGCTTCGAGGGGTTCTGGTGAGTGTCATTGTACAACTAGATTAGTCGGATGTACACTTTCTCCGATATTACTGTCTGTATGTGAGTCGTGAGTAGATATCCGAAACTATGACTGTAAGATTTCATGGGAGTTGTCAACAATTCAAACAGAGGAACCATCTACAGGGTGGAATGACACGAGAGAGAAAGGCGTTCTATGACAGCAGTTAAGGATGGACTTGTAGATGGGGCGAGGGATAGTCCGGTTAGAATAATCAATACGCTCGCTTCTTTGACATGTCAAATGATACTCCACGGACAAAGTAGTTTGAGTACAAAAGGTTTGCCGGGAGAAAATCATGGCTTGGATTGTTCAAGTTCGATAGTCTGTATAGACAAGCTACAGGACGACATTCCCACGAGTGCTGAAAATAACATAACATAACATATATCTAAGAGATATTTCTTGCCGCTGCAGATAATGGCGTCTGACTCCTCCGCCTCCACGTCCCCCGCAATCCTCACACCAGACTCTACAGGGAGTCCTACAGGCCAAAAGCGGGGAAAGCGACAGGCTGCGTTCTACCCAAATTTGAATGCTGGGAACAAACCGGTCAAGCCGTTTAGCCGGAGTGCTGCAAAACGCGAGAGCGTCATGGCTCTTGGGAGCATAGAACACCTGCAGCATTATTTCACCAAGGCCGGACTGGCTGCGAAGAAAAGGTGCGCCTGAATTCCCCTGATACCGCATTCTCATAGTCCCCAGTGCTCTAGAAAAGGCACAATATGGCCTCGTGCCAGCAATTGGAGGGAGAGGCCATGTTCCTTCAGCACCGTCTGCAGGATCTCTCACAGAATTTCATCTCCCACCTTCTCCTGAAATTCCCTCTCCACCGCTCCAGATAATTGAACCACATGTCAGGTCTTATGATATTGACCCTGAAAGCCTGCTTCCTGGCGTTTGTGAAGACTTGTCATTGGTAGCTTACGCCTGGTCAATTGGCAAGGCCACCCGTCCAATTATACCATCACCGCAACCAATTGACATACTGGACATCCTCAAGGTAACGACAAGAGCTATCCGATCAGTCCGAAATTACCTCCTCTCTCTTCCTAACGAATCTGCGGGCACTATTCGAGCTAACTTCCGAGCTACCCTTCTGGGGCCAGGGAAACCGACCGCCAGCCAGAAGGATGCGTCTGATCCGTTGACTAGGATCCGCCGTTCTGCCCTCGAGGTTTTGGCCATGCTTCGATACATGGAGGAGAAGTTCCGAATTCCTCTTAGTGATGAAGTATATGACGCTCAAAGTGACGGGGGTGGCTCCCGAGGGGATTCACATTCGCAATTGACTAGTCCCAGTCAGCCCACAATGAATCTTCTTTCCTCAGAAGGAGCCCAGGACTTCAGCCCCGATGTGCTCTCAGCACAATCTGATGGAGCTTTTACATACTCGCTTGTTCAGGTCAATGGTCGATATCAACAGGTGCCGATATGGGAAGAGGAGGAAGATATTTTTCAGGTGGTGGAGGAAGAGCAGAAAGAGAAGAGGGAGCGGTGGGATGAGAGACTTGTACTTGCCGGAGGCTGGCTGTATCAACAAGACATCCACTTAACAGATCTTGAGAAGGAGCGCGATCTAGTCTCTGGGTATCTTGACATTGTTGATGAAGTTATTTTTGAGGCTCATTCGAGCGTGGAGCGCGGTTGGGAAAGAGAACAAAGAAAATATCAGGTGCGACAGAATCCCAGGGCGAAAGGGAGGAGAGTCAGTGCTGGGGATAGCGAAGGAAAAAACCTGGGTAAATTCCTTTCTGTACAAGACGGGGGGAAACGGCGTGTATCGACAGGAATGGTGGATATGTTGACCTCTATGTCTTTGAACCAGGAAACGGAGGCTATGATCAATATAGCGGAAGACAATGAGCCAGAGGAGACTGTTGATGACGAATTGCTTCCAGAATGGGCACGTAGCAATACGTTCATTGAAGACGATCTTGGTTTGTATACCTGATTTCTTGCCATACCCAGTACTGACTCTTGATCTCAGGGCGAGCACACGCTCTTTTTAGCCTATTTCTTCCTCGAGACCTTCTCGGTAACCTACAACCATCCAGTATCCCATCGGTCTTCCTTGAGTGCCTATCATCCGGTCAGCTCCTTTGCGTAGCTTATAATGCTATTGTGCGTAAATCCAAAAATCCCTGGGGATATATAAGCAAGGACAGCATCCATGATATCATCTCCCTCGAGAAGATGAACGTAGATGGTCCAAAGAAAGGATGGACTTTCAGGCGGACAGATAATCTTCGCCTTTGGGCTGGGTGAGTTCATCGGCATTCCTCTTTGTCGACCTTTCTGATACCTATTGAAGTGCTTTGAAACTTCGTTATCTTCTTCCGATCCAGATATCTGCTCAACTTCTCAGGTCAAACATAGCTGGCTTGCCGCCTTTACTGTCATCTGCAATTCATCGCCAATCATCCTTCTCAGCCTCCGACACACTTATCCCCTTTGACGCAAAACTGGTGGCTCATAAAGAAGAGGGGTGGGAAGGTATGCTGAAGTCTGTTCTCATTCTCTGGGTACAGAAGATTGTGGAAGAGCGAAGATTATACCACTGACCTGACCAATACCATTATTATTCAACATCGTCCAGATATGGTTTCGCTGCCAGGTGCTGCGCCGATGCAGCCCTCTTTACCGAAACCCTTCCAGAGCTAAGTCAGACTCATTGTGCAGGGGGACATATGTACATATATACCATCATATAATTAATCGTATATTTGAGGACAACTCACGCAGCTCGTAGCTCAAGATGTATTCAGTCAGAAATCGGAAGCTTGTGCATTCAACTCCCTGGCTGAGCCCAAATATTCAGATCTCAGACGCTCTGGATAGCTGCTTTTATAACCCACCTGATATCTATGGCATCGCAGTCCCTTACTATAGGTGAACACATGTAGGAGGACGTGCTTGGACTCTTACTTCCACTGCAGAGATGCAGTTCAATGTGCATTTTCCTGGAGGCATAATATCTCTGTCTTTTAGTATAGGTTACGTTGGAGATGAATCTAATCGGCACTACTCATACTAAGCACAATTACAGTCCAACAGTTCGTTGTTTTCAAACAAGGCAGTCCATTATGCCAAGCCAACATTGGTCCGCTCGAAATACAAACTCATTTCCAACAGGTTATTCACGTATTGAGGGACAGAACCTAAGAACACCTGGATGCAAATGGTGAAATAAAGGACGATAACATTGCTCCCAAACAGTAGTTGAGCCCAAGCAATGGTCGGTAAATGGGATTGCCAAACGGAGCTTAGCCGTCTATGGACAGTTTGGGCTGCTTAAATTGATATTTGTCATCTATCTATCTTGATCCGTAATGCCTCCAAGGTTGGGACAAATTAGCGACTGGTCCAACGACAACGACAACGATGAAGAATCAGGAGATGAGAATGATAAGCGAGAAAGCTGGTTCGCCGGGGGAGAAAGGAGGCACGTTTCACTCACATCTTCCAGATACTCAGTCCAATTTGTATCACCAACAGCGGGATATCCATACAGAAATCGGATCGTCGAGATGGGCAGCCTCAAAACGGAGGTGGAGACTTGGTCAGGGAACTTCTCCGACGTGCGGCAGAGTCAGTAGCGTCAACTGATAATCACAACTGACACTGATTAGATTCAGGGGTGGCGTCGCACCAGAGCCACAGATTGCCCCAGAATTTCGTGTGTTTTCTGGGGGGGGACATACTCTTGGAAGCGACGAGGTGGACTCGACCTACATCCCCGATCTGAATACCGGAGCAGAGGAAGGTACATATCTAATCTTATATCGCCCTCGCAGACGGCTGAATCAGTTATTGCATAGACGAGGTGGTCACTAGAACGATCACATTATGGAGGGATGGGTTTCAAGTTGAAGATGGAGACCTCATGCGCTACGACGATCCCGATAACATCCAGGTACTTGAGAATATCAATGCTGGGTGCGTGTTCCCTACGTCCTCGCCTGCCTTTCTTGATCTAAATTAGCGCGGCCCCAATACAACTCCTCGATGTCCAACCTGGACAGCCCGTTGAGCTCCGCATCAGTCCTCGGCAGCAAGAGCTGTATCACCCTCCCCCTGGTGTTCGAACATTCGGGGGATCTGGTCAGCGCCTTGGAGCTCCTGTTCCTGTGCCAAGTAGCAGGCTCAGCTCCATATCCCACTCAGCAATACCTACTACTATGACCACATCAACATCGACTCAAGAAGTTGATGTACCGATTCGGTTTGAGGTCGATTTGTCGAAACCGACTACGAGCATTCAAGTGAGATTGGCTGATGGGACTCGGTACGAGCTTTGCATCCCCCAATCGAAGATTCTGACATGCCTCGCATCTGCAGTATTGTATGTCGAATGAATCTTACACATACTGTTGGCGATATCAGAAATTTTGTCAATGCGTGCGCACCCATCATGTACTGATCTGTAAATAGGACTCAGCAGGACTCATCGCTATCGCGCAGATCACGTCCTGAGAATACTTCCAGGCCTTATACCATTGGAACAACTTTTCCAAATCGTATTTTGGACGACAATACAGTAACGGTTGAAAGCGCAGGATTAGCAAACAGTGTTGTAGTCCAAAAGTGGATCTAGAAAATCGACAGTAGTGATTATTGATACAATACATACATTCGGGCAGAACCACGCCGTAATCCCCTCTGATGCTCAGCCTTGATTAAGAAGTGCAAAAGGCACATGTATCTCTGGTCCAGGCGTGCTTTAGAAAACAAGCCATGTTAAGGACCTCAAAAGAAATGCTATTGAGATCCAAAAGATCAAAACTATACACTCAATTATTCACTTCAGACACGCATTCCCATTGGCCTGTGAGATTCTCTTTCCACAGAGTGACTTTACCATCTCCGCAGCTTACAGAGAGAAGATTACCAGACAAGCTCCACGATACGCGCCAGACAATATCAGGAAATTTTCCGGCTGGCGGAGGAGCTCCGCAAGCGGAAGCAAGGTTTGAGGAAGGATCAAGAGCTGTCTTCACCCAAGGAGAAGTAGGGGAATCCTTCGTCCAAATCAGTACAGACTTGTCCTGAGAAGCAGTGGCAATATAAGAACGAGAAAGACCAATGTTCGGGGCCCAAGCTACATCTCGAACCCAGTCTGTGTGACCTTCAAGAGTTTCCTCTTCAACCCATGAACAAGAGTCTTGACGATACCTCCAGATCTTCACAAGATTATCACAACCGGCAGTAGCGAAACGTTTGACAGAAACTGTCTGCATTGATGGAGGCTGACTTGATGCAGCATTTGTTTGCTGAGGTGTTATGAGAGAGCCAGGAAGTACAGCAGGGGCCCAGGAGACAGCGTTGCATCCGATAGCATGGCCGTTGAAGATATCCGCATCCCACTGGCCATCATCTGCGTGGTGTATGATGTATCAATGACGGTGTTTGGCAACCGGGACTGAAGGAAGACTCACCTTTGAAGGTCAACACAGAGATTTTTCCATCCGAAGAGGCACAGCTGAGGACTGAACCCAGCTCATGAGGTGCCCAGGACACAGAGTTGACTGCCATATACCATAAGTAAAACATTTTTATCACGTAGATCAAATCGCACCTGAAGCAGTATGTAGACTGTGCTCGCCTATCTTAATCCATCCACTTCGAGGAGTTTGTTCTTTCCAGATAAAGACTTTACCGTCGTAAGAGCAAGAGGCCAAAATTTGGCCATGTTTCGGATGTGCCCAGGCAACCTGCCAGACGGGGCCGCTATGTCTGCAAAGAGATATGAAGGGGGCAAGAAGGCTGCTACTAGCTACTGACCCCATTAGCGTTTGACCAGCTGGAGAGCTCTGATTCTCGACACCCTCAAGGTCGAAAACCCTGACGGTTCTATCCGAAGAACATGTTGCAAGACGCTTCCCGTAGTAATCGAGTTGTGCGTCATGCTACGCGTCGAATAAGCACCGAGAACAAGCCCAAAGTACAGACGACGCACAATCATGTCCTCATGGGACGTTTCAATTGGCAGAGAATCTGACACCATCACCATTGTTAACGACTGCAGACTTTTGTGGGCGAAAGTAACGCTTGTGTCTATTACGGTCACACATATCATGATTCCCACGGGTGGAAAAATTGTGACATGGAAAATCTCGACTGGAAGGGGACAAATAACAAAGAAAGTAGGCAAGTCAGAACGAATCCTCTGGGCCTCTGCATTTTCTTGGGGAATAAAATAAAATTCCAGAAAAGAAGGAAGTCACGTGGATTTTTTCTCCGTGTTCCGAATCAATTGTTTCCATCCACTCACAGTACACATGGTCAAGTCGGATCCCTCAGCCTCCGAACCTCTGTACGGTTTCCTTCCCCGAAATGTCAAGGGCGAAAATGTTCGCAAGGCTTTGGTTCGTTTTTACACTTCTGGGCGCTTTTCAAAACTGATCGATTCACAGAACCACAAACTGAACCCGTTCACAAAAGTCCCTCATACACCCCAATACAAAAGTATCCTTGAGGCGCGTCAAAAGCTTCCTGTATTTGCTCAGATGGATGAGTTTTTGGACATAGTACGTGTCGTGGTGCTTGCCAATCTGTGGAAGGCTTGAGTTGTGCTCTTCCAGGAATCAGGACATTTTAGCTGACTCTTTTCCAGTTCAATCAGAACCAGGTCATCGTTATGGTTGGAGAGACTGGCTCTGGAAAGACTACTCAGTGCGCGTGTCTACAATCTTCTTTGATATGATATTTACCTTGTACAGGATACCGCAATTCGTCGCATTCTCAGACTTACCCCATACCAAGGGTAAGATGGTTGCTTGCACTCAACCGCGTCGGGTTGCTGCCATGTCTGTCGCCAAACGTGTTGCTGATGAGATGGATGGTGAGTCCTATGACCACAGTGGTTCATGATGCTTACAATTTTCCAGTCCAGCTTGGGCGTCATGTTGGTTATTCAATCCGTTTTGAGGACATGACCGAGCCAGGGACAACATTTCTCAAGTATATGACAGATGGTATGCTCCTCCGGGAGGCTATGCATGACAACAGTCTCGAGCGCTACTCCACCATCATCCTTGACGAAGCCCATGAACGCACTCTGGCCACTGATATTCTCATGGGACTCTTGAAAGAATTGGCAAAACGACGCTCTGACCTCAAAATTATCGTCATGTCTGCTACCCTCGATGCAGTCAAGTTTCAGAAATATTTTACTTTACGGTCTGAGTCTAGAGCACCCTTGTTTAAAGTTCCTGGACGCACCCATCCTGTCGAAGTTTTCTACACACAGGAACCGGAGCCGGATTATGTTGAGGCTGCAATTCGGACAGTATTAATGATACATCGAGCGGAAGAACCTGGGGACATTTTGTTGTTCTTGACTGGAGAGGAAGAGATCGAGGATGCGTGTAGGAAGATCAAGCTTGAGGCGGATGATCTCATGGGCCAGGGCTCTGTTGGTCCGTTGTCATGTATTCCCCTCTATTCATCGCTCCCTCCGCAGCAGCAACAGCGAATATTTGATCCTGCGCCAAAGTCATCAAGAGAGGGTGCGCCACCTGGTCGCAAAGTAGTCGTTTCGACGAACATTGCCGAGACGTCTCTCACAATTGATGGGATTGTCTACGTTGTTGACCCTGGGTTCTCGAAGCAGAAAGTTTATAACCCAAGGATACGAGTGGAGAGTCTGTTGGTAAGTCCGATATCCAAGGCATCGGCGCAGCAACGGGCAGGTCGGGCAGGGCGTACTAGACCTGGAAAGTGCTTTAGGTTGTACACAGAGAAAGACTTTATCAAGGAGTTGGAGGAGCAGACATATCCTGAGATCCTGAGGAGCAATCTGGCGAATACGGTACTCGAACTAGTTAATCTCGGTATCAAGGTATGTGTTTAATCTTCCTGAGATGACGAAACGCTTGATTCATCTACAAATAGGATCTTGTGCATTTTGATTATGTAGATGCTCCTGCACCTGAGACGTTAATGAGAGCTTTGGAGCTATTAAATTACTTAGCTGCCATGGATGACGATGGAAATTTGACAGCTTTAGGAAAACTTATGGCCGAATTTCCTCTGGATCCTCAGGTACACCCCTCGCTCACTCTTGTCCACAAGCCAATTATCTCTGAACTTGTGCTTTTATTATAGCTTGCAAAACTATTAATATCGAGTCCAGAGTTCAAGTGCAGTAACGAGATCCTAACGATTACAGCTATGCTCTCCGTACCTAATGTCTGGCTGAGACCAAACAACCAACGTCGAGAGGCCGATGCTGCGAAGGAGATGTTCACAGTGCCAGAGAGTGACCATTTGACGCTGTTGAATGTCTATAATCAGTATATCCTCAGTAAGTCACTTTGCTCTCAATATGTCCCATTTCTGACTTGAATGAGTAGATAAGTACGATAAAAATTGGGCATGGACAAATTATCTTTCAGGGAGAGCACTTTCTCAGGCGGAAAACGTGCGGACTCAATTGCAACGAATTATGGAGCGCTTGGATATTGATCTTGTTTCGTTGCCTGATGAGACCAAGTTGTTCTTAAATGTAAGGAAGGCATTGGTTTGTGGGTTTTTCATGCAGATTGCACATAGGGAAGGGGACAAGGCAAGTTACAAGACAGTTAAGGATCACCAGGTGAACTATCGCTAGCTATCAGGAGTTGTGAATTGGGTGCTGA
>Ga0153986_1000321_pt1 | contig 15086 bp, 15 predicted proteins | sample TSGA070MetaG_FD_104724 | JGI IMG/M metagenome (GOLD analysis project Ga0153986, IMG submission 104724) | Attine ant fungus gardens microbial communities from Georgia, USA - TSGA070 MetaG | ecosystem: Host-associated > Fungi > Mycelium > Unclassified | place: USA: Georgia, Alexander Wildlife... | reverse complement strand
TGAAGTGATTGTACGATCCACATTCTGAGATAAGTTCCACACCTGACTAAAAGAAATGAATAAAAAATGCCTGATAAAAGAACAAAAAGAAACGACGCCTTACGTCTTGTAGTTTGGATCAGTCCCTTTAATTGCTGAACGGAGCAGACTTATATCCATCAAATCCCACACGCGCTCTACTTGACCGACACCCCAGTCATTCCAGGCAAAGTCAGGAAGCTTACAAAATCCACCTGGAATTAACGGTAATGGACTGAGTAATATGATGTTGGTGAGAGAGAAAGTGTACCTTCGTCCCAACTTGTCAAAGGTCGCTTGTTGCCCAGTGCTTCCTCTAGCCTTGCACGTTGATGCCGGGATTCGCAACGACCCCAGTCTGTGCGACCTGTCTTACGATCCAAAGCCCCATAACTCTCTTGAACAAGCTTCTGACGAGCCTGATGGATTCGTGGATCGTCAGAAGAGAGTAGAAACGCATCAAGCGTTGACGAGGCTGGTCTTTTGAGTTTGTTGGAGACCAGTTCCTTCCAATCTTCCGGAATATTTGAATTATGTTTATCCACAGCAATGAGGTAAACTCTGGTTCTGGTATGGGGGATGTAATAAAACTTGGTGTCAACTCGAGTAAAGGCTGCGCTGTAACCGTTTTTTTCAAAGTAGGACTTGACGCGGTCCCAGGGTGCTGAACAGACATTTTCCAGGATGACCAACGGAGGTCGGTGATTTGTGACCCAATCCATCATTCCTCTGAATGTCCGGCCCGACTCTCCGTTTGCATCAATGTCTTGTTTCTGAGTATTAAGATTAGAATAATCTACGCATGAAGTGCCAGCGATGAGCATGTCAACATCCCCTGGTACAACGGCCAATGCCCCGTAGGCAGTATGCCTATTTCATTGCTTTCAGAAAGATAAAAAAAATTGCTACAAATCACATACGCTTCCTCATTTCCAAGCTCACAAACATCACGGAAGAGCAAAGGAGGTTGGAAATTTCTTTCAATATAAGCTTGTTTGAATGGTTCAATTTCACATGAAAATACATGCTCTACTTCTAGCGTAAGCCCATGTTGCTCTAGGATTGACTTTTGAATGAGTTCGAGCGCCAAAAGGGGAGATTCTGTGCCGGAGCACATGGTTGCAACCCTCAGCTTCCTACCTCGAATGTGTTCGACGACGGATCTGATTTTGGGTATATGGCTGACGAGGTCTGAGAAGATGGCAGGAATTTCATTGATGGGGGGAAGATCGGATGAATCAAGGTCAAAAGCAGCGAACTTGCTTCCCTTCTTGACGGCCTTGACGGGGACCTCATCGTCTATCTCTCTGTCTGCATCGCTGGAACCATCGTCTTCTTGAACTTGCCTGGTGGCGCGGATCTCCTCGACATCGCTATCCTGTCTTGATTTTTTGGAGCCACCGCCAAAGAAAGAGGTGATAGATGCTTGTTGCTTCGTTTTCAAATTCTCTTTCGCCATGGTTGAGGAAGCAAAGGCAGATAGTGATGGAACGGCAAATAGTTTCGACTGAGTCACGCGTGCGCGTACGCGACTCGCGTCAGATTATTCAGAATCTCTAAAAATAAGTAAAGGGAATGTTTTCCTTTCCCCAGATCACCATTATATCCAGACTTGTAAAGCGTTATTTCGGCCAAGACTCCTTGGAATGGTTTCATCGGCATTATCTTCTGGACTGGTATACTTTTTTTGAGTTTGAACGGGTCGAGCTCGAACTCAAAAGCTACAGGACTTGCGTTGGCCTACTCTGGTTCTTCTCGTATATCGTCTCATTTTTTTGGACTGTCTTTGAAAGAGATTTCTCCCCTAAAGATGTATCGATCTCTCATCCTCATCGGTCAAGTCAGTAAGTCAACTTGTCCAAATTCCAGTTCATCTATGTCTGATCTCATCACTCACCAGAGTTGGCTCTTTTCTGAACTTCAATGTTGCGCTATTTGCTCCACTCCTTCTTTTAATCGTCGTTGGTTGCCTGAAACGGTCGATTCTGGAGATTCATCACGGCACATTAGCATTATTTGCTAGTCGGTGAGCATTAAACCCATCTATCCCCCAGGTTTGAAATCAAGAAATCATATCAAAGGGGACTAGCACGATTGGTAACCGAATATCTGAAGCACAAGATCGGCGAGTCACTTTTTGCAAACCATCGCTTGCCTATATCTCTTTCTAGGTAGGTTACGTCCCGACTTCCTTGCGCGCTGCAAGTGGGACAAAGCAACTGGACTTTGTACTGGGTGGGTTTTGAGTGCTTTTGCGCGTTGTGCTTCATTAGTAAGTACTGGAACCTACAGCAAAGCAGCTGCAGTACTCGAGGGTAGAAAATCATTCCCTTCTGGTCATTCATCCACTGCGTTTGCAGGCATGATCTTCATGAGTCTCTGGATTGCTGGTCAAACTGCGGCTCTCTGTCCTACCGTGATGCCTCCAGTGAGATGGCTATCAAGTCGTATGGTGGTTTTCCTTCTTATCCTTACTCCCATATCTTGGGCTACTCACGTTGCTGTCACCCGGGTAGAGGATTATGTGTGCCTTGTTTAGTCCTGCAGAATGAACAGTCCCAACTCACCTTCCATCGACAGAGACATCACAAGGAAGACGTTATTATAGGCAGCTTGATTGGCATTGCTTCTGCCTTCATTTGCTACCTCCTGTTCTGGTCAAACCCCTTTTGTAGTAACTCGTTCAACAAATTCGGTCAAGCAGAACCAAGGCGCCTTTACGAGACTGGATTACAATCAGAGGGAGCATATGGGTTAATCGCTGTAGACGATGAAAACACCATAAACCGTGTATAAACTCGAGCATAGAACAACTTAAGCTACTGCTAGACAGAACCGTCACTACGGACAAAAATCCATCTGTCACCCACCTTTTGCATCTTCCCACCTGAGCGACCTTCAGAATCCATGAGTCGTGATTGTTTAACCTCAGCATCATCCATGGCAGACCGAGCGGCCAACTTGTCTCCACCTAACTCCACAACATCGGTTAATGTTGATTGCCCGTCGCTGGTCCATCCATAATCCTTATTTCGGCTGTTGCCGTAAAATCCTTCATATTCCTCTCTGTCTGAAGGGCTTTGCCCACAAGCGTTTCCACGGTTTTCCCCCGCAGCATTTTGCAACTGCCAGTCTTTTGACTGAGCAACGTTGTTAATTGTACTCATCATCATGAATTGCATCAATTCTTCTGTCGAGGGGGTATATCCATTCATTCCCTCCCACATTTTACCTAGAGCTTCCCAGGAAGCTGGTGAAGTAGGGTCAAAGGTTGTTATATCAATGTCATCGTTATCCGGCCTAGGATGCGGTGTTGCTTTTAATTCGACAGACTGGTTAGATGCACTAAGATCCTTCGAAAATGTATTCGCAGCTATCGATGAGGATCTAGACATCGGGTCATTACTCGTAGACGAGAACTCTGCCTTGGTATCATGAAGAGTCGACGGGACAACAGGATGGTGAGTGTGACTGGTAGCGGAGTTTGAAGTAGGTGATTTTGGGGGAGAACAGGGTCGCAAATCCCGACCAAACTCATCCCTTCCGGATGTTGGACTACTGACTGTGTACCTGGTACGAGGTGAGGGCGATCGACGTCGAGGTAGGCTAAATGTGGGTGACTTTCTCCGGGAAAATCGATTCTCAGGGCTGTGCGATCGACTGGACCCTCTATGGGGACTCCATCGAGTGCCATTAGTATCACGCTGACGATTGGAACCCCGTTCATCCCAGCGATTCCATCGTCCTCGCCGACGTGAAATTTCTCTTGAATCACTGCGTGCGTTGGCTCGGTTATCATAGCCTCTTTCACGATGACGCTCGTCTCGATGCGGACTACGATAATTACCATGTCTCGGGCTCTGTCTACCACGGAAGGATTCAGGATAAGGAGCAATGGGTGGCTCGGGCACTCGAGGATCTGCAGAAACCTGTGATACAGGTGCATCTGACACTGGCTGTAACGTGGTAGGAGATAGCTGATTCGCAGCAGTACTATTCACAGACGCAGACTGCAGGTACTGCAATAAGAGCTGCGTAGGATCAGCAGAGATAGTAGATGAAGCTACAGTATTTGCAGATGTTTGCCTAGACAAGACACTCAGTCTATATTCCAATTTTCAATGAGGACGGCTGAATGGCACGCACACTATCTGTTGACCTGCCGCTTGGGTTAGCAAAGCGAGCAACGTTGCCTGCGAGTCGACAACTGGTCCAGCAAGCTTCTCTGTCGGTTGTGTCCAGACAGCAGGACATGCTTGCACGTTCGAGGACGTATTGACCGTCACTGACGTATTCACTCTCGGCTCTGACATTAAACAAACCAGAGGCTGATTCAGCATGGCTCTTCTGACCAGACTCGAAAAGCACAGAAGATGATAGTTATATAGATACTTAGCGTACAAATAATCATGATATGCACCTTTATCCTTCTCAGCAATCATATCCGATAAGCGACTGAGAATATCCGGCGGAAAAGTAGCTCCTTTGACCCAGATGTCATGAATCTTTTTGGTTTTTTCCTGTGAAAAGAAATCAGGACTGCTACTACCTCAAAACGATATAGATTAGGAGGGCGCCGTTCCGAGGATGTGTTCTAAGATTAGATTGAAGACAGGACAGTCCGCCGTAAGACGGTGCACGACAGACAACAACGAAAGTTATCTTGCGCGATATGCCAGTATAATTCTTTACTGTAGATTCCAATGAACGAACCTTCGCTTCAGCTGTTCCGATGGCAAGCATATCTTGAAATAGCCCTTCAAGGACACCTGCCACCTTCAAGAGAAATGTAGCACAATTCCCGGATCCATGTCGCTCTGAAAAATTATATTTGAGAGCCTGCTGTCTCGCTGCTCTGGACAGAGCGTCAAAAACGTAAAGGCTAGAGATTTTGCAAGATGCTGGTAAGGATTTATGAGTGCGGTACATCAACGAAACAAGTTGCGTGTCGTGCTGGAGGGATAACCAATACTGTAAGCACCAATTTCACAACACGAACTTGAGACTAGGGTCTTCACCTCCATGAGCTTCATCGTGACCTCAGTCAGTTTCGTCATTTTCGATTGTGAGAGTCTTCTGGTTTGAACGAGATCGTTGAATGCCGTTTCAAATTCCTGGCGACATATCAAAATCAAGGATAGGGCGAACTCCAGAAATCCATACTTGGATAGCTGACATCGAAACAGAACAGAACAGAGGAGCAAAAAATTAGAAACTACTTTGAGGGAATTTAAACAAATATTTGCGCATGTTGTATCTGCAATAAACTCCCACCCATGGTCTGTGCACGGCACAATTCCAGGTCGAAGTAGTATCCAACAACAATGCGAGAAAGTCGTGCGCGGGTGACTCTAATTTGTGCTATAATTTTCTCTTCAATCACAATATGGGCCGTGCACTTTCAACAAAATCAAGAACGAGAGGTTTAAATTTCTTACACTGAAAGACATTGACTGACCTGAACTTTTTAGAATATGTACAAGGGTGTTCTTCGTGATGATGAACGCCGGAGACAGAAGATGTTGCAAAGACAGGCTGAACTGGAGGAATCTCGGAAAAAAAGAGAGATATATGAGAGAATTCAGACCGTCCACAAGTCAGACGATAGTCATTAGATGCCCAAACTCCACAGGCAGTGCAATTCCATTGGACGTCCTATTTGGATCTTCAAGTGTGTCCAACTTTGGTTCCTTTAGGCCTTATTCAATTGCAACTATTTCATATCGTAGGATGTCAAGTCATTATCGAGGTATGGTCCTACCAGCTTATATCTGCTTTTTTAACTTCGTCCTGATTCAGCCTCATTTGGGGTGTATGACCCTACACACCGGCAAAATTTTCAGGCAAAAAAAATATTTGGTAAGTGGGAAAGACCTTGACCTTGACTCGAGGAACTGGAAGGATTTGCTTGGACGAAACATGGGAAATCATCCCCTTGTCGAATTTAAAATGCCTGTCGGATTGGTGAACCAACTGACTCGACTATGTCAAACACATTCTTTTGAACTTGATGTCCTCAAAACACAGTCTTTCCTAAATTCCGAGTTTGATATTCATTTGGCACATTTTTTGGCAGGGAAAATAAAGCATAGTCATAGTTCCGATTACGTGTAGTCGGTTCTGCTTTTAAGGTCTTTCCACCGAACAAATTGGGGTGGTTTTGGTCTGATGTTCAGACATTAGCTATGCCTACGTCAAAGAGAATGGCACCCGCCTCAGCAAAAACATCGTTTATCTTTTAATAGGAATGAAATATCACATCACATTCAGGCAAGACAAGACCACTGCCGGTGACCTGAACGGCAATGGTGGTTTTAGCAAAGGAGATTTATGAGTGTTCTTTCATGTTGTTTAGAGTTCAGAAATTCTGTGACCTTGACAGAATCGAGTCGAAGCTCTACTCTGAGATCTTTGAACTTTCTGACTGATGTTTTTGAGTGTCTGAGTCGCTACATAATATCTCGTCTGGGTCTTTTCCAACATATTGGGAGATAAATTTTCTGGCATGCACATTAGAAATGTTCTAATGTGAGCACCCCCAGATTCCTCAGAAATCTGTATCTTGCACCCTTTCAACGAGCCTCTTGGATCTCATCGACATTTCCCTCTACATCAAGGCATAAAGACCACAGAGGTTTCCTCGAAAACGGTCATTTATTTTTGGAGACAGGTATATTGTGATGGTATACCTCCATCGAATGGGCATACATCATGGCCATTTAAAATCACTTAAACTCGTGATCTACGAAGCTCTGAGGGGTCTATCCCACAAGGCAAATTGGAACGCGTGAATGTTGATGTATTGCGCAAAACTACATATGACAGAAGGATCCTAGATTTTTAGACAGCAGGAGGTTTGCTACCAGGCGTGAAGGTATAGGTCAAGCCACACTTTCCACAGTATTGACGGTCCTTGTGGAAGGCCATCTGAAACAAGAATGAGGAAAAAATCTGCCTAGATTGGTGTTGATAACGTACAAAGATACCAGCACCACACTCAGCGGAAGGACACTCGCGACGAAGGCGCTTGATCTTGCCATCGGAATCGACTTTGTAATACTTCAAAATAGACATCTTGACCTTCTTACGCTTGTGTTTGATTTTCTTGGGGGTCTGAGGAACAAAGTGGATTCAACAGATCATACAAAGAAAGAACAGGCCAGCATACGTTGTAGGTCTTCTTCTTGCGCTTCTTAGCACCACCACGGAGGCGAAGGACGAGATGAAGGGTGGATTCCTTCTGAATGTTGTAGTCGCTTAGAGTACGACCGTCTTCGAGTTGCTTGCCGGCAAAGATCAAGCGTTGTTGGTCAGGGGGAATACTAATCGAATTCAATAACAGATGTAGATGAACGCAAAGGGACCAGCCTACCCTTCCTTATCCTGGATTTTGGCCTTGACATTATCTATGGTATCCGAGGATTCAACCTCGAGAGTGATAGTTTTGCCCGTAAGGCTGCACGGATGATGAGTTCCAACAGAGAAAATTGATTCAAAAGAACCCACGTCTTCACAAAGATCTGCATTCTTTAGCCGACGCCTTCGTCTGTCCAACGAAATAAACGATGGAGTCTTTGACAAAAGCTAGAACCGGAATGAAGAGTAATGAGTGAGTAATGAGTGTGGGCGTTTATAATCTTTGTGCTTTGTCATCTGTGTATGGCCCGTGCACGTCACAATATAAGGTTTGATGTATGTGATTGCTGACTTAATACGTGTCGTCCATTTCGTCACGCGTCAACGCGCTTGCGCCTCAAGGGGCTTTCTCGTACCAAAACAAATGGATTCTGATACAGATGTTCATATGTCGGATGCAGAACTACTGCCAAGACTCTCCAAGGGAAAAGGAAAGCTTGTCGACTTGCCTACGTTGGATTCGGATTCCCTTCCCTGGTATGGATGCGCCATTTCTCAAGAGGACTTTGCTAATAAACATAGGGTGGAGAAATACAGGCCGGTTACACTGGATGATGTTTTTTCCCACAAAGACATTACGAGTACAAGTAAGAATAACAATGACCTTTGTTTTGTTCTGTCAATGAGTTGATCTGATCAACCTAGTTGAAAAATTTATTGAAAAGAATCGTCTACCCCATTTACTATTCTATGGTCCCCCAGGAACAGGTAAAACGTCGACGATTCTTGCTGTTGCAAGACAAATATATGGTATTGATTACAAAAAACAAATTCTTGAGGCAAACGAGATATTCGTCCCGGATCAGGATCGCGCTAACAGAGTTCCAGCTGAACGCGTCTGACGATCGCGGAATTGATGTCGTCCGAGAGCAAATCAAACAATTTGCCGAAACAAGGACACTCTTCTCCAAAACCTTCAAACTCATCATCTTGGATGAGGCAGATATGATGACACAGGCTGCCCAGGCTGCCCTTCGCCGAGTAATTGAGCAGTACACGAAAAACGTTCGTTTCTGTATTATATGCAACTATGTCAACAAGATTGCCCCTGCAATTCAAAGTCGTTGTACCAGATTCCGGTTCTCACCCTTGCCAATAGCGGAGGTTGAAAAGTGTGTCAATACTGTTGTCGAAGCTGAAAGGTGAGTTTCAGCATGTATTACCCCATACGTAGGCCTCAGACTCGCATCTTCTATCAGTGTTTCTCTAACTGCAGATGGTAAATCTGCTTTACTCAAGCTCTCGAGGGGCGACATGCGACGAGCCCTGAATGTCCTTCAGGCTTGTCATGCAGCTTACGACATTATTGGGGAAACTGAAATTTATAGCTGTACCGGCAACCCACATCCTTCTGATATTGAGACAATAGTCAACTCGATGTTATCCGATGAGTTTACAGCATCATATCAGAGTAAGTGTCTCCTTTGACATTGGTTGTCATTGGACTCTAACAATATTGGTTTGTCTAGTGATTTCAAAGATGAAAATAGAGCGCGGTGTGGCACTCCAAGATCTGCTCACTGGGGCTTATGACTACGTTGATACACTTGAGCTTCAGCCGCACGCAAGAATATACCTCTTAGATCATCTTGCTTCGACCGAGTACGGCTTGGTTCATCTCGACTTGTAGCTTCTAACTGACAGCAGTTGATGTAACCCCGCACTGTCTTCAGGCACCGTTTGTCGACTGGTGGTAATGAGAAGATACAGCTTACTGCCCTTCTTGCGGCCTTCAAGACCGCAGTGGATTTGTCTGCCAAGAATTCATCTTCTTGAAAGAACAACTGATACGCCCGGTATGCGGACCTAGACCTTACTTCCCCTTCCTTTCCGCTTTTACTGATGTGATTCCCAGTTTTACGGGACTTGTTTTATGATAGATAACCTTGATTGATTGGCCGTATTATACTCGGACGTGATCGAGTCTTCCCTTTTGGTAGTGTCGAACTTCGAACCGAGCAATCGTTTCTGCTCACATTAGTACACTAATGATCGAGTCTCGATACGACCTGTGGTAATACCGTCTTTCGTCCGTGCTTCTGCTGATTAAGTCATTCAATCTTTTGTCTTCAGTGGAACATCTGATTAGAGAGGATATCATATGCATCAAGACCAGCCGTCGACCACTGAGCTTCCACTCACTCATGTTTCAGCCAGAAGTTTCCAGAGTCTGAGGATCTATTTTTGCATCGCTGTCTCAGGGCAGAGTATTGACGTGCTGCGGGGACTTCCAACAGTCAGAATTCATCATATCGACTTCCACTACAAAGATGATATCCCAATGCCGATGCAAGCATATAATCCTGATCTTGAGCTGTTGGCACTACCTAGCTGAACATTTAACCATCTAACCAATTTGGAAGCAATCAGAAATCTACTGATGTTTTTCATCATTACAAGCGTTTGGATTCTCCACCCACATGTCTCCCGATTAACCGAAGAGTCACGCTGAGTCAAACTGACCATCAGTGAATGTGTTTAAGTCTAACATCCGCAGCAGACATCTTCCAATAATATTAGATAGTGCGTACATACAATTAACGTTAGCTGTGACATTATTAATAAAGTAATCAAGATCATGGGGACCCGTCGCAAAAAAATGATGGGTACATGGAAAGAAGTTGTACTGTTGTTAGCCGTGTATTGTTACAAGATGCAATGTGATGTTGGAATGATGTGATCAACTTGTAACCTGTAAAACCAGTGAGTGTAGACGTTCTCGAGAAGCTGGAGGAAAGAAGATAATGTCAAGAAAAGAATGCTAGTCAACAAAGATAGATCTGAAAAACAAGCGAATCCGGGTCTGGTCAAAGATTCGGCTAGGGTTTTACACGGAGTAAATGTTCGTACATGCGAATTAGGTACAAGAACGACAATATTATCAAACTGAAAGTCAGTTTTAATCGGCCAAACAAGAAGAGAAAAATAACCGAGTAAATGCCATGATCAAGGCTGATTATAGAAGAAAAGGTTCTACGATGTCTGGGACAGGGCAAAGGAGTTTTCAGGGGAAAGATATTCAGTAGTAGCATTGATGGTCTCATAGGCCTGTTCTATTCGAATCCTTTGGAAACCTAACATGGGTCAGTGCAAATGACAAGTAGATAGAAGAGCCACATACGAATATAGGTGCAGCTTTCGGAGAATATGTACAGCGCTAGGCGACCAGCATCTAGATGGTGTCTGAGAATGTCCTCACTGGTGGAATTTGACCATGTTGAAGTATGTTTCCGTCTTGAGATCTCGTTAATGAGAGTAGTGCAGGCAAGATGCCAAAGTGCCTGGGAGTCATTCAGAATGAGTTGAGGGAAGTCAGGGTGTACTTACACCATAAATCGAATTGACGGCACCTAGAGTACGCAAATCAACCCCATGATGAGTAAACATATCAGATGCTGCCATGATGCACTTCTGATTTGAAGTGACATCGGCGTAAGAGAAGGTACTATGCAGCTTGATTATTGCAGCGTTTATCAGACTACGAATCAATAGGGGTGTTCGAATGTCAGTAGTATTGGACCCAGGCTGAGGTAGATCAGGAGTCTTTGTCCTAAGGATCCCCAAGAGATCGTCAGTTGAATGGAAGGATTTCCAGAAGGTCTCGCTGTCGCGCTGTCGCATACCTAACAGTCTCAGATTGATGACACGTCGATTGTCAGAAGTACTCACTTGGATTCCATTGCCCGATCAAATATGTCGCCCTGTGACACAGGATGGAGGCTTTAGCGAGCAAAGCATTAAGAGAGGTCTCATTCCTGCCGGGCGTCGGGTTTACGATCCCTGATAAGAACTGCTTTATGGTGCGGTTTCCTTGAATTTCCGCCGTTAAGCATCCCTATGACCTACTTAGCTAAACTGTGGCTATACTGATAATGTAAATTACTTACATTTCTGTAGTCACGACTGTCAAATGGCCAAGGTGTGTCAATCTGCAGGCTGGGTACCTCCAAAGCACCATAGATGCTGCCTGCTGGATCAATAGCAAACGAAATCATCTTGTGAAGAGACAAGACCGCCCAGAACCCATTAATCTGTTCCCCTTCCTCAACTGTACTTTGAGGATCATGTTGAGGATAGACAGGTGACATCTCATCATTGACACCCAGGAGAGTCCATGGAAAGCATTGAGACGACCGTTGTTGGTGCATTTGTGCAGCGAGCATCAAGGTCACTGCGGACTCAAGGCGATCCTTTGCCTCCAGAAAACGAGCAGTGCGGAAAAAGTAGGTAGCCAGTAAAACATTTGCCTGAATGGTATGCAAAATACGTTTCGGGTGTTCACCGAGGGTATCTGTGGCAACATGGTGCAATGCGCGGATTAGAAGCGCACGTTCGTCGACCTGAAGCGACTTGGGCCGTGTCAAATGAACCCCCCATAGATACACAGTAATTAGAAGAGCTGGACTAGGGCGCCGAGGGTGACCGAATGGCTGTGCGACAAGTACAGAGTGACGGAACGAGAGGACATCAAGGAAGAAGCCGAATTCCGTGGCATGTAACAAGAAGGTATCGATGCTGGGCGAAACATGAGTCGAGAACAGAGAAGATGTCAGGGATCTCACAGGGAAAGGATGAGCGCAGATGGTGGCTCCTGTGAGGTATAAGATGAATAAAGCACCCCCTCAGCATTGGAGTCCGGACATACCTCGGTGCTGGAGGTAGAAGTTGAGGATATCAATCGACGAGAGGGAGAGGCGCTCGACCCTGTACAAAATCATTGCCTCAAGAGCTGCAAAGTCATGCGAATGCCTACCAGAGGGATGGGTCGATGTCGTCGACTTAGGGGAATTTAGACCTAAACGGAGGGGTTCTGGAATGTGCGGAGAGCGGTTTTTATCCTGGAAGCGTCCATAAGGGTCGTGCAGAGTGACAGAGGTAGATGCGAGACCAGGATTTTCGAGTTCCATGACACGGGCGCGGAGTGTGTTGAGTTCCTCAATGAGCGTTGTTATTCTTGACTTGTTCGAACCATTATCCCATTCGCACAGCTGACCCTTCGGATTGTGCCTGCAGGGACCGCACTGTGGATGCACACCATCACATTTCTAGTGGTGCGTCAGTAGGAGAGACGAGATGAACAAGCAAGACAAAGACACACGATTTTAAGACTTCTGTGATAAGAAAAAAAGAAATGGATGAGCCTGATGACAGGGCAAAAAATTAACAAGAGCACCTGCACACCGAGCAAGCCTTTCCTCGCTTGAGCGGCTTGGAGGCTGCAGAACGGACAGGTCCAGAACGAGGACTCCTCGAAGACTCGGCAATCATTGCACAGATTGTGATAGACACGCCCAGGCGGATCAACTGGGGAGGGACGGAGTAGCAGGCATTATATAGGATGAGCCGAAAACCTCTAATTCGCGTCGGAGGTTCATCTGCCAAGACGATATAGCCAAAGTATTGACAAGATCTCACAGCCCCCACCAGCTCATGAACCTAGTTCAATTGATCCCGGTCACGTGCACGTGACAGCGCAGATCCTGCTCAACCACCCCCAGAATGCCACACGATGTAGAGCCTTTGTTTTGAGCGACGCTGCTCGCTTCCACAGATAATTTGAATGCAGTGGGCGCTCCAGGCTCGACTTGGATTGCTGGTGGAACCATGCTTGGTCTTTTGTGTGATGTGACGTCAACCATGATCGCAAGCTGAAACTAGCTGTTTTACCTGTTTTGAAACCAAATTGCTACATAACATCAATGTTTCTGCAAGACTGTCGCGTAATTACATGCACCATGACGTAGAATCCTCAACAAGCTCGAGCAATATTTCTAGATCAGCACTGAATGACGAATGACTACTCTCTTTTTCCAAAAGGAAGGCTGAAATTAGTTTCGCCCGCCAGGCATCGTTCATGACGTCTTCTTCCGTGCGTCGGTCCAGTCAGTTCAGCTACGCTTTCAGAGTGTCATTGTTTAACTCCAAGCAACAGCACCTGCTCCCATTCATTTCGATATCGGCTGTTCTTCCCACCGACAAATACTCTTCAAAATCGGCATATCTCCCCTCCGTGTTTGTGCACAGCCAATTGGTGGCTAATTATCATTAACTCGACGCTTGAGCTTGTTTGCGTCCAGTCTTGTATCCCTAGAATGAATGGGAAAATGTTTGGATCCAGAATAGTGTGGGTCGCCCTCAAGCCAAAGATCCCTCGCTTTTGATCAGAGGGATCATTCTAATGATTGCCTACATCCAGTTAACCGCCCGTTCCTGGTGATTCTACCGCCTTTTCATTGCAGAGGACAACGCATTCTTAGTTTCTCACCTCATGATTCAAGGCATTGCGCAAACAGTAGATCTATGATTCATACCGATGACAGTTGTACCAAGAAACAATACAATGGTAGTCAAAGTGATGCTGATCATATGAGAGGCACAGCAAGGAGCCTTGTCTCTATGCTTAAATTATGCTATGCCTCACAGAATGAAAGGTTGCTATTTTCTCACTTCAATCCGCGCTCCCTGTGCTCACTGTTTTGGACCCACACGAGAGTTCAGCAAAATTAAAAGTGTTCATTCACCCACACGAGCAACTCAGGTATCAACGGACCTAATTTTCTCATCCGAACACGAATTCCCTAGAATAGGAATTCGGACATGGAATAATTTGAACATATACAGCTAATGAGAAAGTAGAAGCTGTTGCGGTACCGAACATTCAATTTTTTTCCATCAATCGGACACATGTTCGCAACAGACCGTGGAGATATTTCAAGACAAAATAATATGTTGTTTGTCTCTTCAATTACACCCCACGTCGTCAAATGCAAATCGTGTGAGAATTCAAAGATACTTCTTTCTTTTGTAATATGACTGGTCGATAAAGCCGTACACTAGCCTGATATACTGAGCTTCCCTATCCGACGTACCTTGCTTTTTCAATTAAGAGTGGTGAACAAGGAAAGTACGTACGGTTATTCAAGAAAGATTTGTAAATAGCGATGAGCAGGCCGATGTTGGCGGTAAATTGATAACTCCATCGTGAGTGAAAAACTGATGGGCGGCGGGAAGGTACGAGGTCATCATATGTCTATCTGTCCGAAATTCTTTCCTATAAAGGAAGATCGCTTGAGCTGAAAGAATGTTTGACCCCCTTTGGTATCTGGAGAGTGATGCATATTATCTAATATCAGTAGTCCAGGTAATTGTATCAGCAGGGAATTGCTAGAGACACGGGTCCGTGTGATTATATAAGCCTTGGAAGGCATTAGATAAGCATTAAAATGATGATAAGCCTATATTAGTCTAATTTAATTAATCAAAACAACATAGAGGGCTTTGTATGGCCAATTGTATTCAGTGTATTAGATGCCATTCAATGCAAGGCTCTTCTTCTCAGCCACTTTCACTCACATTGGCATTTCAGATGTATTGAAGTATTAAACTTAGGAGTCACCTATTAAGGTAGATGATGTAAGGGTAACAGGGCACAAGACTTGAGACTCCAGGAAAATCCTTAGTTTATTGTAATTATCATACAAAACATAACAGCTTACCTCCAAGAAAATCCTCAGAGAACAGGATGATGTAAGTGTCATGAACCGCCTCTCTGAGGATTGACTAGTCACCATGGCTAAGTCAATATTTATATTTCTTTTACTTTTCTTTTTATTTATTTTCAGATAAAGTCATATCCTAATGACAAGATGACT
>Ga0153986_1000320_pt1 | contig 15150 bp, 23 predicted proteins | sample TSGA070MetaG_FD_104724 | JGI IMG/M metagenome (GOLD analysis project Ga0153986, IMG submission 104724) | Attine ant fungus gardens microbial communities from Georgia, USA - TSGA070 MetaG | ecosystem: Host-associated > Fungi > Mycelium > Unclassified | place: USA: Georgia, Alexander Wildlife... | reverse complement strand
TTTCTTCTGTGACTGCTGCTGATGATACCAGTTCGAGTGGTGGTGGTGGTGGTGGTGGTGGTGGATGGGGATGGACAACATCAGCTTGGGGTGCTGCATCCTCCATGTTTCAACAAGCAAAGAACGTGGTCGACGAACAAGTCAAACATTTACCAACGCGGAACGAACAAGCAAGGAAGTGGGGTGAAGGTATGCTCGAATATGCAAAGAATACACAATTGGATAAACTCGGTATGTTCTTTCGATTCACAAATTTTCTCTTCCTTCTTCTGGCACGAAAATGACCGAAAATGGATGCATTGTATGGGTGTGTGTGGGGGGAAATATCTATGTGTCTCTATCTATATATGCGGACCTCAGGTCAAGACTTCAAACGTGTAGGATTATCGACGTTGACGGATATCCTGAACGTGGTCGCACCTCCTATATCCGAACATGAAGTTATTCAGGTTTGGTTGAGCCATGATATGCAAGGCTTTGATGGGATCGAATCCTTGACATATCGTTCTCTCGCAAGAGTGAGTGGAAATAATTCCGGATAGATACCTACAACATGGCTGAGATCACCTTTCTCTCTCTCTCTTTCTCAAGATCATGGAACAAGTCGAAGGTGGTGATCTCATCGTTAACAGAGGCAACGAATCCAAACCCAAAGAATCCTCACATCGGAATCTAAACGCTGCAGACGACTACGAAACGGCTATCAAACTCTGTCAAGCCAATATTGACCAACTCGTGAAATCAAACGAAAAATCTCACCCTCAAATCGTTGATAAACCTACATCACCGGATTCATCAGCAATGACAACGCCAACAACTTATTCTCGTGTTTATCTTCGTATTCAACCTTTTTTCACCACCCTTCCTATCTCTGATATTCCCGCATCGATGGACCAGCAACAGCTCTCGTTCCTTGTTTATCTTTGTGATCCTGAACACCAATTAATCCGAACGACGATGGCACAATCTGTGCCACGTCAGTGGTTGGGGGTACTTAATGACTATGAGTGGGTAGAGGAATTGATTGCGGAAGTGTTGAGAGTTGGTGTAGAAGTGATTGGACAAGAATACATCGTTGCTAGGATGGGGTGGGTGGGGAAAGGGGTTCAACTGATGGAAGAAGTTGGGAATATTTGAGTGTATTACAGTTCCATTGACAAAATATACTACGGTTTCTTGGTCTCTTCTGGTTTAGAAGGAGGTAAATGCTTGAGGTCATTAGGCCTTGGAGTGGTGGTGCCCTCGCCAACCTGTTCCCAAGGTGATAGAGATTCAAAGTTGCTGAGAGGAGCGTCTTGGTAAAGTAAGAAAGACAAGCGAACGAATGCACACACCGGAATGCCTGAGTGAGCTGAAGAGGTTCGTAGACAACGCGTTTGCGTTCTTCGTCGTAGCGTACTTCAGTATATCCCTTTGGTAGAAATGAGATGAGATTAACAAGAGGGAAGGATATTTACGGTGAGAGGAAAGTCTTTGCGCAAGGGATGGCCTTCGAAACCATAGTCGGTGAGAATACGACGACTTTTGATTATCAATGAATGGGTCGATTGCACCATGACTCAAAGACTTACAGATCGGGATGGCCAGTGAACAAGATTCCGAAGAGATCCCAAGCTTCGCGCTCATACCTGATACAGAGTTAGGTGGTACAAGGCTGGAATTGAAAAAGACAAGAGATACCAATCAGCACCACGGAAAACATCAATGGCACTAGGGACGGGGTCTGCCTCTCCAGCATAGGTCTTGACCCTAATGCGACCGCCGTACTTGACACTCAGTAGATGATAAACGACTTCGAAGCGTTTTTGGCGTTCGGGGTAGTCTACACCGCTAATATCCATGACACTTTTGAACTGACATTGACTGTGGTCGCGGAGAAAAGTGAGGACGGGGACGACAGCAGAGGGGGGAATGTAAAGAGTGAGCTCATCATTGAGGACGGAGAACTGGTGGATGAATTTTGGGAGACATTGGGTGAGGTAGGAGGCGTAGGTGTGGAGGGACTCTGATGTCTGAGCGTGTTTTGTGAGGGCGATGTTGGGGGAGGTGGGCTCGGTGAAGGGGGCTGGGGTGGATGATGAGGGTGGGTGGTCAAGGTGTGGTCAAGGCGTACCGTGAGTGGAGGCGAGGCGGGAGTTGTTGAGGGCAGAGGGAAGGAGCGAGCAGCGCACGGACCTCGTTGCGAGGCGGGCAGCGGCGCGGAGATGCATGGTGGACAGCAAACTGTGTGTGCGCGTGTTCCACTCGGCAACACCCGAAGGAACTCGGCAGATGCCTTGTCGCTCGGCAACTTGCGGCGCTGGCATGGCTTACCACCACGACCTGGTTCTGGACTCGCTGCCTTATTACGACTCTGATCTCACTACTTTCCCGTTCCTCAGAGACAGGGCACTCGACGAAATCGCTCGGGAGCTGGGCACAGTGCCCACGCAGCTGCACCCCAATGTGCCCCCCGAAGTCAAAGTTTTTGAGGTGCGCGGTGTGCGAGACGGGTGGGGAGAGGGGTGCTGACCGCAAATTAGAACCATCCGATGCTCAGAGCTGAAATAGCGCGTGTGGAAGCAAAGGAAAAACTATCCTCGCTAGATACGTCGAGGTACCAGCTGCCGGCGCCGACGTCGAGTGCTGCCAGGGATGAGGACTGGAAGGCAGCGCTGGACAACGCGGAGGCGCAGCTGGAGCACCAGAGAATACGGTATGCATGATGACATTCATTGGGTGAGTGTTGACTGGAGGCAAGGCACACGAACACGGCATTGCTGCAAAAGTATGGAGGGAATGCATGGCGAATTCACAACTACGAGTTGGAGCAGGAAGCCAAGAACATGGAAAAGAGACTGGAGGAGGCCAAGGGGCAGACGGTGGAGGTGAACCGGGAGCGCAAGAACACGCAGGAGGCGCTTGGACGACAGCTGACGGGGCTTGAGACGCGGTGGACCGAGCTCGTGTCGAATGTGCTGCAGATCAGGATGGCGAACGAGGCGCTGGAGGAGGAGGTGGCGAGACTGAGAGCCAGGGAGGGTGACTATGAGTGATATAAGTAATTATGTAATAGATGATAATTACCTAATATGTGATGAATAATTACCTAATAGCTTGTTACCTAATAAGTCAAAGAAACACCAGCACTGGATCAGACATGGCACCCACCGCGAAACAATTCAAGGCGGTGGACATCAACCGGCGGTTTCTGGGCAACCACGGCGGGACCCCTGCCAGGCCCAGCGCCCCCGCCCCCTGCCCGCCGCCCCACGCGCACTCCCGCCTCGTCTCCACAAAGCTCACACGCAGTCCCGCCCCGGTGCCCCAGGGCTGGTCCACCTCCCCCTCCTCGCCTCTCCCGTCGACAACCCCTCTTCCACAGCCGGCAAAACCAGCATGGCGCCTCCTCGCAGCCGCCCCTCTCCCGCCGAAACACGACCACGTCAAGCCGCAGTCCCACGAGGCAGACACCTTCCGTGGCCTTCATCTCGATCCAAACGCACATCATTGGGACGAGGTACGCTCCGCTTTCTTTTGTCAGACTACCCCTCACTTGCCACACAGATGGAGGAGGACAGCGATGACTTTCTGGGCGGTGTCATCGAATTCGGGGATGGCAAGCAATACAAAGTAGAAGCCACCCTCCCCTCTGACCAGCCCGTCACCAAACAAGACCGTTTTGTCGACGATTTTGATCGTACCTGGCCCAAGTCTAAACCCTCCCCCATTTCTTCTCCACAGCTCACCAGTCCCGCTCTCTCCACCCGTCCTCAATTGTTCAATGAGCGTTCAAACAAGCTAGAACCCTACAATCACCGTCCCACTTCTCCCCCACGTCCTCCCAAAACCGTCCAACTCCTTCACAAGCCCGAATGGTCTTCGAGTCCCAATTCCACTGTCGGTCCACATCCTGGTAGACGCTCTGATATGGGCCCACCGCCCCATGCCCCACGTCGTCCCTCACGAGACACCTCAAGTCTACGTCCATCCTCCAAAACACCCACATCTCCCATCCACTCATCCTCTCAACTACCACCTCTGCCAGCAGTCGCTGCTGCAAGCCAAGCACCCGCTTCTCCCCCGCTTTCTCACACATCTTCTGTCTTGTCACCTCATTCTGTATTCGCCGCCCTACCCGCCACCACAGATCTGAACGAGGTGACAAAAGACTTGATGCAGAGCGCCGCACAGAGAGCAAAGGTAAGGAGGATTGAGGAGGAGAAAGAGAGAGAGGCCCAGAAGGAGCGAGCCAGACGCAAGGCACTACAGTTGGTGGAGAAGATGAAGGAGGCGCACGACAAGGTCAAGGACAAGAGCGAGAAAGACAGCAAGGCAAGACAGCTCAAGGTCTGCTTTCTCACTCTGGTTGTCTGCCCCGTCTTGATCTCATCATCAGGACCGGGAGAAAGAAGCTGTCTCTCTTATCGAGGATGTTCTAGATACCATCAAGTCTCCACATAGCATCAGTGCTGTATCGCTATCTAAAAATATCTCTCATCGGCCACCATCCCTCTGTGATCAACAACAACGAGCTCCATCAGAGGTGGCTCCAATAGAAGGTCCTACAAGCTCAGGAACGCGACGAACTTCTTTTGGTATCGGCACACGCCCCGAGGTGCCGTCCCTGGCTTCACAAGCGGAATCATGGAGAACGAAAGGGTATCCTTTGCCTGAGAAGCATACACACTCTCGTCCTCCAGCTCAGCCATCCCAGCAGCAGCAATCAGAGCCTCAAACAACCCTGGCTACATTGGTTGGAGCTCCTCTGGCATTGGACCATGTCGCCGACATCGTAGAGGGACCAATGGCTGATCTTCAAGTTGTAGATTTCTTGAATATGGCCGACCTGGTGCGTGAGAATGACGAGGACAAGGAGAGCAAGTCTGAAAAGCAGCAAGTTGACGGGACAAGACATGAGGCTCAGGGGCGCTTGAGTACGAATAAGATTCGACCCACAGCTAGTGATTTCTTTGACGACAAATCAAAAACCATGGCTTCTATTGCCCAAGCTGAAAATAATGTGTGGAAAAGAAAGACGAGTGCAAATGCCCCCGTTCAGGCTGATGAAAAAGACAAGGATAAGAACAAGGTAGTGTTTGGCAAGGATGAGCAAACATCAAGCAATGCGCCCATCGTGTCGAGAGTGTCTGCATCACCCCATCCTCGTTCACGGTCGCATGTAGAGGCATCAATGTCAGCCCTTGATGATGCTATGTCAAGAATCAAGGGTGCACTTGATGGGATGCAAGCAAATGGAGCTGCAAGTAAAGAGAACAGGCCACACGTAGGCACGTCAGAGACAGAGCAACATCCTCATCCTCCTGTTTCTCGGACTTTCTGCCCACAACCACTGTCATCGTCATCTGTAGCAGCGAAACATGTTTCTCGAGAACGCTGGCAACCTGCACCTCTGGCTCAATCCTTAGATCAGCAAGTAAATGAAGAAAATCTTGAAGCGCTTCGAGAATCTCCAAGTACCTCAACAGATCCATTGTGTTTACCTCCACCATCAGATGCATCGTCCTCCTCTGTCCCTCCAGTCCACTTGCCAAACATCTCACACAAGATTGAACCTGTATCTCCAAAACAACAAACTGCGTTTTCTCGGGCTCCACCCCAGCCGAGATATGAGTGTTTGTCATTTGACCCCCCCGTCCTTGGCATGAAGAAGAGAGAATTCACCGTGGATTCCGTGTTGTTCAAGCCACCTCATGGAAATGGATACAAGTCGAACAGAATCAGGGTGTCGTTGCCTGCTGGAACCAAAAAAAATGGGTTGCATATAGGCCCGAGGACGGTCAGTCTTGCGCCGAAGTATGCTGGAGGAGGGAATGGGAGTGTAGGTGGAGGATTCGGGAAGGCAGACGGGGCGATTAGTTGGCGGAAGGGTGGTACCACTCATATGCCCGCTGGCGCTGTTGCAAAGGTGGAGGAAGACAAGAAGAAAAAGAAGAAGGATTTTATGTCTGTAAAACAGAAGAATGAAGGGGAAAATAAGTTGGATGTGAATGTGGAGGAGGCTTCGATGGAAAAACAGGTTCAAGATGATCTTGTGACGAACCCACAAGTGGCTACGCGAATGATGAGGCAACAACCCAAGATGCCTGCTGGTTCTGTAGTGGCATTCATCCGTGATTCGAGGATAGATGCTGTGGAAGTTGATCCTAAACCCCTTGTGAACTTTATTGTGAGGAGTGAATTGGACGAGCCAATTGTTGAGGCGTTTTCTGGTTGTCTGACGGAAGTGGAGAAGAAGGGCTCGATCATCAAGGGCGAGGATGTAAGTGTGAATGGTGTGTCTTTCAATAATTTGATTGGATCCTCGTCCTCGCCGGATGGAGCGAAGACGGGGACGGAGGCTTCCAGTCTGGCGACAACGTCTTTATCTTCGCCTTCTGCTTCTGCAGTCGGTCAGCTCCTCGCACCCGAGACGAAATCTATGGAAGTATCTGTGAGTACAAGTTGCTGGATGAGAGCTCAGATTGATTTTCCTCTCGTTCAGGCTACGATAAGTAGTATTTCTTCTGCGTCTTCGCCTGGCTATCCGTCTACGACCACGTCCTGGGGAAGGTCTTCTTTGAATGCTGCTATCAAGGACCCAGGAAATGTTCGAGTACCAGATCCAGAGCACCTTAAAGCTGTATGGTCGCAGCCTAACAAAGCTGCTGGGAACTCTGTCAATTCTCTACAGGACATTGTGGATGATTTGGCTACAGTGAATTTTTCTATCCAGGATGTTAAATCTGAAGATGGGGAGACACCTCCCTCCACTCTACCGACGACTGCTTCCCGCATGTCGTTACATGAGGTGACCAAGGCTTTCCAAAAGGTGCCTTCGTCTCCTCCTCCCTCTAATTCGTCGACGACTCAGAATAGAAATCCGAATCCAATTTCTCCACCATCGAGCAGTGATACACCTGCCACACGATCGCCGTATTCTTATTCTCCTTTATCACCCACGAATGCGATAAGAATGTCACATCCTTTGTATGATTATTCTTCCCAGCCACCAAGCCAGACTGTGATTTATTCTCATCAAGTCAGCACTAGTCCTGTCACAAGTCGTTTGGGAGTAAATGGACATGGACATGGACCACCTATGCGAATGTACTCGGGGCCTCCCTTATGGATACCGCCGGGTTCTGGGCCTGGAAATCCTGGGGCTGTTATGCGGCCTCTGTTGTCGCCTTACCCGACTCATATGGTGCCTTTTGCGACGCCGAGTTATGGACATCCTATGGGTGCGATGGCGACGCCGCAACCGCAACCTGTGGTTGGGACTAATGCTGCTGCTGGGAGGGGACGAGGTATGCCTATGCATTTGAGTCCTGCTGTGCCTCATGCTCATGCTCAAACTCACCCTGGAGGGGCTATGTATGCGACTAGTCCTGTGATGATGCCAATGCAGCCTGTACCACAACATAATCATGCTGCTACTGCGTATATGGGTGTTCCTCCTCCTCCTCCTCCTGCTGTTGGGACGCCCGTAAGAGGACAGTCGAGAATAGATATACCGCAAGCTTCTTGTGTGAATGCATTAGAAAGTCAATCACTTCATCATCATCATCATCAACCACTTCCACCACCACCACTTCAACTTCATCAACACCAACAACAACAACATACGACGGTGACGTATAACCCTGCTAGTTATGTCAGGTCACCATGGTGAACCCTGTGTTCTTGTGTCTGTTTTTGTTTTTTTTGTTCTTTTTTTTCGTTCTTGTCTTTGGTTTGTTTCGAGAAGAGATTTTTTTGGTCCCATCATCCTTTCCTTCCCTTTCTTCTCTTCTGCAATACCCGCCATTGTCGTTGATTGCTGTTGTATCTATTGCAGTACACAGAAAAAGCAAAGAGAAAATTCTCGCGCCGTGTTTTTTTAATGAGATTGATAATAAGAGAGAACAAGAGAGGAGGGTGGAAGAGAGAGAGAGGGATTTTTTTTTCTCTTGTGAGAGAGGTGGTGGAAGATGGGTAAATGCATCTTTTGTCCCTTTCTCTGTCCCTCTCTGTCCCTTCTTGAACCCAGGACCGAATTAAGTATATTATTTCATACAACAATAATAACCAGATGATGCTCAAACGAAAAAAAAAGTAAATTGGAATGAATCTATTCGTAAAAAATTGGCTTCAAATCAATCTATACGGCAAATTTAACAGCTTCGGCAGCTGCATCATCTAAACTATCAAAAGCAACGATCTTGAGACCAGATTCCCTAATCATCCTTTTTTTTATTTATCATTATACGTCAAGTCGTATTATTTCAAAAAGACTTACTGTTTCGCTTCTTCCTCTTTTGTACCTTTAAGTCTGACGATGAGAGGGATATCGAGACCGAGTTCTCTAGTGGCCTTGATGACTCCCTCAGCAATGTAATCACAACGCATGATACCGCCAAAAATGTTGATAAAAATGCTCTTGACACCCGAATCGGCGAGGAGAATTTCAAATGCTTTCTTGACGGTCTCAGGAGTAGCACCTCTTAAAAATTGAACAATGAGAAGCAGAGGAAATTTTTTTTCTCTTTTACTCAGAATATTGACTTACCCTCCGACATCAAGGAAGTTGGCAGGGTTACCGCCGTGCAATGAGAGGACGTCCATCGTGGCCATGGCAAGACCAGCACCGTTTACCAAACAACCAATGCTACCATTGAGCTTGATAAAATTGAGGTTGGCTCGTTGAGCCTCGACTTCGGATGGCTCCTCTTGTGAGATATCACGGAGTGCAAAGATGTCTTTCTGACGGAACTCTGCGTTGTCGTCAAAGCCAAACTTGGCGTCCATGCTAAAGATAAAATGGTACTTGGTTAGTGAGATGAGTGAGTTTTTCTTTGTGAACAGGATACTTCACCAGAGAACTTGGCCGTCTTTGGCAAGAGCCATAGGGTTGATTTCTATCTGCGTGGCGTCCTTGGCCTTGAAGATCTTATAAAGCTTGATAAAGATGTCTGCTGCCTGGTTTTGAGTGTCAGAATCACTGAGGCCGAGTCTCTTGGCAACCTCGATAGCTTCGGGTTTGCCTAACCCTTTCTCAAAGTCGATGGGAGTGGTGATGATTGCACTAGGGTCCTTGGCGGCGACCTCTTCGATGTTCATACCGCCCTGTGCAGAAGTGACGAGAACAACACCTTGAGACTTGCGATCATTCAAAACTGCGACATAGTATTCATGCGCCGGTTCACGACGTTCGGCAAGCATGACCTATCAATCGAATATATGAGGTCAGGGGACAAGAGAAATTTTTTTCTGAAACCTTGCACACACACCGCATTGCAGATGCGACCTGCAGCTCCCGTTTGTTTCGTGATCAATTTTGACCCGATCATCTGTGCCGCAAAGTCTTTGGCTTGTTGAGGGCTGATTTGATTTTTTTTAAAAGAAAAAAGACGTACAGAGTTAGCTTGTAACGACGCCCCATGTTGCTCTAGATAAAAAAAATACTTACCTCTCAACCATCTGGACGCCTCCCTGTAAACCAGTGTTAAATTTTCCCTTGCCACGACCACCTGCAAGAACTTGAGCTTTGATGACGAGTTTACTGGTGCCTATTGCAAGGAAAATTAGGAGGAAACTCGATAACAGGTCATGATTTTCTCGAAGCTAACCAAAGCTATGAGCGACATCGAAAGCCTCTTGAGGCGTTTTAGCAGCAACACTCTTTGGCGTTGGTATGCCATACTTAAAGAAATTTCTGGGAGATCAGGTCCGCAAATTCAAAAAGAGGCGAAGCTGGCTCACGGAATTCAAAAGGTTCATTGATTGGTATTCATGGATGGAGAGGAACCGCCTCTGACCTACACCTACAGCCTGAAGTTCCGTCAAAGATTGCTGACGTGACAAATACAAAAAACGTACGCGTGAAAGGACACCAGCTGTTCGAAGAGTCGAGAACATATCAATAGAGAGAGAGACTACAAGCGTGAGCAGTATACTACGGTGGCACTTAGTCAGCAGGGAGTTACCCCAGACAGCACAACTTTTTTTCATTTACCAAGTTCCAAAGTGATGATGACGGTTGCTCCCAGTTTTGTTTCCTGTCTCTCACTCGACGAGCTCTTGCAGATCGCCGCAGATCAGGCTTTGGAAGAATGAATCCGATTCTCGCCTTGAGTTCGGACGAGCTCTTTTGTTCCGTGGGCTGTCCGAAATTTGGTTGAGGAATAATTGTATACATTGTTTTAACAAGCGAATGGCACAATTTTATATTCTGATGTTCTAGACTGGATCAAGAGAGGAATGAACTTTTATGCGTTTGAGAGGGTGTCATCTGGCTCCAATGCTTATGCGAAACTGAGCTTCTTCTCTCCCACTCACCCATGCCAGCTTCGAATACTTTTGACTCTTGCCTGAATGACCATGGCAATTCTCTACAGCGGCAGTTGTCAGTTGCAAGAACCGTTTTACTCCAAGCGGTCGATCTCCTGGATCATTACTTGACCTCCGATGAGCAGCTGTCGGTGAGCTCTCAATATCTCTCTGGCTCTACTATTGGTGCGCATCAGCCGAGATGCGTCGGAAATTACCAATCTCATGTCTGCCAGGTAAACACTTGCGCCATGCCAGGGACCACTTTGTCCTACTGGCGGCTTGTATGTCACAGCCTCCTCCGCATACTCTATCGTACGATACTCGCATCCGGAATACTCCAATGGAAACTAGCCGTGCAAGCGCGAAGGAAGCCCTACTCGACGCGATGAGACAGCTCGAACAATTGGTTTTGACCGCAGACATGAAGGCACCCATCACATTACATGCAGTGACACCCTATACGCAGGAGTTCCAATCCACTTTCGGACGCGAGGTGCGATTGAGTTCTGTGCTTCAAACAGAGATACTGATTACTGGCTTGCCTAGCTGTGGTTTGCTAGCTTACATTGTGTGCATCATTGGTCGATGGTAGATAACTAGCAGATATGCCATCATTGCAGCTCACACACAATTCCAGGTCCGAGTGATTGCTGGTGAAATGGTGAGAAATAAATACTGCCATCCGAATGCAGGCTCTCACCAGACAGCTGAGATAGAACATCAAGCTCACAGAAGATTTTGGATTTGCTCCCTCTACCTTGGTGTATCAGGGTGAATCATCTCCGTTGCTCCTGAATATGATCAACTTAACATCATTCAGATCGCATAGCACCTTTAGGAAAGGCAAAAATTTGATTCCTCGTGCCTCCTACTGTATCTTTAATCCTGTCTGTAATTTCTTGTTCTCTTCACATTAAATGTCAGTGCATGGATAATGTTTGACCCAAATGCCTCTTGGAGGCACGTGCACGTTTATACCCTGTGAGGCTCTGCTGTTTGCGCTAAAGTTTTCCAACTGTCCCCTTGGACAGAAATAAATCTAATCTTTCACATCTCCCAATAATGTCAGAGCGTATGATCCCCATTGTGGAAGAGCAAAAGAAACGTGTTGTGAGTCCTGCTCATCTGATGCCTGCAGTGTCAAGCTCATTGACCCGCTTACACCTATCCTAGTGTTACTTTTTCGACTCTGATATTGGTGGTTTTCATTATGGACCAGGGCACCCGTAAGATATACTCTGCATCATTTCTAGATGACTTCTAAAATCATTTTGATCACCACAGGATGAAACCTACGCGCATACGTATGTGTCATTCTCTCGTGATGAATTACGGACTTTATGAGAAGATGGAAATATTCGTAGGTCATTGCTCATCTCATGCATGTCCCCCTGGCTCACGACAATATCACGGATATCTTGATCGACGTTTGAAAAGCGTGCAAAACCTGCAACAAAGCGAGAAATGACCCAATTCCACTCAGATGACTACGTCGAATTCCTCAGCAAAATCACACCCTCAAACATGAACTCTTTTGTGAGGGAACAGCACAAATGTACACTCATACCTCCATGTTTAGGGTTGTGTTGACTATCTTTGCTCTTCCAATTTAGATAACGTTGGAGATGACTGTCCTGTTTTCGATGGCCTCTTTGACTATTGCTCCATCTCAGCCGGTGGGTCCATGGGTGAGCTGGGCTTCCAACCTTTTTTCCCCTCCTCCGATATGTCTTTCTAGAGGGAGCTGCTAGACTGAGTCGCGACAAATGTGATATTGCGATCAACTGGGCTGGTGGGTTGCATCACGCGAAAAAAAGTGAGGCAAGTGGATTCTGCTATGTGAATGGTAAGTTGCCAGATTTCTCGTCCCTCTACTACGCGTTTGTTCTCGATTTAATCCTCAAATTAGACATTGTATTGGGAATTCTCGAGCTATTACGGTACGTGCGCTAGCATATCGATGACTCGTGAATATGTTTTGAAACAGTTCTGGTAAGGTATCATAACCGTGTCCTGTACATTGACATCGATGTCCATCATGGGGATGGTGTTGAGGAAGCTTTCTATACCACTGACCGCGTAATGACTGTGAGCTTCCATAAGTATGGCGAGTATTTCCCAGGTACAGGTGAACTACGAGTGAGTGATCTAGATAAGGTGTTGTCCCTGATGGATTCTTATTTGCCGTCAGGACGTTGGTGTGATGAAGGGCAAGTTTTATGCGTTGAACTTCCCTCTTCGTGATGGTATCTCGGATGAAAACTACAAATCCGTGTTCGAGCCTGTGCGCACTTTCACTGCCCTTCCAATATCAACACTGACCAACCATCAGGTCATTCGACTAGTGATGGAGTCTTACGATCCATCAGCCATCGTCCTACAATGTGGGACCGACTCGCTTTCCGGAGACAAGCTTGGCTGCCTCAACCTTTCGATGCGAGGTAGATTAAATCGTTTTCCTGAAAACAAAACTTCTTTTGATCTCGGAGAACAGGTCACGCAAACTGTGTGCGATTTGTGAAATCGTTCAACAAGCCATTATTGTTACTTGGAGGTGGAGGTTATACGATGCGAAATGTAAGCCGTGCTTGGGCCTACGAAACTGGTCTTGCTGCCGGCTTCGAACTCGCACCAGGTCAAATTTAACTGCCCATACTTATTACCGTATTGACTCATGCCTAATTCCAGACATTCCTGTGAATGAATATTATGAGTACTTTGGTCCTGACTATAAGCTAGATGTCAAGTCCTCGAACATGGATGATTTGAACACCACCCCATATCTCGAACGAGTAAAACGAATTGTGATCGAAAACTTGAGGCATGCCGGTGGTCCCCCCAGTGTACAAATGCAAAGTATGGTTATCATTCTAGATCCAACATGGCATGATTATGTTTACAACCTACAGACCGACCCAGCATGCCCATTGATGATCTTCTGAACGATGAGAACCAAGATGAAGATGAAGATGATCCAAATGAACGGCGGCCGCGCCGGCTTCTTGACTCACGAAGACAAGCTGACGGCGAACTTTCGGATTCAGATGATGAGGGCGGTGGTCGACGCGATCATATGAGTCATCGCAGACGTGGCCGTGGCGAGAGCAGTGATAGTGACAGTAAGCTCAAATATGGGATTAATATTGGTATTCTTGCATCAGGTTCAGCACCTACTCATGGTGCAGGTCCCAGTGGTCACACAAATACTGTGCGCATATTCTCATCAAACATTACAGTTGATGAAGAAGCATCCACTGGAACTCCAGAAGAAGATATATATATGGATTTGGATGATACGCCGCCCATTGGGGAAAATGGCATAAAAACATGTATGGTGAATGGGGCGTCTCGTACGACGTCCACATCCTCTTCACCGAAGGAAATCAAAGATTGGGAGGCTGGAGTGGGTGTTATGAGCGTAGATAATATCCTTGCTGATGAGTCGGCTCCCTCAAAATCTTCCCCTATCACCACTCCTTCCGGTATTGACTCAGCACATGTATCGCCTCCGTCAGCTGATTGAATGTATATACACTTGGGTTTGGTTGTTCTATGGTTTGATTTGCTTACCTTGTATACTACGCTATTACTAACTGGATACCTTTTCCTGCACGTGATACTCGTTATGATCAGTGAATATATTAATGACGACATTTTCATGAACTCAAGGTTGTTCTATCACAATGTCGGAAGCTCAGCGACCATCACCGCCTATAGCACAAATACAAACAGTAACACAATCACAGCCTTCACCCGATCAAGCACGATATTTTGAAATCAATAGATTGCGAGGTCATTCCCTTTCCTTCATCTGGTTCAATCAACACTAATGCACAAGTATAGCGAAGGCTGCACAGCGACTCAAAGAATCAGAACGGTCAACGTCTGATAAACTCAATGCGTATAACAAGCGGCCTTTTGATGTCACTACACCACAAATCGGACCCTCAAAGTCTCAGCCCCTCAAACGTGATTTGAGGCTTGGGACTTATTTGGAATATGACTTATCCAAGATGGTCAATTCGAAAGGAGGTTTTCTTGTCGAGGATGGGAAAGAGGTTGATGAAGAGTGTATTCGGAAGGAAAAGCAGAGGGAAAGGGAGAGAGCCAGACAAGATCAAGAGCCTCGTATGTTTTTGACTTTGGTTTACAAATCTAGCCGCTGATGATTGCACAATAGCTATTGTTTTAGATTCCATGCAGTCTCTGAAATGTAGGGATTGTGGTTCACTGGATATTGATCACCAGTTCCGAAAAGTTTTCAGATGTATAGTCTGTAAGAAATGCCAGAAAGAGAAACCAGAGACTTATAGCTTATTGACAAAGACCGAGTGTAAAGAGGTGAGTAGTTTGTCTTTTTTTGACTGAATGTTGCTGACGGCGATGTAGGACTATCTCCTAACAGACCCCGAGATGCGAGATGAGGAAGCAATGCCATATCTATTAAAAGCCAACCCGCATAAATCGACATACGCAAATATGCTGTTGTACTTACGATATCAAGTCGAGGAGTTCGCCTGGAAGAAGTGGGGGTCTCCTGAAGGACTCGACGCAGAGTATGAGCGACGACTGTCCGAGAAGAAGAAGAAAAAGAATAAGAAATTCGAACAGAGTTTGCGAGAGCTGCGGAGAAAGACGAAGGAGAGCGTCTGGCAACGCAAGAAAGATGAAGAGCACAAGCATTCATTTGGTCCTAGTGAGAAAAGCGACACCGGTGTTTCTTTACAGATATGTCATACATGCGGATTTACTCTGGAATTTGAGGAGTTCTGAGATCTCACCTCTTTTGCATTGTGTTTAGTCCACCCGAACCGAGTTCTTTTCCATGGCATGCAGTATCCACCAGCCGAGATTTTA
>Ga0153986_1000318_pt1 | contig 15244 bp, 23 predicted proteins | sample TSGA070MetaG_FD_104724 | JGI IMG/M metagenome (GOLD analysis project Ga0153986, IMG submission 104724) | Attine ant fungus gardens microbial communities from Georgia, USA - TSGA070 MetaG | ecosystem: Host-associated > Fungi > Mycelium > Unclassified | place: USA: Georgia, Alexander Wildlife... | reverse complement strand
TTTGAGCGTCGTGCAGGATGTTTTGAGCGTCGTGCAAGCGTCGTGCAAGATGTTTTGGGTGTCGTACACGATATTTTGAGTCGTGCTTTGAGTCACGTGCTGCTCTCTCTACCATGAGCTCACTGCGAGAACTGTATGTGGACCCATCGAATGCGTGGTCGTTTGTGCCGTCGGCGCCGGGCAGCTCGCAGCAGCCGCCAGCTATCAAGTGCCCTCAGTCTGTACACCGGTTTGCTGCAAATCCCTATGCAACCCACCTCCTCAGGTCCGTCGTCGCCTCCACCGTCCTCCAGTACACGTCCAGTGCTCTTGTCAATCCCTGGCAAGTCGGCAAACTGTTGCTGCAGACACAGTGGGTGCCCAGGAATGCAGGAGAGCCCATCCAAGACTTTGAACCGGAATATTCTGTGCGTTTTTGCAATTAATTCCTGCACTCACTCACCCTGCATTCCCTCTAGGTCAGCGACTCGGACAGCGACGACTCCTACTTTGCTGATCCTCTCATCGCTCAAACAGCAAGCCGCCGTCCCCTCCCAAGGCCCACGGACGAACAGGGCTATGTCGCTCGCCACTCCGTCCTGGAACACGCTACACGTCCAGAATACATCGTCCCAGTCGGAGCCGCAGACACCGTATGGACGATGATCAGGCATCTAGGCAGCTTCCGCTCTGAAGGCTGGCTTGCTCTTTGGAAAGGTCAGACCGACTCTCCTTCGTCGTACAATTCTCATTCCTGCCATACAGGCCTCGCAACCTCGACGCTGGCTGAGATGTTGTCGACCGCAATGCAGCCTCGTATCAACGACGTTCTCCTCTCCCTCTTCTTCCCTTCTATACCACCCTTCCACCAGCCCCCTTTCTCCCTGCCCATTGCGTCCCATGTCCTCACTGCCCTCATCCTCTCTCCCCTCGATCTCATCCGGACTCGCCTCATCGTCCAGTCATACAACCCTCGCTATCGATCCTACACAGGTCCCCTCGATGCTCTTCACAAAATTCTCAGAGACGAAGGCGGCCTCAAGGCCATCTACTTTCACTCCCATCTCCTCATCCCAGCTTTCCTCGATAGTGCTCTTCGATCCGCAGTTTCATTCGCCCTTCCCGGCCTCATCGCTTCCTATTTCGGCGCCTCGCATATCACAGAGGATTCTCATCCCACCACCTGGGCATGTGTCGAGCTCACAGCAAGCTGCATCGGCCTCCTCCTCACCCTCCCCATCGAAACCATTCGCCGACGACTCCAAGTCCAAGTCCGTGGAACGGCTCAACCCATCAAAGCCTGCGTCGAACTCCGGCCTGCCCCCTACAACGGTATCGTCGATGCCTTCTGGCATATTCTGACAGAAGAACGTTCAGACCTCCCCATTAACCACCGCAACTGCCGTAGTACACGATCCAATAAAAGTAAACACCAGGGGAACGAACAAGATACAGTTGACGATGAGTACTCAAGTCCCTGGAAGAACACGGGGCTGGGTCAACTTTACCGGGGTTTAGGGATGCAACTCAGTGCTAGTGCTGTATACTTTCTCCTAAACCTCCTTATCCATCCTGAAGAGACCGATGCTGGCTGGGTCGAAATATAATTCATAATTGTTACCGTAAAGTAGCAGACATAGACGCCGGCAGATGCCGAACCGACGACGTCAGAAATATTCAAATATGATTTAGTGAGACACCAACGACAACGACCACTGCGCCAGACCCTCTCCTCACCGTGTCGCACGACGACCGAAGCTACACCATGCCCACAGACTGCCCAACGTCCGCCACTCCCCTCCTTGCTCGAGCTCTTCAGCGCATACGCTCCACCCCACCTCGTATGATTGCATCTCCTCCTACCCGTGCGCCATCCATTGTCTTTTCCTTCCTCGTTGGCCTGACGCCTCTTCTACAGAGCCAAGGAGGGCAGCAGTCGCTCTCCTTATCCGCGTTGTGCCTGCCCCAACTGCAAAACTGCCAGGCCCTGCTGCCCTTCCACCGTCCTTGTCAGAGTTCTTTGAACAAGACTGGGTCAAGGATCCTACGTCCCGCGCTGAAATCCTTGTGTTGCATCGCCAGTCCGATGCCGGACAGACGACTGCCGAAGGTCGTGTGCGCAACACTGCTCGAGAGGCCCATGTTGCCTTTCCTGGCGGTCGTACCGAACCAGACGATGAAGGTGGCCTTTACACAGGTACCGCACATCTCACTCTTAGAGCTTCCGCTCGTTGACATAGCTTGTCCAAGCCATGCGCCAGACTTGGGAAGAAATCGGTATCGACCTCGCCGAAAAATACTATTCATCTATCGGCCAACTCGACGACCGCGAAATCACAACGTCACTCGGAAAACGTCTCCTCATGATCCTCTCTCCCTACGTCTTCCTCCAAGTCACACCAACAGCACCTCCTCCAGATCCAATCCTGACGACGACCCTCCACTGGGTACCTCTCATATCGCTTGTCTCCTCGCCTAAATGGTCTTGTGTCACAGTAGACGCCGCATCCCGAATTGCCCCTCGCAGCTCCGCTGCTTTCCAATATCTTATTCGTGCTTTGGTAGGAAGCATGGAATTTCCAGCCATCATCCTTGAAACTGCAACTCCTTCTTCTCCCTCCTCCTCTACACCTTCATCCTTTGAAAAGCCGAAAAGAAAAAAACTCACGAGTACACAGGACGTGATCGAAAAGGGGCTGTCCCCAAGAACGCTCAAGCTGTGGGGACTGTCGTTGGGGATGACATTGGATCTCATGTCATATATGATCTTGTCGCCATCCTCTCGCCATGACTTGCCACCCTCCAAGTCCGAGGAAAAAGAAGAAGGCACTGAGTCACCGCTGACGCAATATATGCAGCTTCCGTACCAAGATGTCGTGGAAGACCTGCGTGTGGAGTATGTCGCTCCCAGTCTAACAAGTGTTTTTCCCAAATTCTCTTATCCCGATGTCAATTTCTGGATTTGGTGAGTGCCTTCTTGCTTTATTCGTATGTATGGTATCATCATTCTTATTATTCTCAAGGGTATTTGGCAAACGATATCGCGAGGTTATACGTGGGTGGGAAGCGAGTCTACACGCAGGAGGTGTCAACGATCGTCGGTGGGTTTTTTTACCTTTATTTTCTGACTCAGTTACAGATTTAATCTCCATCTTTTGATTGTGCATCACCGCAAACAGAATTAATTGGTCAGGATCTGCTTTGAGCACGTTTTATGCTGCCATTCGAAAAGCTTTGGTTGTCGTCATCGTTGCTCGTGCACTCGGTATTTTATTCGGCCTTGGGTTTGCGACTTGGTGGATTTTCAGTCAGTGATGGATGAATTATGTTTTTGTTTGGGGGAGGAATCTCTGATTCGGTTCCTAGTATTTGTACATGAAGGATACAGTATTTATGCATTATAACGTATTCTTCTCTCTCTCTCCCCCTCTCTCTACAGGTAGCCAGAGCTTTTTTCCTTTTTCATCTACACAAAAATATGTTTATGCCTTGCGACAACGACGATGAAAACTCTTCTTCTACATCAAATATGAGCTACAGAGGAAGTCCACAGACTTCACAGTCAGGTCCGCCATGATGTGTGTTTTCAAAAGTACAATGTGGGCAGATCCTGACTCTGTCTGAATTCCCACCACCACCACCACCGTTCTCTGCCGCAGCGATCTGCTCGAGTATTTCAGGAGAAAGTAGTTCATTATCCTCCTCCTCCTCCTTTTTCCCTCTTCCTTTGTTTCTTCCACTTCTATTACGAGAATGATCGTGGCTTGATTCCACGGAATGTGATAGAGGCCATGCGGCTTTAGAAAAAATAGATAAATATATTCCATTCTTTCACCCACAAAAAAAATTGAAAGGAGGGGGGACTCACGAGCACGATCACGATCACTTGTGACCGTCATCAACGTTTGCCAACTCGGTGAATCGAGTATAGGATCGAGAAGTGAAAGGTCTTTCAATAACCGTGGATGCGTCACAATTCGTATCATCAACTTGACGTCCTCCTAAAATTCAAAATCAACAAGATTAGTAAAAAAAAAAGAGACCATCGTTTAGCTTGACACAGGGTTTGGGGAAGGGAATGGGAATGGGTGTGTGCAAATCAAGTGTTCAGACTCCACCTACTTCAGAAAACAACCCTGTCGTGGACAAAAACAACATCAAATGCCAATCGCTCAACCATGTGGCCAACGCGAGACGTTGTCGTCCATCGTCCGCTGCCAGTCCACTACTCGTCCGACGCGAGCAGATATGGGTCGCATCGAGATTGTCGTCAAGCTGAGCCATGACGTCTTCAATCATCTGATCTTCTAAACCCGGTCGGTTCTCGATCTTGAACTGTGTCGAATGGAAAAGCGGGGATGGATTTTGAGGGAAACCGTGTGTGACCTGTACATCCAGATATGTCAACATAAGAGAAAAAGGGAATTAGAGAATTTTGTGTCCCAGCGTCACGTACGTTCACCAACAGATATTCAACCGGAAAACACGGTTTTGCACTCTTCTTGACCTCCAACCCGTATTCGTTCTTGTACGAGAAAAATACATCAGGTATATATCGTGCGGAATCCTCGCTCCTGTCTTCCTCCTTCACACGCACAATACCAGGGTCAACACTAGCTTCAATCATATCGGCATCGACCATGGCCACGGCTTGCTCCGAAACCTGATACGCCGCAATATCAACTTGACCGTCCTCAGTCGCCGTTAGGACAGCCGTCACGAGACGCGAGCCATATTGACCCGTCGGTGACGATCGAGACCGGGTGGGATTGTCTTTTTGCAATTTTGCAGCAAAGATGACTTCAAGGGAGGAGAGAAAGAAAGATTGTGCGTGCCGTTTATACATGTTTTTGGTTCTGTCGTCGGGTGTCGGTGTTAGGTCAGTGAAGATATAACCGACAATGGTCAAAGGCTCGGAAGCGGCAGCAGACAGTTCACGGATTCGATTTTCCTCTTCCCATGGCCATGCAAGGATCAGCCCATCTAGTTCGCCTTGTTGCAACGGCTCATAGATTGCTTCTACTACAGCTTTGACCCCCATTGGGACCTTGTCGTAAGGTTGGTATCGACCGACTAGCCAACCAAACCGTTGGAGACCGGACTTGCGCCATGCTTGGAGGAAGCGATCGATTGTCTGCACGGAGGCAATCTCGAGATGGTCAACCATACGGAAAGGTTGCGACTGCAGCGTTATGGTCGAGGGCTGGCATCCTGTACAAATACCAGCAGGCCAACTGGGATGATTGCCAGTCGGACAAGGAACCTTGACTCTGTAGGACAGGGGGTTCAGAGGAGGAAGAAAAGACTGTGCCGAGGCAGACTGCTTGGGCATGATCTTTCGCAGATACGCGTGATAAGAGAGATACTTGATGTTGTGCTCTTTGTGATGGGCAGCGTCATATGGCTCGAGAGGCATGCAATAGTCGCACATGCCTTTGGGCCCATGCTTGCAAAATTGGTCGTCTTTGTTCCTTGGAATTTTTCCATCCTGTGTGCGCCAGTATTCGTCCACAGGATCTTCCTTGACAGGGTCCGATGGGTGCTTGGGACTTTTCGATGGTAGAGCGTTACTGTCGGACGGCGCTGGGTAGGATTGATAGGACACAAACACCAGATCGCCGTGTCTGGAAGAGAAACATGAGTGGGACGGAGAGAGGAAGAGGAGCAACATACTTGAGGCCGAGGTCGGCCAAGGTCCTGCCTGCGAGGTGAGCAAGCTTGAACTCGTTTCCTCGAGGCTGGTTGGATATGGTGATAGTGGCTGGATCAGCCTGCGGGGCAGTGGACAAAAACTAGAGAGGACAGAACTCAGAAAGGGGAGGGAGTGTGGAGGAGACATACCTTTTCCTGAAGAACGGATATGGAATCCTCGGGCTGGACGTCGAAGCGAAAGTTGCCGTCCCTGGACCTGATACGGATGATCTAGAGCCGTGCAACTGTGGTCTCAACACGAAAAAAATACCATACCATCGTGGAAGCAGGAGCAATATATGTACTGGCTGACTAATTGACGCGTAATAACACTAACGCCATCCTGTCTACTGATGGCGAATGAGTTGTAATTCACAGCTCCCAGGCGGAAAAATGTACCATCTCATTAGAACATGGCCGAACACGATATTAGTACAGAACTACACACGGAAGACTCGTCTGCACCCAGCGTGCGTCGCGCCCAGGTCTTCATCCGCTCGCCGTCTAATTCATCGGCTCCAGTGATCGACAGCCCCCTTTCCCAGCTATCAAACCTCGATCTCTATCCACAAGCACACTCTCTACCCGGTGCATTTCATGACAACACCTTTCCGTACGCCCACCCACAGTTGGCGTCCCTCTTTCCGTGGAATTATCACCAAGGCGAGTACAGCTTTCCCTCGGCATCGTTTCCAGGTACATCACAGAGCGCCCCACCACCCCATCCCTCTTCACCAGGGGGCCAGAGAGTGTCGTCTGCCCGGCCGCGAGCAGCTTCCATTCCCCAGAGTTCACCTATCATTTCCACACATTCGTTGGTGGAAACAGATGATCCCAATGACGAGGAACGCGTAGTGGAGGAAAAACGCAGGCGCAATACAGCAGCATCAGGTAAGCCTCTCAGACAGACGCCGACTTTGACTTTGACTGTGAAGAAGGATGACCAGCATTCCCGTAGCTCGGTTTCGCATCAAGAGAAAGCAAAAGACGACCAACCTGGAACGTTCAGTGTCAGATTTATCAGGAAGAGTAGATGAGCTGGAAAAAGAAGTAGCAGACTTGAGAAGAGAGAACGGTTGGCTGAAGGAGATTGTCATGCTCAAAGGTAGTCGCTTTGCTGCTGCTGCAAGCGCCCAACAGCGACAAGCATTGAGTCAAGCCGTCAAGGACGCTGGAATTGATCTTGGGGTCGACTCAAACACCACAGGAACTTCGACTTCAGTTCAGTGGATGGAAGAGAAGTCATCTGACCAGGAGAATGTGTCAGGATAAGAGTCAGATACATACACAAACTTTTGTCGCCTTATGTTTTCATGTTTTCGTGAATGTTACAAGCCACAGATGACAATTTCTCACGTATCGTTACTTGTCTCAGATGTCTTTCGGCCGACCGCCGTCCATTAACGTCGGGTTCACACCCTCTCCTCCTGATCGTGGCTCTTTTCCTCTGGATCACTATGGTTTGTGGGCTCTTTGTCAATGACCGTGATTTTCAAACACTCGTCTAGGGGAATGTAAAGCCACGATGACAATGTATATGCAATGCCTGAAGGAAAATTCAAACAATTCGACACCCTGTCGTGCTTTAAGCAGGGATTATCTCGATTGTAGAATGCAAAAGTGAGTGAGCTTTTCCATAACGACACTCATCCCCAAAACTTCTTCGAGGGGCCTCATGGAACGGGATGATTGGCACAATCTTGGCATGCAGAATGTGGACAACAAGATGGAAAACATTCCGGAAAAAATCAAGAAAACAACCTAGCGAGAATGCAACCTTGCAGGTCCGCCTGGAAACTCAATTCTGATGTATTCTGTAGACAGGAATAATGTCAACCAAAACTTTCTTCCCTTTATTAATCAACCAGGATACATACCCATGACTACCAAGATTGACCAAGTACATAAGATTGGGATCAAGCTTATCCTTTGGACTGCAAGTTCCTTTTATTGGAAATTGATGTGCACACAGACAGAATCCCAACATTGGGCAGCAATTGTCAGATTGGAAAGCTGATAGAACTATCTTATGAATGTCCATTTTTTTGGTGCAAACTTTGGGTCATGTAGTTTGCCCCTCTGTTTGACACAAGCCGAGTGAATGCGTGCTTGAAACAGCACCTGCAGCTCATTTTTTTTTGAAATAAGGGAGTCAGAATGAATGAGTGATTACACTGAATCCAATGTGTGACCGGGACGGAACGGAAGGAAAACTCTGATCAGCATTTTGTCCAGTACCAGTGCCGGCGGATAGACATAGACTTTTTCAGTATTCTTTATGGCTACTTTTCAGGCGTCGAAAAGAGCTACCACGCTCTCTCCTACCATTCGCTCACTCGCCAGTGGTGTCCCCGTTGTTTCCCGTCTCAACCTGACAGTACGAGCCCCAACGTCAGATCACGACCATGGTCATGGTAGATCTGCTACGCGTTCTGACTCCCAGCCCAAGTGGTCTGGCGGTATTGATGTTTCTCCAGCTGCTGGTCTTGTGAGCAGGACTGTCACTACCAGTGGGTATAATTTTCAGTCATCTCTGGAATTTAATCTGATTTCTGTTTGCTCTTTCAGCATGCCCCTCTACTCTTTCCCAACAACGCTTCATTCACACTTCTGTTGTGAGGAGAGATACGCCCGAGGTCCCAGACTACTCAAAATATCGCACCGACTTCAACAGCAACCGGACTCGCTCCTACTTTATGGTCGGTGCTCTCGGTGTCCTTTCCGCATCTGTCGCAAAGTCGTCCATATCCGAGTTTTTACAAACAATGAGTGCCTCTGCTGATGTATTGGCATTGGCCAAGGTCGAAATTGACCTGTCGCAAATTCCTGAGGGCAAGAATGTTGTCATTAAATGGAGAGGAAAGCCGGTGTTTATTAGGCATAGGACTCAGGGCGAGATAGAAGAGGCTCGCAATGTCGAGTGGAAGTCGTTGAGAGACCCTCAACCCGACGAGGATCGTGTCAAGAAGCCTGAATGGCTTATCATGCTTGGTGTATGTACCCACTTGGGTTGTGTACCCATTGGTGAGGCTGGTGATTATGGTGGATGGTGCGTTTACTTTCTCAAAATCGGAGGGAGCATTGTCTTAATGCTCTTGGTCTCCAGGTTCTGCCCATGCCACGGTTCGCATTATGATATCTGTGAGATTTTATCCTTTTTATATTTGGGAAGCATGCCGGCTGACTTCTACTTGAATAGCTGGGCGTGCTCGCAAGGGACCCGCTCCTGTAAGGATCACGCGTTCTCTACTTTCAGTGGACGATACTGATGCTTATTTTCTCTTCAGCTTAATCTCGAGGTGCCGACCTATGAGTTCACTGAAGGTGACTCTAAACTTATTATTGGATGAAGCATAGCAATAGACGAGTAGTAGTCTTGTTTTTCCGGTGAACAGAGTCATATTTTAGTTGATGTCATACACTCTCGCGAGTTGAACCTTTGATTGCTTTGATTACTGACATAAGAAGTGTCCACAACCCTTGGCTATTACCTTGATCATCTTCCAAGCGCTCATTGAGATGTCTCGTGTCGAACCCCTGACTCTGAATTCTATAATCAGTCTGGTGAACCCAGATGGCTTGTATCTGCTTGGATATGCCTGGGCATTCGGAATGGGTAGGCAGATAATCCAACAACTTTGTCTTGATATAGGCGGACACCTGACAACTTGGGCGTATTGCAGCTCTCTGGGTCACTTTCTTTGCAGGTGAGATGAATAAAAATCGTACATCAGAGTTCTGCTGACGCAGAACATCCAGGGATTATTGCATTCAAGACACTTCGTGAGTGCTGACGATATCAGATAATGTCTATCTGCCCGTCTTCGTTTATTTAAATTTCATTCTTGAACAGCACGTCAGCAGTTTGGAGCTTTGCAGCACAAAATCTTCCCCGTTTATTTTGTGCAAACTATCATTCTTTCTAGTGCACTCTTGACCAAGTGGATTTACTCCCACCCGGATGTCACAGCATATATGACTAAGCCCTGGATTGCGGATGTAGCACAAGTCTATTTACTTGGGACTGTTCTGGTCGCACAGGGTGTGAACTATTTTGTCGTTGGACCCATGACAAGCAGGTGAATGATTCCTCATGGAAGAATGATGGTTTGTCATGTTTAACAGCCTGTAGAACAATGTTTGCGCGCCATAAACTCGAGAAGGAGGAAAACAAGCAGTACAATGATCCTGCAGTGTGTTTCTTTGCCGACTCAGGAATTATGCTATAAATTCATTCTCTGTATAGGCTTCCGCCAAGATGAAGGCTCTCAATCGTCAATTTGGTTCGCTCCATGGAATCAGCTCGTTGGCTAATTTGATTGCCGTCATCGCATTGGGTTTCCATGGATTATGGATTGGCAAAGCAGGCATTAAGGGATACTAGATGCGGTCTGGACTACATCAAAACCATTCATCGATTATGTCTTCCAGAACAGTGGTCTGATTGATTTTTTAAATGGAATATGCAAACACCTGTCCGTCAATGTACAATGCCCCTCCAGGATTGCAAATGTACGAACAATAAACACCTTGAGATAAGAGCACACGACACACTTGGTTTGAATTTTGGATCACGCTCCTATCGATTCCATCTCTGGCAGATAGCCATCTCGTAAACTCCTTTCAAGACGTCTGATCTCTTCCATCGATGTAGCTTTTGCAATGGCTGCTTTGACATGTTCTTGGTCTTCTTTGGACATGAGATAACCAGCTTTGCCCCTGACCCCTGGCGCAATTTTAGGTTCATCTATTGTCAACACAGCCTTTCCTGCATTGGACGACACGGTAGTAGATAGGGTCGTTGCGAGTGCATTTGGTATGCCATCGGTTGTTAGGAAGAGTGCCTTGCCAGCTTTACGCTCCTATAGTCATTGGCCAGACACTTGATAAGACTCCATGACTGGGGACGAGACAATCCGCATACCTTGTCGCGAATTCGCTGATAATCGAGTACCCGCAAATTAGGAATTCGCCATGCTAGCCATTCCCGATAATGTTTTCTCTCAACGACAGGGTTTCCCTGTAATGAGAGATACTCCAGGTGTTTGAGATCTTTCAAGGGCTCTAGGTCACCGAGTTCTGCTAGAGCATTGTTACTAAGTACAAGGGTAGTGAGATTAGGCGCGGAAAGACGGAGGGAGGGCGAGATTGCGGATATTCGGTTGTTGGCGAGGAGAAGCGTGCGCAGACGTTTGAGGAGAGGCAGATTGCCCAACGTGACGATACTGTTGTCTGTAAAATCTATGGCATCGTGCTGATCCTATGTCCTCGTTGAGCTGCAATAACTTTTATTTCAAGATGTACAAGGACGTGCTTTTGTTACACCCAAGTTCTCGATTGTTGGGATTTTATAACCTAGACGCGGGTTCAATGTCGTGAAAATGACTGTGTGGTTTGTGCGCACCCCGGAGGTCCAGTTGGCGTTGTTTTACGGCATTTAGACTCGAGACAGATTGCGCAAGGAGCTCGGGGGTGAGCTTCATGGTGGGTGTAAGGGATCAGTCACAAAAGTCTTGCCATCAATATTTGATTCCGCTCTACACCTTGCTCCCACCCATGAGGTTCCTCCACCAGCGCCTTAGTCTGTTTGTCTTTCTATTTTCTCTTTTTTTGTGTACTCGCACTGAATCCTCACTCGTCAGATTCACCCAAGGCAATGACACATATACATTTGTGCCTGACAGCTCCGACTCACAAACTTTGGTGGTTCACCGCGCTTCCGGCGAAATCATACTAAACAGTAAGTCTTTTTCTTGATCGTTCTGGAAAACGGAACGACCCTGCTGGATACAGAACCTACAACACCTATACCCTCCACTGCACATCGGTCGGGCAAATCCCTCTTCGGCATCGTTGGAATAATATCATTGTCACTCTGTACGCCTGCCCCTTGGTTTTATAACCTCCGCTCATGCTGACTATCTACAGCTGAATATATCATTGTTATCAGTGGTCGTGAGCTCCTAGGCCGCTTGATGGACCATGACATATACCGTGCGACTAGCTTCGACATTTTACCGATAAACCCGAACATTTCGTCGCATAACCCACCCCACCCTGTAGAAGCACACTTGTTGGCGCTTGTTAGGTCACATTTACACGCGGGAAACTTCCTGTTCTCCTACCAGTGGGATTTAACGCGACGGTTGCAGTCACAATGGGAAATGAGAGAGAAAGATGGACAGAAGGCATTTTGGCAAACGGTAAGACTTGTTACAAGTCTTGAGAATGAATTTGTTGTGTTGATTAAGTTGGATTGCTCAGACAGATGAAAGGTTTTTTTGGAACAGGTACCTCCAATCAAGGCTTATTGATTTGACGAATGCAGAACAAGATGTGAGTTCCCTTTCACGAGCGATCGACATTGGTCACTGAAAGCATCATTCGTAGTTCAGTCCATTTCTCCTTCCAATTATGTATGGAAGTGAGTTTTTTGCAATCAATCGATGGCAGCCTAGCTAATTCATTCTTTCTATAGCATTCGACCTGCGACCAACCATGCTGCAAGGCAGACACATGTATCTTTGCCTCATAAGTCGACGCAGCCGGTTTCGTGCCGGAACGCGCTACTTCCGTCGAGGAATTGACAAAGATAGTCATGTTGCCAACTTCAATGAAACGGAACAGATCATCCTGCTTGAAAGTCCTATGCCAGGCTTAGGAGATACGAATCTTGTAGCCAAATTGAGCTTTGTCCAAATCCGTGGAAGCGTGCCAGTGTTCTGGGCGGAGATCAACACGTTGAGATATAAACCTGATTTGCAGGTCATGGACTTGCAGGAAACGGTGAGTTTTTGAACCTAATGAGGGAGGGGAGGTGCTGAGGAAATGCTGATGGCTTGCTTTGTCCACCTGGGTTGGTGTTGGTTCTAGGCTGATGTCATGAGACGCCATTTTCAAGAGCAAGTCGATACATATGGGAACCAGACTTTAGTCAATCTTGTTAATCAGAAGGGGTATGAAAAACCTGTCAAGGAGGCTTTTGAGCGGTTCGTCGCGGAAGTATGTTGTTCTTTCTTTGATCTGTCAAGTGTATTCTATCTCGCTGACCACAAGGTGAACATGCCAAGTGTGCGTTATGAGTATTTTGATTTCCACACCGAATGCAGTAAGATGCGCTGGGATCGAGTTTCAATCCTTCTTGAAAGAATTAAGGACGACCTAGAGCGACATGAGTGAGAAACTCTATGATGATGAATCAATCACACAACTGACAGTGTAGTGCAGGTACTTCTATCTTGGTGTAGATGAGGAGAAACCAATCAAATTGCAGGCGGGTACGGTTCGGACGAATTGTATGGATAGCTTGGATCGGACGAACGTGGTTCAGGCTACCATCGCCAAATGGACTTTGAACCAACAACTAAGGGAATTGGGTATCATTTCTGGGGATACGGGTGTAGATGATTATGAGCTTTTCAGTAAAGACTTTAGAGAGAGTAAGTTTTTCTCCTTCCCACATTCGACATGATTTGACTGGCTTTTTTATTAGTGTGGGCGGAGCATGCCGATGCCATTGCCACAGCCTACGGAGGCTCAGATGCCCTCAAGTCCGACTTTACAAGGACAGGAAAGAGAACAAGAAAGGGACTCCTCCAGGATGGAGTCAAATCTACAATGCGGTATATCAAGAACAATTTCTTTGACGGCGCGAGACAGGTGAGTGGCAAGATCAACCAGAATCAAATGTGAACATGTGGCAATCTATGTTCTTAGGATGGGTTTGACTTGGTTACTGGACAATGGGTGACTAAAAGATCACCGTCGGCATCGTTGTTCTTGATTACCGATACTCGTCCACTCATCATTCGATCGGTATGTGAAAACGCATTGTGTGCTATATTTCTGGAGAGATTCATCTCGAATAACTCAACAATGTTTCACCTTTCTTCCAGGTACCACTTGTCGCGTCGTTCTCTTTGTTCATGGTCATCGCTGGCTTGACGTTACCTCGTACATCAGGTTGGGATGGCTTTGGATTTATTGGAAAAACGGTCCTCTGACGCAGTTGTGTGACTCAACAGACTATTCGCTATTCTATTATTTCCTTCTTTGGTTCTGGCTCTTTGCGGTCTCAATCCTTTTCATGATGGTCCACGGAATTAACTATGTTTCGTGGCCGCGGCTCAATCCGTTGACTCATATCATTCACTATCACGGACCTGGATTTCGCTCTGCAAGACATGGAATGGGAGTTAAAGGTAGTGTAAAGGCGGCCGAAACGAAACAGCGAACAAAGGGGACCTTAAATGGGCGTATGGAGGAGTTGGAATTGGGATCGTTGAAGAAACGTGTAGATTGATAGTGTAGTTTATATACTAATGCTTTCTGGTTGTTCTGAAATTCACTCAGTTGTTCTGGGTCGTTTACGCTGTCGTTCTCAAGTCTGCGTGCAAATTCATCGGTATAGCACAAAAACACAAAAATAGCACAGCTAGGATCTGTGGGAGCAAGTTTACTTGATATGGTTAGTACATAATCACAAAATTTCTTTCAGTAAAGTGAAACTTAACTCTCCCTGTATCCTTGTGGATGACAATGACTCAGGGACTGAAACATGGAACCGTTGGCGATGGAGATGAGAAAATCATCTTCGAAGGGGTCGAAATTGGGGACGAGGAGGCTAAGAAGCTGGAGACCTTTCAGCGCGAGATAGCTCGCATTGAAGTCTCATTAGGTGCGTGATAGAAAGTTCTTCCCCTGTAACAATTGACACTTGGCTACACTCTAGAAAGTATCAGATACCAGAAACTCCGTCCCGCTTTCAGAAGGCGCCGTGAGATCCTCAAGGCCATCCCGAAATTCTGGCCTGTAGCTTTGATGCGTCATGGCCATATGTCCCTTCACATAGCACACAGCGCAGACCATTCTGCGCTCGTTTATTTGGAGGATGTATGGGTTGAACATGATCAATCGGAGCCACGCGCTTTCAAACTTGAATTCGTGAGTGCTTTTCGGTTCTCACACCAGTGACCAGATTCTTGACGCTCCATGTTTCCTCGAATAGCATTTTGGGCAAAACCCTTACTTCTCCAATAGCGTACTCAGTAAAGAATACAAATACATAGCACCACCTTCAGCAGCCGATGATCAACCGGACGAGAATGGAGTCACGGAAACGATGGTTGATTTTTCATGGGATCGGGATATCCAATTGAGCGTGAGTTTTTTGATGTACGCAAGAATTGTCGTGCATTGTATCCTTCATGTTACTAGAAAAATCTTATGGCTGACGACCTGGGTTTTTTCCATGCAGCATATGAAGATTGATTGGAAAGATGAGGACAAAAATCTAACGAAAATGTATCCACGAGAGACAGATCCTGACGACGAGGATTCAATTGCAGAACCTGGCAGTTTTTTCAATTTTTTTGAACAGGAGAGTGATCCGATGGATGTGGGTGACATTTTTTTCGCCTCTGGCGCATTCCGTAATGGAAAACCAAATTGATTGTGATGGTCAGATCGGGGTGACGATAGCAACCGAAATATTCCCGGATGCCATTGAGTACTTCCTTGGCAATTTGGGAGGAGAGGAGCTGGACAGCGAGGACGAGGACGAGGACGAGGACGA
>Ga0153986_1000317_pt1 | contig 15300 bp, 17 predicted proteins | sample TSGA070MetaG_FD_104724 | JGI IMG/M metagenome (GOLD analysis project Ga0153986, IMG submission 104724) | Attine ant fungus gardens microbial communities from Georgia, USA - TSGA070 MetaG | ecosystem: Host-associated > Fungi > Mycelium > Unclassified | place: USA: Georgia, Alexander Wildlife... | reverse complement strand
TGTAATTTGTGTGTAATTATTAGGTTTGCAAAAATTATTCTGATCAATTTATCCCGCAATGTTCGATCGATTCATTTGACTTGAACTGTTCCCTCTCCGACTATATCACAAGAGTATCTGTCAACCTCCAAAGTTACTTCCGTTCCATCCCTGGGATTTGACTAACACTAGTCGTCAAGGAGAAACCTACCCGCCTGCCACTGATTATTTCAGACAGTGCGGAGGTAGCTTCTAACGCACTTGCTGTCAGAGTCAAATCGATTATCCCACACGCTTGGGAGGGGGTTTTTATACGTTATGGTTGTGTGTGGGCCGTCTGACGAAGTAAATTTCACTTCATCATCATTCCTCCTCAATTTCTATTATATATATAGATGCTCCGAGACAATCTCCATTTCCTAGGTAGATATATACAATTGAATACTGTATCTTTTTGTAATTCCTCATAGTCGCTTTCTTCCTTTCTGCTCAAGGACATCCTCCCTGCACTCCGCTGTTACCGTCCTGGATCATGCCTGGAAGCTCTTCCTCCTCCATTGCTTCATTGGAGACTCATATGACATTAGGTTCGCCAGAGCCATACTCGGCCACTTCGTCTGATGCAGGTGGTTCAGTGGAGAATGAGGAGCTGTGTCTTTCTTCTCTTTTGAAATTGTTTGAAAAACTAGGATGTCAAAAGCACAAAAAAAATATGTGAGTAGGGAGGCTGAAGTATTATATTGTGGATTTAGGAAGAACGTTTTGTAGGTACTTGCAGAACGTCCAAAGCAGGCAGACTGGGAGTCATGCATGAACTTCGCATCATCTGTTGGGACCCTCGAACTTGATTCTCAAGGAAGCGAAGAGGCCCTCACAGTCTCTTCGGCGACGTATATCCGACTTCTACAGCAACTGAGAGGCAAACCATTGTTTCCTCGACTGAAAAAACTCTGCATAGAAGATTATTATGGGCTGGTCGACCTTTTCCCTCTCTTTCTCTCTCCAAACCTCCGAACAATTCGACTTCTTAACACCAAGCCGCCTACCGTATTAGGTGCTACTGCCTCTGTAATGCTTAACCTCATCTGTGATTTTGCGCAGTGGTTAAAGGATATACAATACCTCTACATGACACAAGGCACTGTTATGCCGATGTCGTTGTTAGACAGCATCTCACTCCTCAGCAATCTCCGTACTCTCGAAATTTCAACTATCCAAGTAGGCAGCTTTCAAGAATTTCGTCCTTTGGCACCTCTTGCTCTCAAAAGTCTTACCCTCAAACTTTCCTGCTCCTCATATATTCGTTTACCCGACCCTATCACTTCATCACCAGATTTTCTTGAATCGCTAGAGAAATTGGATATTTCTGGACCTCGTGTCGTGGTTGTAGACTTCGTTCAATCTCTCGAATCCCAGTATCTGACTAGTCTGGCCATTGAAGCTAGAGATAAAGAAGTCGAGTGCGACCAACATGGCAAGAAGCCTGTTTCTCTGATGGAGGCAGGGAATGTAAATGTGTGTGATTTTGGAAGCATGTTACACACAATATCATTGCGTTGGGGAGACTTCCTTCGAGAAATCACCATCACTCCACCGTGTGATTCATGCACTGATTTTGCCCAATTATCTGGTATGCCGATGCTTGAAAAAATCCATGTATCCAACTGTCCATTTGATGGCCTCAAACATGCACTCAAGTCTCCTGCTGTATGGCACCATCTGGATACACTCTACTTGAGTGTGAAAATTTCATATCCACTCCTCTCGCTAATGGTGCTTTCTGCACCTCATTTAAAGAAGCTTAACGTTTGTATAGACACGAGCGAAGCACCTTCGACGAAACAACCACGGGTTTTTGCTCACCCCCTCAAGTCATTGGGTATACTCGATTCACCCTCTCAAGATTCTGGATGGGGTTCTCGCAGGAACGTCAAAGATCTTTCAGATCTGCCCCGTTTTATTCGAATTGCGCGATATTTGAATGCAATGTTTCCAAAAATGGAAGAGCTAACTTCGGACAGTGGAATGAAAATTTGGGAGGTAGTCTGGCAACTTGTGGTGCTTTGCCAAATCTCGAGAGCAGATGAAATTGTAGAAAACCGGTTAACGCTTTTGAAGTGCTGTGACTTGGTATCGTCCTGTAGATATATTATCAGCATGACTAAACATGTTTATTTACTAATAATAATATATCCATTTAAGATTATATTTTTGAACTCCGCTTGTGGAAATTGATATTGGAGGTCCCGAATTACATCGTCGCTGCCTGCTTTCTACTACCATTGTCTCTCTCACAACAGCAGGGGAGGCTCAGATGCTGCGCATAGTCTCTACTGTGTCTAAGTCTTCCTCTACGGGAATTCTTGGAAGGGCTGCAAATACTGGTGTGTCGGGAGCGCCTGCATCCAGATTATGTTGTTAACCGGTATTCACAGGCCGACGTTCCCTTACATCTTCTTCAACACGCCATGCAGATATAACATTAACGGTAGATGGAAAAGAGGTCACAGTTCCTCAAGGTGGATTTATTATCTGTCGTTATATCCCTTTCTTCTCAGCACATCTATCAAGGTTCTGCTCTGATCCAAGCTTGCGAAGCTGCTGGCGCAACAATTCCAAGGTATGTTTTGTTCTTCTACTACTCAGAAAACAGCTCAAGGTTTTTGCGCGAAGATTCTGTTACCATGATAGGTCCGTTTCATCAATCCATCTTACCTGTCTCCTGCCGACGTTCTGGACAGGCTCGCAATTGCTGGAAATTGTCGTATGTGTTTAGTCGAGGTTGAGAGATCTCCGAAACCCGTGGCATCTTGGTGTGTGCTCGCTTTCTCGTATCTGTCAGCTTGATTAATGAATTGGCAGTGCGATGCCCGCTATGCCTGGCTCGAAGGTTTTTACCAACACCCCACTGGTGCACGAAGCGAGGTGACCTGCTAGTCTTTCCTCTCCATTTTCTACTCACTATGTGACTTGAATGCAGAGAGGGTGTCATGGAATTTCTTCTAGCCAACCATCCCCTTGACTGTCCTATTTGCGACCAAGGTGGAGAATGTGATCTTCAAGACCAGTCTATGCGGTATGGTTCCGACCGTTCACGCTTCCATGAGATTACTGGCAAGCGTGCCGTTGAAAACAAGGATCTTGGTCCCCTTGTCAAGACCTCTATGAATCGCTGTATTCAATGTACACGGTGTGTGCGTTTCGCTAACGAAGTCGCTGGTGTTGAAGAACTCGGTACCTCTGGTCGAGGTAATGACATGCAAATTGGCACCTATGTGGAGAAGACGATGAATTCCGAGTTATCCGGGAATATTGTTGATCTGTGTCCTGTCGGTGCGCTCACGAGCAAACCGTACGCATATAATGCCCGACCATGGGAGCTTAAGAATACTGAAAGCATTGATGTTATGGATGCTCTTGGTTCAAACATTCGTATTGACTCTCGTGGTGTTCAGGTTATGCGAATACAACCCAAGACGAATGACGATGTTAATGAGGAGTGGATCAACGACAAGACGCGATATTCATATGACGGCCTCAAATTTCAACGTCTAACGACTCCCTTAGTCAAACAAGGCGATCGATTCGCTGCTGCCACTTGGGAGGAGGCACTAACTACCATAGCCGAGGGTCTTAAAACTTCTGGGGCTACAGGAAACGAAATTCAGGCTGTTGCTGGCCATCTCGCGGACACGGAGTCGCTAGTTTCACTCAAAGACCTCATGAATCGCCTCGACTCCGACAACCTCATCCTTGATCAGACCAACGGTCATCTACCCCCTGTGCATGGCGTCGATGTGCGCTCCAACTACCTCTTTAATACCACTATCTCAGGCATCGAAGAGGCTGATGTTATCCTTTTGGTTGGTACCAATCCCAGACACGAAGCCGCTGTCCTCAACTCTCGTATCCGCAAGAGTTGGCTGCACACACCTCTCGAAGTTGGTTTGATTGGTGAACGTGCTGATACTAATTATGGCTACGAGTATCTTGGCGGCGACGCCCATGCATTAGAACTATTTGCTTCAGGTAAAGCGCCTGAGAGTGCTTTCACCAAGAAATGGAAGGAGGCGAGGAAACCCTTGATCATTGTTGGTAGTGCTGTTTCGGAACATTCTGATGCCGCTGGTGTCTATAACACACTTGCCAAACTTGTGGAGAAGGAAAAAGCTCGCCTCATCACTCCCGACTGGAATGGCTTTAGTATCCTACAGAGAGCGGCTTCCCGCGCCGCTTGCTACGAGATTGGCTTCACTCCTTCTCGCGCTGCTTCACAAACGAAACCTAAGTTTATCTACCTCCTTAATGCTGATGAAGTCGATCCCAAATCAATTCCCCAGAATGCATTTGTTGTTTATCAGGGCCATCACGGTGACATTGGCGCTCAACTAGCAGATGTTTGCCTGCCAGCTTCAGCGTACACTGAAAAGGGAACAACGTGGGTAAACACTGAGGGACGTGTACAGCAGGGTCGTGCAGCTGTCAGTCCACCTGGGGCTGCTCGTGAAGACTGGAAGATCATCCGGGCGCTCTCGGAAGTGATCGGCAGTGCTCTGCCGTATGATGACATATTAGAGCTGAGGGATAGGATGTGGGAAATCTCACCAGCACTTGTGAGATATGATATTACTGAAAAGACATCGTCTGAGATTGCACTGGCGGGCATTGAGGCGATCCAGGACAGGACAGCAGGTGCCAAGATTGGTGGTGCTGCTTTCAAGAAGCCTATTTCCAATTTCTATCAAACAGATCCCATCTCACGAGCGTAAGTTTTGCAGCCTCTTTTATTATTGCCTCGTCGTTGATGTGGACGCACATGACAGTTCTATCACAATGGCCCAATGTACACGCTCGTTTACAAATGACCAAAGCTACGGCTTTGGCGAGCCTAGTAAGACAGAGCGAGCTGCATTTGCGTAGAGACATTTCACTAATAATATTTCTATCGAAATTGAACTCTTCTCGAACTGTCCCTTGTCGAGCCTTGTTCTGCTTCCAGACTGCAATGCAAGACTCGAACCTGTTCATCTTGTGAACAACTAGGCGCATGCGTAAACCGTTAGCGGCTTGAATATTGTTTCATTTACTAGCCATACTTGATCGTTCTATTCTCTTCCTATGTTGTTTTGCTTGACTACAGTATCTTAGACAGCAGGTATTCTGATGTGTTATTATCATCAGAATAGGTGTGGCTGAAAGCCCTGAAAGATGGTGTTATTAAATATGTTGACCACAAAGGAAGAAGAAAATGAATCTGACTTTAGCACACCAGGTCTATCTATTAAGTAAGGTGTGATACCAAGTAACAGGAGCAAATAAATGAACGGATACTAACATACGAATAACGTCCCCTCCTGTGTTTATCGTAGGTTCGTCCAGAGAAGGACTTAAAGTGGATGTTTAAGGCAGATGTGATAACATAGCGATCTGTCACTTGACAATGATCAGTCCAACTATGCTCAACTATCTGTCGCGTCAGGACCAGATCATCTATGTCACTGAGTCAACAGACAGTTTTCCCCTCATAGTGTACACCTTGATTCTGTGTATTCAGGTACTGGTATACCCCACTGTTGTGCTTCTTTGACAGGTAGACTAACTAACATGTTGAGTTAAGGAGGGAAAGGGGAACTTGTTACAATGAGTCTCATCTCAACTACCTGTATTTATCTCTAACTACCATCATAAAATGATAGATCTGATCATCAGGAAATGAAACCCTAACGTATTTTTAGTGTAGCGCTCGATACTCCGACTATATCATAGTCCTGTGCATTTGGGGACTGTGTGCTTCTTTGACATACGCTGCAACTTGAATAACATGTCTCTCACTGATATCATTTATCCAATAGCACTTGGGCTTGCTGTTTCCTGCTGTGCCTTGGCTTTGATACAAAGGAGAGACTCAGCTGTATGGATTATGTTCAGCGTTATGACTGTACCTGGCTTATGAAAAGGACTGTAGCTCAAAAAGATACCTGCGATAGGACCGTCGGGGTTATTTACCTCATGGATAGGGGTTTATAAGGCGATGCATTATGGATCACAAATGATCCAAGAAGGTTACGAAAAGGTGTGCATGTATTGTGTCGCTTGCATTGCCTTAACAAATTCAAATTCGAAAACCTAGTACCCCATTTTCAAAATACCGACACCTTTTTTTTGGCTTGTGGTTGTTGCTGCACCTGAGCTTTTGGAGGATATGAGAAAAGCGAGCGACAAGGAGATATCCTTCCTTGCCGCTCTCGACCAGGTTTGTGCTCTTTTACCTCTTGTCGATACATGATATCTGATCCTACAAAATCAAAGAGGTTCCAACTCGACTACACAATTGGTCCCGGACTAAATAGCGATGAATGCCACATCCAGGTTGTCCGTGGTGTGATGACGAGAAATATCGGCGCTCGCTATTCCGACATGTTAGACGAGATAGACAAGACGCTGGATATGCTTCTAGCAGGAGCTGATCAAGGTATATATCACAGTGTTTTCTTTTTTTAGTCGTCTACGCATACTCAGACCCGTGAAGGCTGGGTAAACATCCCCACTCGTCTCTCTGCTGAAAAATTTGTTTCAAGATTCAGCGCACGATTCTTCGTTGGTTCTGAGCTCAGTATGCTTCCATTTTATGAGGCTGGTCTAGTAGATTTTTAAAAAACACCCCTTTCAGCTTCCAATGCAAGATTTCTTGAAGCTATGGAACAGTACGCTGGACACGTACTAAAAGATGGTCCAGCGCTCAGCATTCTTCCGAAATGGCTAAGACCGTAGGTGTCACTGGTCCCACTCTATGATCTTTCTTTTCTTTTTTTTCATGGAGCGGATTTTACAGTCTTGCAAGCAGACTTCAATTTGACACGGAAGGGAAGATACGTGAAATTGAGGCGTTCATACTCCCAGTTCTTAACAAGCGTTTAGAAGAGGGCATTGAGAATCCGGACGTAGATTCAGTCAGTTTGACCGATACTTTCAGAATCCAGTGCTTACCGCCGTCGTAGAATGATATGATCACATGGCTATGGAATGGCGCAGATAAGGACCATCGGACCCTTCGTTATGTCGTCCTTCGAATAGTTCTGCTCCATGTTGCGGCCATTGAGACTACGTCAGGTGTAAGTCTTGGACTCGCGACCCTATGCGTAGCTGATCTGAAATTTGAAGCTCCTAGCAAATGCTCTCCATTGCCTCGCAGCGCATCATGGGTACATCGAACCGCTACGGGAAGAGATATCGATGATTGTTGAAGCAGAGGGATGGAACAAGACCTCAATCGGAGAAATGAAGAAGTTGGATAGTTTCGTAAAAGAGTCGCAACGCATCCATGGTTCAGATGCCGGTGAGACAATCGATGTCAATGAGATTGCACCGACTCATGTTATTTCATCCAGTCATGAGTCAACGATTGGCGGTTGATAACTTCACTTTTTCCAACGGGACTTTCATTCCCAAACACACGTTGTTTGGGGTAGCCGGACGCGCCATCAATACAGACGAGGTAAAAGTTGAACAAAACTCTTTATCCTATCTATTGTTCTGACGTATTTCCAGCGTGTCTACTCCAACCCTCACGAGTTTCAGGGTTTCCGCTTTGTTGACATGGATCCCTCGAAATGGCAGATGACCTCTTTGAACCTTGCATACATGACCTTTGGTATCGGCAACAGAGCATGGTAAGTATCGCTCTTAATTTTTGAATTCTGGCTCATTATCGGTCCCGTGTGGGAAAAAAAAGTCCCGGACGATTTTTCGCTGTCACCGAAGTGAAGACTGTCCTTGCCCGTATTATACTCAATTACGACATCAAGTTGTTTGATGAAAAGGCCGGAGGGCCTCAGGTAGCAGGTGTAGCTCCGGAATCCATCAGGTCCGCTAAAGTCTTGCTGAGAAAGAGGGATCTAAACTGACAACATGAGATGACTTTGTAACGAGCGTGCCGCTTGGACGTCAAAACCAAGGGGGAATCTCGACAATCATACTGCTGTTGTTTCTTTGCGGTTGTTACCATGCGAATAAGTTCAGCTCAGCGAGATTTCGATTTTGTTTTACACAATGATCTAGACAATTTTTCCTAGGATTCCAATTTTGGATTTTTTTCCTCGATCGCAATAAGTACAAAGTAGTATGTGTGCCTAGACCCCTGAGATCTACGTATTACACTGAATTCTCCCACGGACTTACCTTTTCGGGTCTAACATCATATCGAGATCGGACGGTGCAATGGGAACATTATGATTGAAGTAGAGATCAGTTTCAGAAATTTGAATAACATCCTGCTTATACATAATTCTCTCTCGTCGGTGCCTTTATGTCTAAGCATCACCTTTACCGACTTTGAATACGCCGAGGAATGAAGACACACTCCGTTTACTGAAGTCTATTAGGCGTTTATGTGACTGCACTCGAATGAGATATGTAAAAACATAAACACATATTGTCTGTGTGTCATTCAGTATCACATAGACGACGTCGCAGGAAAAACGTGACTTACGTTGAACACAATATAACCCCAGAAGATCCCGAAGTCTCGCCAATGGTTTGAATAGAGGATATTGAAGTTGGGCTCCATCCATTCGTCGGTGGTTCGAGCAGAGCAATACTGACAACCAACCGTAGCATCTGGATTGGTGGTGTATCCCCCAGAACGTGAAATGTACTCCTGTAAAAAGGAACCACATGTTTGACCGGATGGAGGATCAACAGTCACCAACTCCGTGGGTGAGCAGTTGATTTCCATACGTCCGATCGCTGCACAATGCATTTTAGCATTGAAAAAGGCACAATCAAAAGACAATGTCTCACCCTGGCCGAGCAGCGCTTCAATGAGATATGTGTATGGAGACAAACGGTACATCCATTTCCACCAACGTAGTTGACGGTATGGTTGGAGCACTCCATTGCTAGATGTCGAGTCAGTAGAGCAGAGAGGTCTAGGTGCAGGGACTTACAATGTCAAGACGAATGTGAACAAGAATGAATACAGTAAGCTAGCAATCTCAGCAGTTGGGCTGGCAGAGGCAACGGTCAAAGCAATCGTAGTCCAATAGAGGGGGAACTGGACCCCATACACAAACCAGGTGAAAGCAGCTCTGGAAGTGGCAAATCCAACAGTCCAGTACCAACAGCAGAAGAATAGCGAGGCCCCGATCGTGTTCCAAGGAATCTCACATAGAAGCTGCGATGTCGTCAGTGCCGACCAGTTATACATCCGACTAGGACGTTCGCGGATTTCATATATGTTACGCATCTAGGTAGCTGTTAAAATCATTGGGAACATGCATTCCTGAGGAGCACATACATTGATATATGGAACGTGAACTTGACCCCCAAGAGGAGCACTCTTGAACAGTGTTAAATTGTAGTACAGTAGATAATATGCTCGACATACCAGGACTGTGGCCATAAATATTGACTGATAGAATGAACAACCACCCCATACTTACAAATGTTGTTACTCACAAAGAGCTTATCTTGATTCGCCTGAATGCTACTCCCTGACTTGAAGAACGTGAATCCAATAAACAGTCCGCCAATGGTATTAAGCGCCAGCTTGGACATAAGATATGTCGGGTTACGCCAATAACTTGCGTATTGTCGCCTTAACAAAGTCTTAGTCTGGAACAGCCACGGAGTAGCGTACGCCCCATGTAAAGTGCGACCGACAGGCGGTTGTTTTCTTCCCTCAGTGTGGATGTGCTCAAGGTCTGCATGCAGCTGTTTGCATTCGCTCGCGTTTAACCATACTTCGTACCAGTTTTGTTTGGCGACAGCTGTGGCGCCAGCACCGACAACTTCAAGCATATATTCTGCTCTGAAGTAATGTCAGAGAAGAAAGAAGGCTGAGGATGAATGACACGCACGGGTTTTCACCAGGCTGGATGCGCCGTCCACCGCTGGCTTCGAAATACTTGATCACAGAGCTTGCATTTGACCCGATGTCACCAAAGTAGACTGTCTGACCACCTTTTCGTAGCAAAAGAAGTCGATCAAAGACCTGTGAAAACTTTCTCAGCTCACGGGTCCTCCAATCTTAGGTTAACATACACAAAAAAGTTCTGCAGAAGGCTGATGTGACAGTCAATTTCCCCATTTAAATTATCATTTCTGAAGTTCATACCTGGTGGATGCTGGACCATTGTAATGTAAGACCAAATGCCATAAGTATGTGTCCACGAAGAAGAAGTGGGTACTGACGTGCATAGAATAGCTTGTCCATTATCTGCTAGTTGCCTCAAAAACGAGACGATGGCCCAGGCGCTCTGCGAATCTAAACCAGAGGTTGGTTCATCCAGAAACAGAAGCAACTTGGGCTGCAAGTGGAGTTAGTCACATCGCAGGTGGAAGGGGAAAAGTTTCACCTTGGCAGCAAGCTCAACACCAATTGTCGTCCGCTTTCTCTGTTCGACACCAAGAGAACCAACAATCGCATCGGCAAATGGACCGAGGCCACACATTTGCAAAACCTGATCGGCACTAGGCTCCAATGACTTAAATTTATCACCTCATGGAAAAATCACCTACTAATCATCCTTCTCCTGGACAGGGACGCTTGAAGGCTGTCTCAATCTAGCGGAGAACCTGAGTGCTTCCCTGACGCTGCTTGTAGGTTCGTGGGTATCCATTTGTTGACAGTAACCTGTCTGGGCCTGGAAATCTGTCGGAAGAGGTTGTCCATTGAAGAATCTATTACCCGTTATGACGCCAGTATCGACCCTCTCAGCAAGGACGTTAAGTAACGTTGTCTTTCAAAAATCATCATTGAGGTCACACCCAGGATATACTTGACAAAGAACAAAACGCACTTTCCCAGCTCCAGACTCACCCATCAACGCCGTCAACTTCCCAGGGCTCACAAATCCACTCACATCATCAAGTAATTTTCGCGTCTTACCTCTCCCAGCAGTAATAACATAATTCACATGTTGCCACGAAAAAGTATTCGTCATCTTCGGTGCCTCTCTCAAAGCTGCCTCTTTCTTCTTTCCATCTTCTTCGACACCCTCAAACCCAGTGACTGTAGCTTCCTCCTTGGCTACGGCCTCTTTCTCTTCATCATTTCCAACGGCCATAGTTGCTTCTTGAATCACGGCGGACCTTGATCCACGCTTGAACTGTATCACAGACATGGAGCTTGAGGCTGAGGTGTTGAATTCTGTGAAAGAGAGGAGACAGAGAATGAAGAATACACCAAAGGCGCACAAGATTGCATAATTCTGCAGCTCAATGAGTCTGATTTGAGAATGTCTCTTTGTAAAAACACTCACTCGCCACACATGACCAAACTCATAACCGAATGACAGCCCAACGTATCGTTGTCCAACAACATCCTCCTGTCCAGGTTCAGCACCAACAATAGGACAGACTTGATTTGCGAGTGAGGTGCTTTCATAGCCTGGACCTGAAGGAACGAGATTCGAGCAAGGACCATTGACGGTATGGAACTCAGTGCTCATAAGCGAGTCGAACGCATAAAATATTGGCTGTTGAGATGAAATCTAGGCGTCCTGAGGTATTTGCAACTTGGTAAACAACGTACATTGATGTAGGAAATCCATCTTAATGCACCGATCATCTGTTTTCTCGGTATCTGATAGCCAGTATATAGAGATAAAGCCAAGAGCAAGATTCCAGCAACAGCTTGCGCAGGTGCCTCTGCAGGAAAGGCAGCTGCCAATCCACGGAAGAAAGCTTTCATGGATATCGCCACTGTGACAATGAAAACATAGTATGTACTTTACATGACCCCATAATCAATAATCCCTTTTGAACCTGAAGATGATGATATGTACTTACAAGAACTGCCAAGCACTGGTCTGTAACCCCGAAACAAAGTAGATGATGACCACAAATAAAGTAATTGTGATAACAGTGAATGGAACGTCCACTAGTGTCATCGCCAAGGCTTCAATCATAGGATGATACATTGCAGCTTGAGTGTGTCGAAGGACAATAGGGCGCTGTGCAAAAAGAGACGGAATTTCTGACATGCTGAATAGAGTTGGTGCAAAAACGGAACTAGAAATGACCATCGGCCTTAGTCCCTGAGGAAGAAATGAAACCCTACAAGAAAAGAACGCCCCCACGAGAGAAATAACCAGTCGTCGCGTCTGTCATTCTTACGAACGTCGTACCAATAATGACGGCTTGGATAACAAAAACACTATAGTCATTGTCAAGAACACTCAAATCAATGACATCAAAGTTGAACATACAATGTAGAGAGGACTTGAGCGGTATAGTTCCCTTTTAGGATCTGCAGTCTACGCTTCATCACAATTCTTACTTGCATGGGAATCGAGATGATGTAGGGGCTCTAACAAGAATATCAGGACACCTTTTCGGAATAGACAAACACGATGTACCTTCTTCCTCGTATGTCTGGCATGTTCCGCCCTTGAACTTTCTCTGTAACTCGCTTCTAATTCAGGCTTTCCTACAAAATGCTCTTTATAATCTTCCATATCTCGTGCATTCATTTCTCGAATCCCGCTCTGTTTGTAGTATTCTGCAAACTCTATCGCTGTGCGAGGAATAGGTCTCCTTCTTTCAATACCAATCGTAGAACTTCGTTGACTTCTACGCTCCTGTTCATGACCAGAGCCTTCGAAAACCGACTCCTCGTCAATCTTACTTTCTGTTCGGCCTTCGGGGTCTGTTACACTAACTAAGAAATCGGGGGTTGTCTGGCGGTTGGCGGGCTTGTATCCCATGTCGAGGAAATATTGTCTTGCTTCGGAGGCTGGGCCGAAGTACGCCATATGACCTTCATAAATGACGCATACCTTGTCGAAGATATCGTAGAGAGACTCTCCAGCTTGATAGATTGAAACTATAGTTGAGACATGTAAGAGATCTGTGGCGATACGGAGAGCACGCGCAAATTCGAGGGCTGTAGAGGCGTCCAGACCTTTCGTTGAGCTAGGGAAGAACATGTGAGAATGAAACTTGGTGTAGGAAAAAACGAGACCTGCTTGTCCCAAGATGTGATCAGGCTCCGCGTTGCCAGCGTCTCGCTGATGCTAACACGTTTTTTCTCTCCACCACTTACACCTCGAATTGCTGCGTCACCCACTAACGTTCCTTTGACATGGCTCAATCCAAAAATCGTTGTATAAACATCAGTGATCAGCCTCGTGTACTCTCGCCTCGTCTGATTGTCAATCCTGGGCTGAGGAGCACGCGTCTGTGCGGCAAAGTGGACAGTACTGTCAACAGTGAGGGTAGGAAAGAGGATGTCATCTTCGGGACAGTATTGAACGTCACCACGGTACATCCGTCTAATCTGAGAAGGAGTGAGAGAGTCGTAGTAGACGTCACCTGTGATGGCGTGGTATTCGGAGCGACGATTAGCAAGTGTTTTGAGGAGTGTTGTGCACCCTGAACCTGGTCTTCCGAGGACGACTAAGAACTTGTGGTTCAATGGTCAAACATATGCGAGGTAACTGGGAGAGGCTTACGGAGCATTTCTCCTGGGCGGATAACACCCTCAAAGTCCGTGAGGATGTCCCTTAAAGGTGGATGGCGCAACGATTGAATTGCACGGACAATATTAATCGGATTGAAGATAGAGCCAAGGGTTTGCTGATAGCTAGCAGATGTACCAAGACCCACGACGCCCAAGTTTTCGAACAAAACCCCTAGTTGCCGGGTCTTGATGCCGGCCTCGCCACGTCTAAAAGCAGAGGTTTTGAATACAGATCGAGATGAAGGTACTCGAAGAACACACTTTCGCAGATATACTTGAACAGCCCTTTGGAAGTCGAAACGGTCACCGCCAGGTCTCAAAGCATCCTCTGATATTTCAGAACCTGCCTCGGAAGTTGACTCTTCATTTGATTGAGCAGAAAGACGACTGAATGTCCTCGACAGCTTACGGACGCCCTGTGGATCGAAGAAATCCATCGACACACGGGAGCGTGTTCTCTCCAGGGAATCAAGTGGTACTTCACCTTCTCCATGATGATGCGGAGGACGAAATTCTATGATAGGCGATAATTGAATGTGCTGTTGCCTTGCAATGGGGGGTATGTCTGCAGGGAAATCTCGCTGTTGAGGCTGAGAAGGACCTGCACCTGCTGTTTGGTCCTCCATAATCAAGACGAAGGATAAATGAGGACGTTGGTAATAACAAGCTCGAGACCAACGGTGGATGTGGACGGCTACTGTAGTCATCGGCAGCAGTAAGACACAGATAGATTCGAAATTAGTCCAGACAGAGTAATAATATGATAGTATGATGGACAGAATATAAATTCACTTGTGTCCTTATTTCTTTCATCGTTGATTCTACCAGACGAGTTGCAAGAGTTAGTGATTTAGTGATTCCAAATTTGTTAGACTGATTCGGTCCGTTGTTTCAACCGGCCCGATCCCGGGATCAACTGCTTGCCGTCCTGCTCCTGAATAAATTTTGAAGAACACAATGACAGGTTTATCCATTTCTTCCCGCTTGCGTCGCCAGATCTCTTTGTCAAAACATTCGTCAACGGTGCATATTCATATTTACGGGGTTCTATCGTAAACGTGTGCGAAGTACTTACTTCGGTTCAACAGTTGGCGGTGCAGTTTGCACTAAATCATATTCTGGATAGGCATTAATATCACTATTGCTGCCTTTTACTTTGACGTTGGTTCATATGTCAGTTCTACGCCGACTATTTTCCCGGCGGACACTTGCCTACGCAACGGGGAGCACCGTACTTGCGGGAGGCGGCTTCTATTGGTACCTTAATTCTGGACCTGCATACCCTTCTAGCACAAAAGAGACAAGGCGGCCACCGTCACCATGGGTGCCGCCTTCGCGATTCGATATGCTCTCAGAACTCCGAAAGTCGGGGGAACATCAAAGTGAAGAATTTGATCTATTGATTGTAGGAGGTGGAGCAACAGGAGCTGGCGTTGCTGTCGATGCTGCCAGCCGTGGATTGAAAGTTGCCTTGGTTGAGCGAGATGACTTTGCTGCAGGTGATTAAATGACTTCATTTTTACCAGCAGCTCCTGACTCATCATAACAGGTACTTCATCCAAGTCAACAAAACTTGTACATGGCGGTGTACGATATCTACAGAAGGCGGTCTTTGAATTGGATTATGATCAGTACAAGCTTGTACGCGAAGCCCTCCATGAACGTCGAATATTCCTCGAAACAGCACCTTATCTATCAAATATGTTGCCGATCATGTTACCCATCTACAAGTATTGGCAAGTCCCCTACTATTTCGCCGGTTGCAAGCTCTATGATGTTCTTGCTGGCAAAGAGAACATGGAGACAGCTTATGTCATGAGTAAGGGAAAGGCATTAGAGACTTTCCCTATGCTCAAGAG
>Ga0153986_1000316_pt1 | contig 15320 bp, 19 predicted proteins | sample TSGA070MetaG_FD_104724 | JGI IMG/M metagenome (GOLD analysis project Ga0153986, IMG submission 104724) | Attine ant fungus gardens microbial communities from Georgia, USA - TSGA070 MetaG | ecosystem: Host-associated > Fungi > Mycelium > Unclassified | place: USA: Georgia, Alexander Wildlife... | reverse complement strand
TTTTTTTTTACTATATAAGTTGAATATTTTGTTGTACACATTCACTGGTTTGCAAAGGAATAACTTTTGGTCATTCCAAGTCAAACCAATCTCCGATTTTACGACAAGAGGCATCATCTGCGACGGGAAACTGGTCTGTTATCTTCATATCGTTAATGACGTTTTCACAAGGGTGTCGCGCGACTCGCACTGCAAGATCAAAGCTGGGTGGCTACGTTGATGTTGCGACATATGTCGTACCTGGACAGTGTCAATATCTCTTCGGGACTGGATCACATTGTATTCTGGGGTGTGGGATGCAACTTGTGTTGGCTTCCCTGCGCAAGCATCGCGTGACCGGAAACAATCGTGAATTTTGTTTAGATATCTATCTATCTAGATGATAAGTCAGGAACAGGAACAGTGGATTTTTAGAAAGGACCAAAATAAGCTTTAGGTTCCATGTTTAGAGATGCCAGGTCTTCCTACAGAGTCTTTGATTTTTGTTCCAGTTCATCGCAGAATCGGGTTAATCCATGATTTAGGCCTCCTTCTGTCGTTTTATAACATGTCGTCGCACACCCCAACACTGTTGAAATTGAGTGCACCAAGATTTATGTGCAGTCAATGAATAGCAAGAGTGCTCCTATCGATTATTTTTATCTTGTCAAGGACGTTTGGTGGGTCACTGATGTTGACTTTGTTGAAACCAAGTTTAACATCAAAGTATTTTCTTTCCTAGATACGATGACACTGCATTCCTTGACAACTACACTTCACTCCTCTCAAGATCCGAGAACTATCAAAAATCAAGGGCTTTTGATTTTCATTTACTTTGTACATGAGTAGATGTATTCAAGACGACTTGTTTAGTAAGTGCGCTTATTGTTCAGCCAACACACAGTCCAACACGGCACAACGTTTCTCCTTCAAGACCACTTTGATAGCTTCTGCAATGTTTTGTTCTACCGCAGCCTGACTGGAAAACTCCCCAACGCCCACTTTACGTCCCCAAGCCCAGCCTGAAGATGCAGCGACCGCTATTGAAGAGTATTCCGGGCAATCAGGACCGAAACCAGTCGTCAATCGGTCAATCGGTGCTTGACTTCCAAAACCTGTGGGATGTACACCCATCATGGAATATTTTGGTGCCTAATTTGCCTGAGAGTCAACATCAGACAATAAGAAATATGAAAGTGTGTGACATACCGTCCAACCGCCGTTATTTAAGATTATCGTCAGGAAGGGCTATTCAAAACTTGATTCAGCCATGAGAAAGTGTCTCAGTTATAATGTGACGCACGGTTTGATATCTCCTTGCCATCCAAAAAGCAGTGCTTGGAACGCTCAACATGAAAGATCCATCGCCGACAACAACAACAATGAGCTCGAAGTCTTTCCCTGAAACTTGTGCGCCAAGAGAGGCACCAACTGCAGCGCCCAAAGACCATCCCAGAGAAGAGCCTCCAGAGCTTAAAATATGACCCGGCGTCTCAGGTCGAATGTGGTTCCAGACAGACGTGTAATTGGTGACACCTTCATTTAGGACAAGAACTTTGTTACCTTTACTAGGTGTCAAAGTCTGGATAGCTTTTCTGACAGTACCGAGCAGAAATGGCAGGGAAAGAGTTGGTTCTTTAGAGCTGTCCAAGTATTTAACCTCCAGAGCATCCCAGAGTTCTATCTGTTTCTGGTGCTCCTCCCTCAGTGTCTTCCCTCTGTATTGTATCGTTTCATTTTCGCAGGCGTCTTCTCCTGTTCCTGTACCTTGACCAGTGGTGTCCCGTATTGCCTCCAGAAGTTGATTTAGAGCGACTTCAGCATCTGCTCTACAAACAAGTTCTGCAGGAATACCGGAATATCCAACACTAGCCTGAAGGGGATCAGCATCGTCGATAACGAAGATCCGAGCAGATGATGGAGGTGCTTGATTCTCTGGTAACCATGGCAAGTCAGAGTCAATGACAAGTACGACATCAGCCGACTTGAGGTAAGAGGTATGAGTTTCAAGGTAGGTGACTCCAAGGTTGTAAGGATGAGAAAAAGGACAGTTGAGGGCCTGCGGTATAGTGGAGATCACAGGTATCACAAGAAGTGTGGATAACATGAGAAGCGAAGAAACCGCACCAGGGTTTCGACCCAGTCGGGATGTGATGATGAGGGGACGTTGAGCTGTGAGAAGAGCAATTCCAATTCTCCAGGCGACTAACAGGAATGCCAAGATTATTAATAGACGGTCTCAATCGGTCTTTTCGGTGATAAAACTCACCATCCGGAGATAGAGCGCTGGGTGAAACAGGTGGCGCCTTTGCCACATCGGTAGATATTTTTCTGAAGGTTTCATAATCCAGCTCTTCTTCCATAATCTCACGGCGAGCCCACAGATAGACAGGACCCTTGGGTTCACTCGTTGCACTTCGAATTAAGAATTTTATCAGACTTGACAAGATATTTCATAATAAAGACTCTCGTACAATTGGAGTCCACGTCGGACAGCATGGGGAATGGTTGCAGCACTATTTAATTGCGTAGTAAGGCGCATGTACTGGCGAACAATCGAGGGCTGATCTGGGATATCTGAACAATGCACTCAAAGTCAGCATTGAACAAGGACAGACCAAGAACAAACCTTGAAACCACATGATCCACTCGTTCCGTGAGCCTTTGTGTTCATTCTTGAAACTGAAAGGTGAAGCGCCTGCATATATAAGAACAGGTGTCCGACTGCGGCCTGCATTGTGTACTGCTCCAGCCAGAGCCTAGGTTAAAGAGTGAACCATAATTCAACACATTTAATAGTAGAATTATCTACCTGCGTCCCAACATCTACATGCACAATGACAGCTGCAGGCTTTCCAACAACTTGTCCATATCCTTGCGCAGTGCTCAGTGCAACCATCTCGTTCGGGCAGGTCACAATGTGAATAGCAGTTGCACCATTTTCATCACGCTGTCGTTCGAGATCTTCCAGCATGCCAGGGTGATCTGAGCCCCAGTTCACAAAGGCATGGGTTATTCCAGCGTCTGCGAGGGTTTTGAGGAAAATAGATGATGCAGTGTACATGAAAAGATTATCTGAGCCCCAGGTGAAAATCTTCTATATATATATATGCTGATAGTTACTTATTAAAGTAAGGGCTGACTCAAATTAGACTAAACTTTGTCTACAGTTTTGACAAGGTTTTCATTGAGCCTTGGCATGTGGATCAAGTTGAAAGTGAGAGATTTGGTTTAATGAAAGATAGAGGCTATGATGTGAAATTACTATCCAACCAATGTTATGGAAACCTTACTGGAAATGCCCCCTCTGATCAACAGTGGCTTGATTGTCTCTGGAACAGGGAAAGACCAACATCATCACCATGGTCTGATAATCTCCTCTTTTCCTTCTCCTCTGACTGCAATAAGGTAAAAATGATCTCAAGCACAAGGCTATGGAACAATTGAACGATTGACAAGGATCTAAGCCAACGATTTGACGAGGGTGTGCTCCTCAATGCCGTGAATGCTCAGTCCCTTCTAAAGAAGCCACCAGATTGAGAGAACCAATATCGTATGCTCAAAGTCATGCTTACCTTCCTAGGGCAATTCGACGTGATCCGATTACAACCCCATACTTTCACTTCTTCAAGTTTCCTACAACCGCCGACCACAGAAACTACTTCTCCTACCATTGCATCAGGATCATCCTTGTTCTCATTGAAGTCTTGGGGCGCTCCATCAATCCAGGCTTTCACGACAAAATCCGTCATATCTCGAACCCATCCCACATCAACTTTCCGAAGTTCGGGGGCCTTGACAGCAAAAGTGACCAGTATCTCTTCCTCAAGATCCTTCCACCCATTGATATTCAATTCTTCCAATTTTTCACCAGAATGGCCAAGAATCGCTTCGAGGGCTAGATCCGCTAATGAATGGTTCCTCGACAAATCCAGATGAGCAAGCGCTGGGTTATTATCCCAGGCCTTGAAGAACGTGGCCACACCTTCGTCAGTGAGGTTAGGCAGGTTGTTCAGGATAAGGGTATCAAGAGCCTTGGTGTGGGGCTGAATTCCCTCCACGAGGAAATCATCAGTGAGGTTAATGTGATTTGAAACGTTGAGATGCGTGAGCTGCGATCCAATAGCAGATAAGAGATTTATCATCGCTTCCTCTTCGCAGGATTCACCCGGATCAGAGAGATCGAGGTATGTGAGCTTACTTTCACCTTCGCTTAATGTTGATAACTCTTCCAAAAACTCGTCGCTGAGATTTCCAATCTCTTTGAGTCGCAAGGTAGATAAGTTGGATCCGCACGACGAGATCAACGTTTGCATGCATTCAAGGTCAAAACGGGGGCTTTGTGTGATCATCAACTTCTCTAGACTGGGATGTGTTTGGAAGAAATTTTTCCAGGCCTGGGGTCTGACAAGGAAAGGACCGAGGAGTTCAAGGCTAGTCAGGGCAGAAAGAGAAGTGCTAAGGGTGTTGAATGCATCGTCATTTATTTGACCGCAATAATCGAGATGAAGAGAAGTGAGGTTGGGGTTGAGGTATCCAAGTGTCCGGAAGGCGTCTGGTGTTAAATCTGAGAAATTGTATAAGCCAACATCCAGCCCGCGCGGTGTCCCTAGAACATACTGGTCACATCGTACAGTGTAAGCGTAGTGCTTTTTGTGCTATAGAATAACCGGGCATTTTCCGACGTCCTAAGAGAGAGACAATCAACATAAGAACCACTTCGACAGGATAGAACTTGCAAGCTACGGCTCTTTGAAAGTGCCTTTGAAATAGCTTCAACGTTCATGGATCCAATATCACCTAGTGTCTCTACATCGTTGATATATTTCGTGATCAGCTAGATTCCCGTGGTCAACTATCACCGCTTCTAGGAGACTATACACCTACTTGGACGCAGACTGAAACAAGGGTCGGAAACTTCCTCTCCTCCAAGCTTGCAATCACTCTCTTGCATGTGGGAAACTTCTTCCTAGAAGCCTGAGGTCTCTTGAAGGGGTCATTGCCGCCTGCCTTGGCACAAGCATGACACAGCCAACCAGGACCAGGAACGGCCGCCATTGTATAAGTCGTCTACGGCAGACCTAAGATAAAGGTTTTACACAAAGTATAGTAGAGAGACACATACTACAGTGAACTTTGCCTCACATGTGGCACAAAAGGCAAAACTGCCCGGTGCTGGTTTGGGCCCTGCGGCATTCCGCATCAGCCTTGAGGGTGCAGTATAGATGTCGTCATCCTCATCCGTATCATCCTCATCATTATTCTTGATATTTCGTTTCTTTTCCTTAGCTTTGAGTTTGGTCTCGGCTGCTTTGGTGCGTTTACGCTTCCTTCCTTTGGGCTGGTTGGTACTTTGACTCTCGACTGTGATCGCAAGCGTAGTCCTTTCTTCCAGATCGGAGACATCAATATTGTCAGAAACATTACCAGAGGACTATAAAAAATCTGGAGTCAGTAGCATTCTAGTTAATTCCAAAGTCGAAGTAGAACCCACGCGCAGATTGGAGCGAGTTTGCCTGTTACTCGACCTTCGTGTGGAGGGTCCGAGGTCAGCATTATTTGTTTCATCCTGATGAGAAGAACCAGCTATGGGTTCCTCTTGATCCTGTGTTTGGTTTTGAGGGTTTCGTGTTCGAGCTCGTCGGGTGATGGTTGCGACGTTGATCCCGGATTCCTAGAGTGAAAGAGATGGGTGCTCTCTGGAATCAAAAGATAATAAAATAGAAATTACCCTCAAAAATTCTGTAAGAGCCGATGTTGGGCCACGGACGTTGTTGGGACGACTCATTGAGGAAAAAAGTTAATTTGCAAGAGTTAATTTACGCGCCTGTCATGCATGTGACAGTTATCTCGTGATGTCACGTGTTGCAACATTTATTCAATTCAAGGATGTTGTTACTCAAATCCTTTGCCGTCTCTTGGTCTTCAATACTGATTTTGTACTTTTTGCTTGTCGAACCGCCAAATTTTCTGCTGATTGGGAAGGGAAAGACCAGGTTCCTTCTCAATTGCAGGGGTGAATCACCAAACTAACAAATTATAGGCGAATTTCTGGTATACTACAAAAGTACTACAAGATGAGCTTCTGTTCCATTTGCTCTGGGGTATATGACCGAAAGGACCAGAGCTGTCTATCATCATTGACACGAAGCGTTTCTAGAGTGACCTAGTAAAACTCAGAACCACCACTTCATCATATAATTTGGAGTCTCTCACTTGAACTGACGATGGGCCACCTTGGGCCAACGTCCACACTCTGCCATCTACCTCAGACTGGATTCTAAATCAACTTGTAGATCCATCATCCTGGATGTGCTTGGAGGCTTGCTGTCACTTACATTCCGGTATGACTGTCTGCCTCCCCTACATCAGAGGTCCAGATGATGAGCCAATTGAAGGCAGAACTAGCAGTGGTGTTCTGTTGCAAGATCGCGTAAGGCGCATCGTTCAATGCAGCCACCGGTGCACCGCGCATGGCCAGCTTATGATACTGTGACCCAGCTTGCTGATCGACGTCCCAAACGGTTACAACAGGGAAGAGGGTAGTGAAGCCCGGGAGAGAGTAAATCCCCTTCGGTGTCGATGTTTTATCTTCAATGTAGGATCGAGCAACGAAGATAGAAAATGCAACGTTCTGAATCCTCAACAAAGCAAGCATCAGAAAATATGGTCAGCGGTAACCGTCTACGTGAAGGCTGTTCGCAGTAAGTTTCACTTTATACCCTCACGCAACACGGGAATCTATAGAAGGTGTCAACCGTTCAGCTGCCGCATCGGTGACATTGAGCTTCGTTCGTCTGCCTGCTTAGGTTCGCAGGACTTTGAATGCCCTGACCTGATTCGATTGCCCTCAAACTGGTTCGCTGTGCATAATTAACAGCACACATTACATGTCACAGATCAGACATGTTGCTAATTCACTGCTTCACACATTTTTGTCCTTTTCTGCAGTCATCTCTGTAGTTCACTCGAGTCACATTCAATATCTGTCCCTGCAAAAATGGAACCTCCGCTAGAGGAAATTTCTCGTTATAGTTGAGTGAAAATATATACAGCTCTTCACACTGAGTGTTTCACGTTGCATCGAAACTGGGCTCATGTACATGCCTTCTTGATGTTGACTAGTTTCGTGTCCTTCTTTCAATAACACGATACTCATGCTTATGCACGACACTTTTTCTCACCAGAGCAGTTTGTAGATGAGTTCATTAGTGTGCGTATGTGATCTACTAGTGCTTCCTGCACTGGAAAAAAAGCCCGAGAAAATAAAGACAAAAAAAAATCAAACGCAAGCTTCCAGCACAGAAGCTCGACCCCCTCTACCTTTGTGACAGATAATTTCCCATGTACATACATGCCCAGCACCAAACCCCGTTATGTCTATGATCAATAAACCAAGCTTCATGACTGTTTTGATTGTCCATCCAGGAGACTCGTGGATGTCGTGTATATGATCGAAACTCTTTTGCGTGCCATGTCTGATTAGACGTACTTCGAGAAGAAGGGTATCAGTGATTGGGCGATTGTATAACTGAACACGAGTTTAGGACCAACGACGAGGATCTATTTCCGAGATCACGGCAGAGATCAGATTTGTGAAATGAAATTCAGATGGTTCAGTGGTATGGAAAGAAGATTTACAAAGGAGGTGAGCGAACCTTTGGTGTGAGACCTTTGAACAAGGCCATAGGACCTTCATGTTTGAGCATATCCTTGACGACAGTAACGCCCGAAACTTTATGTTCAAAGTTCGCATTCTGTATACGCGTCTTGACGGTATCGAGAGGAGCAGCGACGGTGATCGAGGCAACAGCACCCGAGATCGAAGCAATGAAATTCTGCGTCCAAGTTGCTTTTGAGTAGTCTTGTACATTGAGAATATATTCTTTCGTCCAAGCGGAAGCGCCGAAGAGCTGAGAGTACCGAACATCTTAAAACTGACTCATCAAGGTAAGCGAAGGAAGACACCTACGGCAAAGCTTCCAGGAGCATTCCTTGCCATGGTCCAACCCCAACCACGGTACAATGTTGTCCCTTCTTCCATGAAAATACGGACAACACCACGACCACGAAACGCGTCAGGGTTGACCTGACGTTTGATTTTGAGAGCATCCAGAGGGAGAAGTACGACTTCTCCGATACCTGTCAAGCTTTTGGAACAAGTCATCAATTAGCACGACACAGACATAAGTAACACGATGAAAGTATCGACCTTCCGGCGGTAGCCTGCATCATCGTCTTGCCCTTCCTCTCCCCAAAGGTGTTTGTAAACTGGGTCTTGTAATGCCTGGAAATGACGTCGTTGAAGTATGGCTGACCACCAAACTTGTATATCCGTTGAGCAACCTTGTAGCCTGCGGCATAACCAAGACCAGGGAATAAAGACAGCAACTTGGAAAATATGGGTTCACTTGCAGCATTGCGGAAGATGATGGGCGAAATTGTCTGGAACGAGGCCTACACGCGAGATGTTTGATGCGGTCACATGGAATCCCCACCAACACACATACTTTATTTTTGTTGCTCATCAGTCGTTTCGCGACAGTATCCACGGGATGGAAAACCAAAAGCTCCGCAATACCTGGAATGGGTTAGTCAGACTAAGACTCGACCGGTCAGATTGAGCCCGTACCAGAGGTACCAGAGCCCAGGACACGGGCAGCACCAGAGTCTTTGGCATTTCCGGCTGCAGGAGACATGAAGGATAGACTCTGAGCAACAAATTTAATTTAATTTTGATCGCAACACTAATACGGCCAAACAACGCGCTCAATATGACATTTATGACATTAAGGCCCAACGCAATAATTTTCACTATCGTATACGAGGGAGGTTTCCTCTGAAGGGATCACAGTCATCCGTTTGTCTTGTTGAATAGGAACGAAAGCTACCCACCTGGCGACCATGGCGGCTTTGTGCATGTTTTCCTTGTTTTCGAGCACCTGGCTCGTTCTCTGGATTATACTGATGCATTCCCGGGCAATCCGTTCTCCTCGCGTATATCCCAGCTTCTTTTCACTCGCCGTCAAGATCCAGTCAATCGCAATCCTCGTCCTCTGCCTCTCGTTCAGGGCAAACGGCTTTAACGTGGCCTTGGCATGGGACTTGTGCGTTATGGTCTTCACAGCAGGGGAAGCAAGCAATACCGCTTGCCGCAGAATCGGCATTGGGGGAACCCTCGCCAAGGCATTGATGTGCAGCAAAATATCCGAAGCACATTTCTCTGCTCGTGCTCGCTTGCCATCATGCATAAGCCGTGAGGCGAAAAAATCGAGTAGGGGATCTTGTGGTGGTGCTACTTCAATTTTGTCGAGCGGAATCCGTTTTGGCTTTGACTTTTCTTCTGGTGGGTCCTGTGGCCCGAATAGATCATGCATTACTGACTCATTGGCTCCCTCAGTTGCTTGCCAGGAAGCTGAGCGAGTGCGCAACCAGAGCGAACGAGATATTGTCCAGCGTAGCGACGCCAACATGAGAGTGTCACACTGTCACATTTATTACTCTTTTTTATTTTTTATTCAAATCTGCTGTAAAAAATGCCACCATATCTCCAACTCCGGATTTACCCTCTAGTGAGTTGGTTGGGAATGAGTTGTGTCTCAGTCGGTCAATGTGGGACATATATCATATTATAGGACATATTATAATGGATCATGTGCTGCAATGATCACATATTTTATGACCCCCCTCAGGGAAGGTGGCGTTTAAATATGATAATGCTCATGAACCAAAATCCATATGCCAGATCGACTCTCCATTGAGATATCTGGTGCCTACTATCAGACTCAAGCAATGATCAATTTCCTTACAATCATCCCAACCTAAATATCTGAGGAAGATCTTTAAAAAAGTCCTTCCTCATCTGACGCATGATATCGACATAAACACTCTGGCAAGGAGAGCATAAGATGCTCCCAAAAGTTCCCGTTCCCCAAATCGCATGCTCCCTCAGGACCTCCAAGATATCTCTCCTCAATGCGACGTCCTCCAGCACTTCTGCCCATCGTAGGTGAATGCGTTGACTGCAAACAAGACCATGTTGGCTGGAGTTTGAATGACAGCTCCATGTCCTAAAACAACCCCTTGCACGCTGCGCTACCCAAGCTGCCATGGACTCTCTTCCAAGGGCGAGGGAAGCAAGGTCTTCTCGAGTAAGAAGGTGCGTCATCACCTGATGTTCAGCGTCAGTTCCACGAGGCGAGTCGTCACTATCGCTGCTTCTAGGGCGGCTTGGGTATACTTGAATAGCACAGTAATACGCCAAGGGGAGAACCTCCGGCATGTCCGCAATTCGAGCCATACGGATAGCAGCTGCAGGATCTAACCGAACTATGTCACTCCCAAACATTTCACGTTTTTTCTCAAGAATATCCCAGTCTTCAAGCGTGTGTGGCCATGCCGAAGACAATCGATGAACGATCTCCTTACGGAGACTTTCAACCTCATACTTGAGAGCTAGCGCCATAGCGCCGACCATTTCAGTAGTGGATTGAACCGTGGGCTGAGTGAGCCACATCTTCAATGGACTCGAACTAGATGATTCCATGTCAGTGTTCGAATGTAGTTATTCTAGATCCAAGCTGGACGTACAATGGTTCATAAATAACCCTCAGCAGTGCTCTCAAGATGTCCGGATCATCCTGTAGCTCCACCATGGGCACCCCGTCATACGTCTCCTGATCTTCCGGCTGTGGCAAACTGAACATATCGCGGAAAATGGGGGAGTACTTTGCCAACAGCGATCGATGAACACGAAAACAAGTCACACCGGCAACAAGAACGATGTTTCCGTCATCGAAGTAAACCTGCGTATCATTTTGAAGAACAATCGTCAAATCTCTTTGACAAGAGTTGATATCATGTAGAGAATTCGGAAGGAGGTCGATGGGACTCGAATTTTGGCAACATATCTGCTCTGAAGACCCTAGTTCAAGCGACATGATCGTCTGTAGATTGATCGGCAAGCAGCAACAGACGCAAGCCTTCGTAGTGGGGACTTACGGAAAACGGTATGTCGCCTCTCTCCGCTTTTCCGGTTGTAGGGTGTCGTAGAACACTGTATCGGTAGAATCTGCTGACGAGATCAAAGACGATGCGAATGATCCCCAGGATGTTGCGAGTGTAAGGTGAGCTTGCTAGTCTGCGAGAAGAGAGCAGGTCTCGGGAATAAATTAGTGAGGATGAGACGAGCTGTGAAAGGCTGACGCAGTGCCATGCCGATCATGAGAACCCGGGAAATTCTGAATTAAAAAAGATTTCTATTCTTATTCTTAAGACCAATCACTGATATACTCCATGGGTATTCCCCCTGTCCAAAATCATTGAATTTTTCTTGACTTGCCGCTGTTGTGGAACCGGAATGTTGCAGTACACTCGAGTTCAGCGCACAGTCCCATTGTGATCAATATTTATCACATTGATTCTTACACGATTATACACCATTTTGTTAGATACAGACACCGCCGTAAAGGCATACGATCAAAACGACATTCACCAAAGCAATAATTAATATTCTACCAATGGTATGATCTTACCTTTTTTACGATTTGCACCATTTTCAGCCGATAGGATAGACTTTGGCTCACAACACCTACTCACCGACATGAGCATGACCTGTCTTCTTTCTCCTTCTTCCGAGTAACTCGACTTCTCCGCTGTCAAAGAAGGAATAGCCAACTGCATAACATAATGATGATCAGCATGCTGACTTGAAACGATTGATATCAGCTCGAGCCGATCGGCATTGCCGGGACAATAATACATGCATCCGGCCCCGACATACGCCATCATCAAGCGTATAAAAAAAATCACTCACGCATGGGTATCTCTTCTTCGGCACCTTCAGCCACATTGTCCTCACAACCATTTTCACACGCATTGCTGATGATTCGTCGTCCTGTCTTCGAATCCCTCATTATGCCAAAATGATCAACAAACGGCGCAGGGCGTGCATTCGCAGCTTTGTGCAGCTGGACAAGGATTCTCTGGATCTCATAGAAATATCCTTGAAGCGTGTCAAGGAACCTCCGTGTTTGAAAGTGCTTTGAGGAAGCACAACTATACCACAAAAACATCAGCAAACATCGCACAGGAAATTGGGAACCTACATGGATATGCCATCTTCTTTGATGATATACCCAATACCGTAGCCTTCGGCAGCAACAGGTCCAAACCCAAATAATCTCAAAGCAGGGTTTCCACAATTTGAAGTGCAGATGATTGATGTGCCGAGATGACCATAGCCTGGATCAGTGAAGAGACTGGGAAGCTTGAGCTCCGTCTTCCTCTGCCTCATGTGGGATTGGGCTGTCGGAGAGTCGGAGAGCGGAGGAGACGGTCCAGACAAAGACAAATTTGTCGGAGAAACAGGGTCGTCAGGCGAGGGGTTCAAGTTACCTTCTGCTTCGCGTTGGAGGAGGCAGTAGAGTGCATAAAGGTGTCTGGCATGTCCATAGCCCTGAGCGCACTCCTTCGTAAGCTTGACATGGCGTTCACAAGCCCTTCGGAGCGCATCGACTTTCTCTTGGGGAGAGGATTCCGAATAAAAGATCTAGTGCAGATAATATGATCAACCCGCCAGACACAGTGTGATTTGAATTTGACCTTGGTGAATTCAACACTCTCAGGTTGGACTGAGCGAATGGCCTCAGTACGACCATGCAAGAAAGCTTTTGTCATCACAGGTTCATAGGCGCACTCAACGCGTCCTGTTACTTGATTGACATCCGGTATCCACATGAAGCTTCGGGTGACTCACCATACAGTCCAAAGTAGGCCGCTTGAAAAGCCATTTGTACAAAGGCGTCTGGGCTGAACCGATGGCTTGTAATGAAATTCTTTCCATAACCTTTGAACTCAAGTGCCTGGCAGTCATTCTGGCAGATAAGATCACTGATTCTAGTCTCTGCAAAACGGACACCCGCACGGAGCTCAGGGGAGAGTTTCCATTCAAGTTTCTTTGGCGTAGTATCAATGAGCTCGAGGGGCGGCGTAGGGGGTTCTAGAAGACGATCAGACAACTATGTGACTAGGAGAGTTGTGGCGCACTTTGAGAGTTACGAGGTGGCTTATACGATTTTGCGTATGGAGATAGGGTGGCATGGAAGAGAGTAGGCGCTGAAGGGTTGATCGAACGCGCGAGGAGCATAAGTCCCTCAGTAAAGATATCAGCGGCGAACCTAAGAACAGCTGTTACGTGAGCCAGATATAGAACATGATCCCATGGCACCTCAGAACCGTATGTCCATCGACGCCCGTGTGTTCAAAGTTGATTCCAGCAGATCCATCCGCACAAACGATGATTTGCAACTGCAACGTAATAAGTCATGGAATAGTATATCAGAGGGTAAGCTTGTACCTTGTCGTACCACCGGTTCGTGCAGGTCCCAACTTGTTCTCCCCCTTGAAGGCTGTATGTCCCACAAAGGAAGTTGGAACACAAGTCTGCCAGACTCTCGGGTGATGTGTCATCAAGACAAACCACAAACAAGGCACGGTCAACTATCATGAGACAGCTGGCATTGTTTCGGTCTTGTTGAAGCATCTTCCTCAGTCCGGACCATATTTTGCGATTCTCTGTTGAAAGAACACCAATTGCCTTACGAGCAACCTCTGAGCGATCAAGAGTGTCAGCATCGGAAACAATAGCCTGAAGATTGCGCAAGACTTCGCGCTCGGTAAGAAGCGGGAGGTTATCGTCGTCTAGGACATCAAACCAATCTGAGTCACGACGAGCACTCAATCAAGCATCAAAAAGAGTGTTCGAGTGACCCACAGAATTGACCTCGACGGAGGATGACGATGTGCCTTGAATCAGAATACACGTTCATTATGCAACCTCTATCGGTGGGAATCCGGGCCGCACCAAAAAGTCGAGTGTACTGGTCCATATCGAGTGGTATGCCCCGTGCTACGTCTGGCCCAAGAATGCCGGTACGAAGGTCATGGATGAAACCAAGAGACGAGACAATGAGTGATGCTGCCCGAGGGAGCTGGGAGCCTCGATCTGGAGTAGGGTCGTTTCTAATTCAATAAATGAATATATTTTCTGAAAGATATAAAATCATGCATACTCCAGAACAAAGAAGGGATTGAGCGCAAGAACGACCGGGTCGCTGTGGGATAGATAAGATTCGTACCAGAACTCCTCGATGTAGCTATACCATACAAAATGAGATCTGCATGTTCTGAGAAAATGGATTAAGACTATTGCCTCGCTTTGTCCTTTGCCCATTCAATCAATTTCTGCTGAATCCTCGGACCTTCACCTTGGAGAAATTCTTGAACAGCTGCTGTACTAGTTTCGTGCTCGTTCTTATCTTGCAGAGCCTCGAGGGCTTTGAGGTATCGTTTACATGTATCTTCAAGCGGAGGTATTGGAAGCTTGGGTAGCTGGCTTTGCCAGGCAAGTGTCCGACCTGTAGACCCGTCTTGTGTGAATCTTGTAGTGGCAGAATAACCAAATTGTGCAGAAACCGGATAGTCGGAGAGTTGAATTTAGCACGCAAATCCATGAACTATTTTGAAGACACCTACAACACAGAATCACCCATAAATTCACTTGGAAATAATGATGATGGGAAGAGGCCAGCCAACTCAGGACTTGGCCCTCATTTGCTCGGTGTTTTATTTAGAATGTATGATTGCTTGACACGTCACTGTCAAGATGTCACTCAGTCTGGTAAAAACAGAACTATATTAATATGTTGTACCTGTCAAGATGTCACTTTTTTTTTATTTTAAAAATTCATCGATTTATTACACGGGGCTCGTAGGCAGACCGTAGTCAAGATGTCACTGACAGATACATCAGTATATCAGAATACATATGATGAGAACTAATGATAAATACCTCAGTCTGGTAAAAACAGAACTGAGGAATAGAGCAGTTACACATGCGCAAACATCACTAAGCTTACTAATCAAGGGGAGTCACATGTAGTCCAAAATGATAAGATGGTGCCGAGAGATAAGAGACGCAGAAAATGATGATGGAATGGTATGACTCATCCCATGATTCACAACACGGTGGACAGTCCATTTCGACCTAATTGAGGAAGAACACAAACAAAGGTAGACAAGTAGTATCGAAGCAACGATCCACAAAACATGTTCTGATATATGTTATGATCACAAACTCATCAGAAACTCACCAGTAGCCTTATGTGTCAAGATATTTGTCTGTCACTCATGTCATCATTTAGCTAATGTAGCATTAATAAGACCAAGTCTGGTACGGTTGATTATCCCATTATCTATTGAGCTCAATAGATGATGAGTGGATCCAGTGACTGCCAAAATGTTCCAATTCATCTTCGAATACCCCTCTCCGTAGCATTTTG
>Ga0153986_1000315_pt1 | contig 15355 bp, 19 predicted proteins | sample TSGA070MetaG_FD_104724 | JGI IMG/M metagenome (GOLD analysis project Ga0153986, IMG submission 104724) | Attine ant fungus gardens microbial communities from Georgia, USA - TSGA070 MetaG | ecosystem: Host-associated > Fungi > Mycelium > Unclassified | place: USA: Georgia, Alexander Wildlife... | reverse complement strand
CTGGCTGATGAAATGCCTCCGTTGTCTTCAAGCATCCTCCATTTCGCTAGTGCGTGTTCGGCAGGGGTTAGCCAGGTAATGTCTTTGGTTTCTGGATAGTCTGGGAGGACGAAAAAAGCAATAATGGAAACCAGAATTGTTACCCCACCCTCCATGAAGAAGAGCCACCGCCATGCTGCAAATCCGAGAACATCCTCCATCATACCGAGAATTCCTGATGCAATGAGTGAACCAAAAGCATTGCTTATGATACTTCCACAAGTCAAGTAGGCTGTTCTGCGTGACAGTTCGTTTCGTTTGTACCACCTTGCAATGAGATAAAGGGCACCAGGGAAAAAGGCAGCTTCTACAAAGCCCAGAGCAAAACGTGCGACAAGGACACCATAATAGCTGAACATTTTCGGATAAGGCAGTAACTCATCTCGATGGAAGTGCTGTCACATGCCTTGTTGTAAAACCTGCAAAAAGTTGAGAGAACAGAAGAGGTTCTAGAGACTGAGCAAACCTGTACAGAACGAGACACCTCCCCAAACCATCACACAAAACGGCAAGTATATGGATGGTCTGCCGATCTGACTAAGGAACATATTGCTGGTATCATGCTGATTAGCGTAGCCAAGATGTGCACTAGATCAAGCTCACGAGGGTGTCTGCATGAGTATATATCCAACATAGAGTATTGAGAGGATGAACGCGAATTGTGATCCCTCTAGCCCCAGATCCTCTTCGAACCCATGGAGACGAGCAGCGCTAGAGGGGCATAAAGAGGTATAAGTGGGGAGAGTTGAGATATCAAAGGGACATGGTGTACGCGGCGTTGTTCCGGTCGATGTCTTGAGGATGATGGTTATTCAATGGACCGTCAATACTAGAACGGAGTCATGTACTCACAGTTCAAGATATAAATCAAGACAAGAATGCCCATTCGTATGTCCAGTTTACTAGTGAGACTTTTCTCCAGTTTTTCGCGAGCTTCAGATCCTCCGAATTGCGAATCTTCATAAGAGATGACGTGTAGGGCCAAGTCCGACAAAAACTTGTGATTTACCTGAATCTGGGAAGGGCACAAGAAGAGGACGGTCTTCCTCGCTGAGTCTCATCCTCGACCAGCAGGAGGGCAATTGCAAAGTGTGACAGTCATAAATAGAATTGATCATAAATGACTACCACACTCGCCTTGACAGACATTCCTCCAGATTACCACAGGATTATCTCTTCTACTCTCAAAATCACAGATGTCCAAAGTGTCCCGATCCCGGTTGGAATTCTTGCCTGCCAGCGTGGGTTTTTGGGGCCCCCTCTGATTAGGATCTAATCGTTTTTTGTAGGGGACCCTCTTCGAAAAGCCATTGATACAACTGTTGTGAGCGCCGACATCTACCAACCATCAACTGCCGATAATGGAAGGAAAGGCAAAAAAGCCGTCGTCGCTCCTACTCTACCCAGCTGTCCGATTCTTCTTGTGACTCTCCATGACACCGTTATTTTCCCCGAGGGCGGGGGTCAGCCGACAGATACAGGTCTGATCACTACTACTACAGACGGAAAACAATGGGAAGTTCTACAATGTAAGAGACACGGAGGTTGTGCTGTTCATTATGTTCCCGTCGAAGGCACCACAGTTGACGCGGCTCTTACATCCTTCAAACCTGGTGCCACTGTGGTTGCTGAACTTGGTGTCAAAGATTTTGAAAGACGGTATGACCATGTACGTTGGGAGTCACATATCTCTCCGATAAATCACTCAACGCAGGTGTAGATGTCAATGCATACTTCTCAACATCTGCTTTCGGCCCTCCTCGAAACTCGACTCAATCTCCCAACCCTCTCCTGGTCTTTGACATGTTATCCGCAACCGTGTTACGTGGAGCTTTCTAGAGGCGTGTCCCAGAAAGAGATAGCATCTATTCAGCTTGAAGCGAATAGATTAGTTTTTGAGGGCCGTCGGGTTTATGTTGAGGTGCAAGAACTCGATCGACATGAGTCTCAGTCCGTACTAAAGCTCGAGAATGGTCGATCTGTCGGCAAAGCATTACCTGAGGACTATACTGGTGGAGTGAAAAGGATTGTCGTCATTGACGGCGTCGATCGCAACCCGTAAGTGACACCTCAACATTTTGACAAGGGAACACTGATTGATTCTCTCTTCAGTTGCTGCGGTACACATCTTCCTTCAATCCATAATTTACAATTGTTCCTCCTTCCACATACTGAATCCCTGGCCCGCAATAATGCCAACTCAGGTTCGACAACCACTGTCCGACTCTACTTTCTCTGCGGCCCTCGTTTAATTCATCATCTCACAAACGTGCATACCCTCCTCACATCCACAGCCTCGGTTCTCAGTTCTGGACTTCCCGTAGTACCAGAACGAGTGCAACAAATCGTTGATGAACGTAGAAGGGCAGACAAGCGGGTCAATGATGTCGAGTCTGAATTAGCCGGCTGTATCAGCAAAGGTCTCGTAGATGAAATGATCAAGGATACCCAAAATGCGGCAGGACCATGGAAGAAACATCTACACAGGACGGACGATTCTTCCAACCCCCTCGGTTTTCTCTCTTCTATTGCCTTTGCCATCTCTGACGACGTCAGAGCGAGGGGAATAATTTCTTCCTATCTGATCGTACTATCCTCATCGCCTTCAGCACAGACACCTAACTCGTTAAATACCATTCTTGTGACAGGGTCCGATGAGCAGAAGGTAAAGGAGCTCGGCAATGTGCTAAAGGCCAAGCTGGGTATCAAAGGTGGAGGTAAAGGTTCTAGATGGAGTGGGAAATTGAGTGGAGTGTGGAAAGACACAAATGAAACTGTTGAAGTCGATAAGTACTTGCAGGGATTTAATAGTTAAATGGGTAGTAAAATACAAGATCAGGAACGAATACAGAGCGTGAGAGACAAGAGGTCCTCTAGAGTACAGTTCAAGAATGACGAGTCGTTGGTGTAATGAATAGTCGTTTCGACGGTATCATTTTTAGCTGAGATTCGGACAACAATAGGTTGCATCAGCAAGATAAGCTTTGATAAAGACGAAAAACATACCGAGTCAAATTTCGTCCTCCCCGCTGAATGTGCATTTGATTCACCGTCCGTCAAACCCAGTTCAACCTCCAATTCCTCCTGTTCAGAGTCAGAAATCAATTCACCAACGGGATGATTATCTCCTAATTCACCAAGGACATCGTCTATGCAATTGAGATCATATTCAGCTTCATTTGCTAGATCAGAATCTGACTCGTATTGAAGCGCTTCATCTTCGTACGTTTCGTCCACGGCCAACTCATTATCAGAATACTCGTCTTGAGCCTCATACTCCATTTCGTCTGAAGGTTCGTAGGATTCGTATTCTTCTGCTGTATTGAACTCGGGAGGATCCCAAGAGTCTTGATAAGCCGGATCAAATTCAGGTTCAGGTTCTATGGCTTGATGAAACCCAAAGCGAAAAGGTTCGCCATCCTGTTCTTCCTCTAAACATGAATCAAAGAGCGAATCCTCGACATCTTCTCCTTCTTCTATCGTAGGGTCAAGTTCCGAATCTCCATATCCTTCTTCCATATATTCCAAATCCGAATACCCTCCTTCAACACTAATATCATCATATTCCGGATCATGATTGTCCATCCATACTTCCTCTTCTCCCTCAAGACCTTCTAATTCAGGATCAACAACCGGACTCGAGTCGAACTCGTTCCAGTCAGGTACAAAAAGGTCATCCCCAGGGAAAGGGAAATCCACGAATTCAGAGGCGTTGGCATTAACCTCAATATCTTCTTCCTCAGAAGGAAGATATTCGCCACCGTCGGATGAAACGTCGTCTTGATCTGTATGACTTTGGATGAACTGAAAACGGCATGTTGGACAATTTAAGTGCTAGAAGGGACCAGTAACCTTGATATACATATAAATATGAATATACAACATACATGCGTCTTGATCCATTCAATCAAGCTAGAGAAAAAAAAGCAATCAACGAATTGAGTTATTGAAAAAGATAAGGAATTTCTCACTCTTTGCGACAAAACAAATGTCCACATCCTTCAATTTTTGTGATACCGTTCTCTTCATCATCTTCCTTAACTTGCAAAATTTCCAGAAACGGAACGAGACAGATAGGGCAATTATCCTCTAGAGAGACCTGCTCTTTCGAAAGAACAGGTAGATCTTGAATAAATGTTCTGACTGCTTCAGAGTCGGTAGAGGATTGAAGAACGCTCTGGACCAGTCGAAGCGCAGCAGCACTTGGTATGAAGCCGTCCATTTCGCATCCGTGATTTGGGTCGCAGAATACAAACAATGTCAGAAGGAGCCTGATGGATAGGTAACCCTCAAGATAGAATCTTTGTTTAGATGTCCGGAATGATCAATGTTTGACCCGCAAGCGCAAGGCGCGTCCCAGTCACGTGTTTCCACCTCTTTTTTTAGGTTCAAGATTCCGCGACAAGCTAGTGCTAAGACGCGGAGGAGATGTATCTATGGGAGGCATAAAACCTGGGTAGAAAGTTGTGGGAAAATCTTTCCAGTAGATGGTTGGGATAGGAGTGTGTTCGGAAGTTATAACAGTAGTTAGAAAAAACTATTGGTTCATTACACCTGAGCAGTTGGTGCCATAGGGACCTCGTCCTCAGATTTCCCCTCAGAACAGCTTTCCAGGGGCCTGTCATTACCGACAAGTTTTTGTCAGGCGGGGAGGCCTATTCCTGACTTGGTGTACGCGTCGGATTCTGTGAGGGTCTTAAGTCCCACATGTTTCCATCTTTTTTTTGGATTCAGTATTTACTTTTCGCAACACGCAAGTTGGTAATAAGACACAGAGGCCCAATGTCATGGGTGGGCGGAATTTGCACGTGCTTTCATCACAGGGCCCTGGGCAATGCCTAATTGGTCATCCCCCTTTCTTATTGAAAACACCAGGGTTGATATATGCAATGAAAAAACGGACGAGGAGATGAATTCACCGTTCAGTGTTTGAGACAATGATGCGATCCGCATACATTCCTCATTTTTTATATTGAAATGTGCCAAGGCAAGGAGGGACAATAGAACTTTTGAGTCTTAAGCCATTGTAACCACGTTCACACATGTGATGACCAATTGTGAATTGAACTGCAAGCAACTATCTTCCAGTAGCTCTTTGCCCACATCAATGGCACCTGTTGAACATATGTTGTAGAACTGTGAGGGTACGCTACATCATCTGATGTAATCAGTTTCCTACTAGTTAGATATAATCAGATACATACAAAGTGCATATTTACATCTACCAACAAGGTAATATCTTGTGGCTGCCAAATTGTGAGTTCAAACATTCAATGCCGTGACTATATTTATATTGATGCATTGATTCAGGGTTATTGGCTCTCTGAAGCTGCACATGTGTATTACACACCTGATCGCCCTAAAACGGATTTTAACCGTCTCTCGGAGTGCCTTACCCCCCGATCCCGGGTTCATTTAATCCGGTCCCTCTCCTCCGTTTTTTTGTCCTTCTCTTTCACCTCTCTTCGAATAATGTCGTCGCCAAATGAAAAAGATACCGATCACGATCAAGATGTCTGGACTAGTCCCAAAATCGAGCAAGCGCAGGATGCAGAGTTTGGTGGTCCCGAGGCAAGAAGAAAACTCGAAAGAAGGCTTTTGCTCAAATTGGATTTAAGAATGAGCATCATGGTTGTCATTTACATTCTCAACTATGTACGTTTTTTCTTCGAGAAATGCTTCTGGAATGGTGTTCTTGATCGAGCTTATGCAGGTTGATCGTAATAATGCGGGGTAAAGTGATGTTGGATGATGTGATTTCTTTCAAGTGTCTGAATGTTGATCGACAGTGCCGCACGTTTACGTGGGTTTGAGAGGGATCTTGGACTCAAAGGACAAGAGTTTGCCACCATCTTGTCCATTCTCTATGTTGGTTACATCATCATGCAGATTCCTTCGTCAGTGCTTTCGGTTTTCCCTTACAAAAAGTTGATGATGATAAATTTTTTTGCAGAAACATGTTCCTCAACTGGATGGGTAAACCTTCTTTATACCTCCCGACGTGCATGATCATCTGGGGTATGATCTCCTGCCTTACTGGTAAGTGGCACATGAAGAATTATGATGTCTGGTGGTTGATGATGATGATTCTCAGGGGTAACTCAGAAGTGGGTATCTCTCTATCTCGTTGGCTCTCATTTGTTGAATTAGTGGTTCAGTTTTGTTGGGGCGCTTTTAACACGCTTCTTCCTTGGTTTTGTGGAAGCAGCCTTTTTCCCTGGGGCGCTTGTGTGTGGTCTTGTACATTCTGCCACGGAGGAAACTGATCCATGACTATAGTTCCTATTGTCCAAGTGGTACAAACGCGAGGAGTTGGGACTGAGGACAGGGATTCTGTATTGCGGCAATATTATCAGCAATGCATTTGGATCGCTGATAGCTTCGGGTATCTTGAGTGGGATGGAGGGGAAGCTTGGACACACAGCTTGGCGGTAAGTGGACATGAGGTATTTTTTAATGAGAAGTGATGTTGGGTCTAGATGGTTGTTCTACATTGAGGGAGCGCTTACGATGGGGGTTGCGGCTATGGCGATATTTATTTTACCTGATTTTCCGACAACGACACGTTGGTTGAAACCACAGGAACGAGCGCTTGCGATTAAGCGAATGGAGGAAGATGCGGGTGTGGGAGACGAGGAGGAGACGGAACAAGGGAAAGGAAGTGGGTTGGTGATGGCGGTGACGGATTGGAAGGTATGGTGGCTTGCAGTGGCACTGACGTCGCAAGTGGTTGCGCTGAGCTTCAATGCGTATTTCCCAACACTGTCGGCAACGATGGGATTCAATCCGACGGTAACGTTGTTGCTGTGTGCCCCTCCATTTGTATTTGCGGCGATTGTGACGTTTGCGTTGAGTAGGTAGGTACAAGAGGAGGTAGGTAAATGGAATGAATTTACTGAAGGACAGATAGGTCATCTGACAGATATGAGGAGCGGTTCTGGCATATCTCGGGGTCGCTTGGATTGGGGATAGTTGGGTTTATAATTGCGATTTCGACGATGAATCTAGGGGCTCGATATGTATCTCTGTAGGTTGGCGTGGCCATCATATTTGGGTGGGCTTGAGCTGATGCATGCAGGTTCCTCATGGCGCAGTCGTATGCTGGGTTTGTGGTATTTTATGCATGGATGAGTAACTCGTTCCCCCGGCCACCGTCGAAGAGGGCGGTGGCACTTGCGCTGATGAATGCGTTCTCGCAGCTGGGGAATGTTGCTGGGTCGTGAGTGCGATAGACTGAATGATTTGGGTGAGAAACTGAGACGGAAAGAGCAGATACGTGTGGCCGACAGCCTGGGGACCGACGTACCGGAATTCGTATGGGATTTGCATTGGGACATGTGGACTGACTGTTGGGATGCTATGGATGTACCGAGAGCACCTGAAGAGGCTGAATAGGGAGCTGGAGGAGAAAGGAGAGCAGTTCCGATATATGTTATAAAACTATTAATAGACACACTACTGCATCTGGCCATCATGCACTCACTCAGGCATCTTTCTCGCCAGCTCAATGGCTTTGGTAGAACTCGTTCCCCGGACTCTCCGCCCGCCTCCGCCCGCCAGACCCGTCCGACTTCCCTTCTTTGTCCTTCCCCGCCCGCTCCCCGTCCCGAGCCCAGCCACCTCGTCCGCCTCGCCCGCCTCGTCTGCACCAAGCTCACCGCTGCATGGGCCGCCCTCCGCTCACGGCCGGGCTCATTTCGCCAGGTGCCGTCGGACTCGGCTCGCAGGAACCATTTTGGAGTAAAAACTCTGGTGCTCGATCTGGACGAAACTCTCATCCATTCAACATCACGCCCAATTCCTTCCAGAACTTCTTTCTTCCCAACCACCACCATCCCCTCTCCAGCTCACACAGTCGACGTCGTTCTCGCTGGGAGACATGCCCAGTATCATGTCTACAAGCGTCCATTTGTAGACTTTTTTCTCCGTACCGTCCGTCCCCCATCTCCTCTCTGTTCTCGTTGCTCATTTTCATCACAGGTCTCTGGATGGTATACTCTTGTCATATTCACAGCGTCTATGAAGGAATATGCAGATCCCGTCATAGACTGGCTAGACGCAGGCCGAGGCATTCTCGTCCAGCGACTCTTCCGAGATGTATGTTCTTCCCTTTCCTTTCGCTATCCACTGCCTTACTCTCCCTGCCCAGTCCTGCACCCAGCTACCAAACGGCTCATACACAAAGGATCTATCGCTCATCGAACAGGATCTTTCACGAGTCTGCCTCGTCGACAATTCCCCCATCAGTTACAACGTCAATCAAGGTCCGTTTTCCCCCTCTCCTCCTACACCCCTGACCGCCCTCTCCCAGCCAACGGAATCCCCATCGAGGGCTGGACTGATGATCCCTCCGACCAAGCTCTACTGGACTTGCTACCTGTTCTCGATTCCTTAAGATTCACAAAAGATGTACGCCATATCCTCGGTCTTCGTTCCGCCGGTCTCTATCCACCCCCATCATAACCACTATATAACTGCCCTATCTAATTACCTTCTCTCAGACTTTTCAGTGGATAGTATCCCGTGTCTTTATCTGTATTTTACATCTTTCTGTACTGCTGCATACCCATTCAATCAATATGATAATACAGTTCAATAGAAGCTTGTTGGCAAGAGAGGAAAAGAGGTATTGGCGGTAAACAGAGACACTGTGGTGGTCTCCTTAAGTGAGTCTACGAATGAGGCAGTCCTTGATGCGATCTCATTTACATCGCCAAATGAGCTTGTAATTCCCGCAGTTGTGTTTCCTCATCCTCCTCGACGACTGCCATTGGTTGTCGAACTAGACAATGTTTTCAGTGTTGAGCGACATGCAATGACACTTCTATAGCAAAAGCTCACCGCTTGTTGGTAGTTTATGAGTGTCGGCTGGTATATGCAGAGGTACATGGTCTGCGCCTGCTAGACGTTCGTTCAGAACCTCTTCCTCTAGACCATTAAGCTCCGCAAGTAGCTCCTCCTGAGCCCAGTCGAGTCAGCCCATAACCCTCTACCCACAACAAAAAAACAACCTACCTCTTCTCCAGGACTCGCAAGGGGATTCGAAGCAATCGCGTTCGAAATCTCATCTGCAATCCCTCTTTGTTCTGTAATCTGGTCCATCGTATCCGCGACTTTATCAGCATCCAAATTTCCATGTATCACCCGAAGTGCATCTGCACCCTTTTTCATCACGGCTAGTGTTTCTGCATTAAGGTTCGCTGATTCGAGTGTGTTGACTTGCATTTCGAGTTGGAGTCGTGTACCACTTATACGTTCGAGTTCATTTTCGTGCGCTTTTTTGCGCTTGAGAGCCATTGTAGCGACTTGTTTTTCCAACCGACGACAGCACAAAAGAGTTCAATGGCGTTGAGTCCCCCTACACATAGAAAACTCACTTGATTTATTCGAAACAGCATTCGACTTGGCTACTTTAAGCTCCTCGTCAATCTTCTTCTGCAGATGATCTTCTTTCTTCTCAAGTAAAATCAATTGCTGTCGGAGTTGGACTATCGAATCCCTTGCAGCCGCCTTGGGATCCTTTCGTCCGCCAAAGTAATTCATAAAGCTTGCTAACATGGTGTATACGGGTCAATTATGTTCGTGTTCAAACAAAATAGAGCTGCAAAGAGAGTCTAGGGTAATGAGCACAATTGCGGTGTTAGTGCAAGGTAAGGGCAGCAGGAGCACCAGTCCTTGTCCAATAAGGGAATGTACGTGACTTAGTGTAATAACTCGATCAAATCAATTATTAGTTGTCATTAGAGTTGAAAAGGGGTATGTGACACGAATACAAAAAATAGACAAAGAACAGTACAAGGCGACTGTTCAAGATGTTCTAGTTAGTTAGGTCAGTCCTCCTTTTCGTCATCACTGGAAAATGCATTGAGTAGAGGTCACAACGGATATGATAGAAAAACAGACTCGTCATCACTACGTTCATCAGCAGCACCCTTGCCTGAAACCACGCGCCAAGCCACACGACAAATCATCCAAAACCATATACATTGCATCAACTGGGGACGCGATAACGTAAGAACAGGCGGCAAACTTGAAAAAACAGCAAAGTGGGCCAACCTCGAGGGCGAGAAGCAATGTGCAAAATGCACCCAAGGCAGGTTTGGTCAAAAAGTGACCCCTTTCGACGGACCAGCCATATTTTATGAGTCTGGGGGCATCGACGATGGCAGACTTTATGACTGAGATGAAGAGGAAGTGGCGGGTGACGAGCCAGGACAACAAAAACCAGCCAAAGATAGCATCGGTGGCAAATTGGCTGACTTGGAGGTAGCGCAGCATCTTTGCGAGCTGAGGATGGCGTCATCGGCAGATCGGGGCGCAGATCTTGATCACTCACCGGCAGAAAGATGTCACACCAATCCATGAGCACCATGATCAGAGCGCCAACGCGAGTAAAGTTAGTAAAATAGCTTGTCCACATAAGAATAACAGTGATAATATGGTGTGTCATCATCTGCGCATGGTCTTTGCGCCGAGCTTCAGCATTGAGAATCAATATTTGATGAAGATAAAACGCAGTCTGAGATAGATAATAGAATTTGAACGGGCCAGCAAGCGGAATGTGAGGATAGTTGAGCCACAGGTCGGTGGGGTCCAGCACCCGCGTCGGAAGATTTCTGTGGATGTACTGACCGATGCATGAGACACCGATCTCCTTTCGGGAGTGAGCCTGGACGTACAAGACCATAACACCACTGCAGTGAATAATACACCACAGACCAGCCCTGCTCCGCAAATCTGAGTACACTCCTATCCAGATGTTGCATCTCCTTTCGTGTGTACTGAGTTTTTCCAAACCCGTTCGGAGACGCATGCCCATTGCCAATGTGTCCGTTCCCGTTTGAGATAGGTTTATTCTTGACACTCCGTTTGAGATCTCTAGTCAATTTCCACCGAGCAAAAGGCTCAAAAATACAGAGCCTAAATCCGTCCCTGAGAACAGCCATTAGGGCGATAAGAGAGATGACAATGCAAATGTCAAGTTTGCCAGCATTGTAGTAGGCGGAATGGGGGAATGAATCGGTGGGGCTGGGTGTGTCTGTGGGGTGCTGGAGGACGACAAAGGGAGCGAGCACATCTAGAAGGCCTTGAAGGGCAGCCATGAAGGGCAGAGACAAAGGCAGGGTCTGAAAGGAGAGAACCAGAAGCCACGTTCGATTATCCTGCCTTAGACCTATTTATTCCTCGATCCCTCCCGTGGGAACTTTTTCTGTCTCTCCTTCTCTCCAATGTCCCAGCCCAATTCCACCCTCTACATCAACAATCTCAACGACAAATTAAACACAGACGAGCTCAGGCTCCAGCTCTATGCCCTCTTCACTACACATGGAAAAATTATTGACATCGTCGCTTCCAAGAGCGGCAGAATGCGCGGTCAGGCTTTTCTTGTCTTTGCCGATCTCGCAGGCGCCACTGCTGCCATGCGCGCCTGCACCGGTATGATGTTCTACGACAAGCCCCTTGTGCGCTCCAAACTTCCCTTCTCTGGCTTGTCTTTACTTAGTCTATTTCCAGCGAATTAGTTATGCAAGAACCAAGTCGCATGCTACCCTTCGAAGAGAAGACCCCAACTTTGTTCCTCCGCGTCTAGTACACATTGACCGTCTACCGTCCAGTCAAATAAATGGAAAGCGACCAGCAGAAGGTGATGCTGCAGACCACGAGCGCACGTTGAAACGCGAAAAGTCTGATGACTCTGATGAGGAAATGGAAATAGAGGATGACGACGATGAAGACGGCTCGAAAACTCCAAACAAGACTTTATGTACGTCTTGTCGCATTGCTCGAATACTTTGGCTTCACGATACACATTCCAAAAGCGGAAACACCCTCCACAATTCCCCAGCAGGTGTCGACACCTACTACACGCTTGCTGTGCATGAATCTACCAGAAGAAGTCACAGGCGATGTACTCTCAGTTCTATTCCAGCAGTATGTCTTGATCATTTTCTCCGGCTTCCATGTTTTCTATCAAATAAAAGACACCCAGGTCTACAATCAATTCAGGTCGCCTGGTCGCCAATCCCAAATGCTACTGGTGCACGCGTGAAAATGGCTCAAGTTGTATACGAAAATTCCGATCTCGCGACTACAGCGAAAAATGGACTAGATGGATTTCTGCTCAAAAAAGACTGGCAGATGTCTGTGTCATATATCTGAATTCTACGTTACTACGCCAAGGCCTCGGATAATTTCTTCGCAAGAGGTTCCGCAGAGGCAGGATTTTGACCTGTGATAAGCTTTCCATCTACGACGACGTGAGGCTGCAATTATACAATGCTTGTCAATCCACCGTATCCGAAGACATTAATATGAATACGCACCTCCCAGTCTTTGGTTTTCTCATAGAGGCCTCCCAATTCCTTGATCTTGTCCTCCAAAAGGAAGGGGACAGACTAATCGTTGTAATCATTGTAAGAAATCACTTTGAGTGTGAAACGTTGGGCGTCACAGTACCTTGACACCGCCGGCAGTCTCTTCTTCCGTGTTGGAGAATCCGGTAACTTTCTTGCCAGAAAAGATTGATTCTCCATTTTTCCGAGCGCCGACGAGGGCACTATAAGACATACAAATGAGTCACAGAGATATGGATGGAACCAGAAAACTCACGCAGGACCATGGCAGACAGCTGCAACATACTTGTCTCCACTCCAGAACGCTTCAATGAGCCTGGCACAATCCGGATCAGCAGCCAAGTCGATAACTGGCCCATGTCCTCCGACAAAAAAGATGGCAGCATAATCATTTGCATTGACTTCGGTCAAGGATTTAGCTGTAGCTTGCTTGGCCAAAACTTTCCCATCAGTTTGAAATTTTAACGCATGTTCATCCTTGGCGTTCGTAGCAGCCTGTAATATATATAAACACTGTGAATATGGGGCACTTCAAGATAGAACACACGGCAACACTGTTGGAGTCAACGGGGAATGTTTTCTTGGGGGACGCAAAATCGATCTCGAAATTTGGAGCCAGCACATAATAAGGGTGCGCGGCCTCAGAGAGCCAAAAACCCTGAATTCGTGTGTCAACACAGTCAAGACGATAGGCATCTCAACTCACAGTATGGCCACCGGTCAATGTCTTGTTGGCAGAGGTAAATACGAAAAGGATGCGAGGTGCCATTATGATAGATAGATAGAGTCACTGAGACATTCCAGTTCTTATATACAACTCGTCATCGCATTACTCATCATGTGGTATAATCAGTTCCCACCAGAAAATATGTTACAAATCATTTCAACATATTCATTCCACTCGATTCAAAAGCTTGAAATGAAGATGAAGCTTTGATAAGAGATGACGTACGGCAATCACCGCAAAACGTCTCAAGTACTTTGCAAAAGTTCCTCCATCTGACCATCATGTCTTCGTTCTTTGGCTTGTGAGTGGAGTGCTCCTGTCTCTATTTTTGCACGTTCCTTCACAACCCTGACTATAAACAGAGGCAAAACGCGCACGTTCAAGCCGCGTAAAGACATACCAGAAGGCACAAAACAATACCAGTTACGGAAATATGCAGAAGCTACACTGGTAAGAATATGCAGCAATTCTAAATTGACCAAATCTCATAAAAACATTATCATCTTCCGATGTTCTCGACGGGCCCCACGATTCTTTCTATTCTACCGTTATATGTCAGGGGTCGGGAAATTTGAGGATGGCAGTTCTGCTTCCTGAGGGCGAGGATGTGAATGAGTGGTTGGCTGTCCATGGTGTGTAGTCCTAGTCGAATTCCTACAGTAGAGCAGCTGGTTTACTGGAGTTTAGCGGTTGATTTTTTCAACCATTTAAACATGTTGTATGGAACTGTGACCGAGTTTTGTATTCCCCAAGAAGTTCGCTGTTATTCCCTTCACTGTTTGGTTCCACCTAATTTGGCAGTGTCCTGTTATGTCTGCTGGTCCTCGGTTCGTTGGCCTGTTCCCTGATCCCATTTATCGCTGTGTACATGCGCAAATTATGCGCAAATAGGTATGAATATCTATGGGAAGATGGTGTGAAGTTTAGACGCGCTACGAAACTTCCCGCTCCGGAGTATGTTGACACGCTAATGAACTGGGTGCAGAGTATTTTGGATGACGAGGCTGTATTCCCAAACAAGATAGGTAGGTATCTTGGAAATCCTTCTTCATTGTGTTGACGGATTTCCATCCTCAATAGGTATACCTTTCCCTCGCACCTTTAGGGAAACTGTGCGAACTATCTTTCGTCGCTTGTTTCGTGTCTACGGGCATATCTATAGCAGTCATTTTGACCAGATATGCGCGCTGGGTATTGAAGGTTTGAGTCCTCTCTATGTTAATCACTATCTGAGCTCAGTTTCTTACCTTGTTGTCGACCAGCACATCTCAATACCAGCTACAGACATTTTTTTCTGTTTGTGAATGAGGTATCGCACTTCTTCATGCTACAGAGAATTTCTCATTATCGTATTTCCAGTTTGACCTCGTTGATAAAAAAGAACTCGCCCCCTTGAGTGAGCTTAATGATGCCATCCTAGTTGAGGATAAAGGGCCTTGAGGCTTTGATTATCCTTGTATCATAGACCAATAATGCCTCTTTGCCTTTGGACTTTTCTTGCGAGATGATAAAGTTGACTGGGTGTGTACAGGTGGTTTGGACCAACTTTCGAGACAAGGTTGTCTAGGCAGGAAAGCCGTTGTTGTCTTTGTTGAAAATAAGTTTACTTGTTTTTCTGTTGTCTCAAAATGGATTATTGTAAGTACGTTATTGTTATCTTATTGTCTACACTACATACCTGTGTCCCTCTTCATATGAAGTTAGTAGTGTAACAGCATATTGTTGTTGGTATTCATTTCGAGTCTGTTTTGGATCTCCCAATCTTCTGTTCTCCATTTCATCTTCATTCCTATCATGAGAAGTTTCATATTAGTCATTGTAGCATAAAAGCAGCCATATAACCATTTAATATATATACTCTTATACTCTTATTTCTACTGAAGTTCAACTCACTTTGTTCAGACTTTAGGTGTGTATCTAAGTAGTTCTTTGTTAGTAATAAATTGACTCACTTTGTTTGGATTTCAGGCACTTGCCTGTTGATTGTTGAGTTTCAACTGTGCACTCTCCTTCCCTGCCTGCATCCTTTGTTACATATCTCTTTTGAGTTATTTCCTCTTTGCATGTCTGATATTTGAAAAGAAAAGAAAATGATCAAAGAAATTTTGTTCAAGGATGCTAATTCATGATAGAGGGCAAGTGAGGAGTAGAGGAGAAAAGAGCATAATTAATTAAGCATAAGGAACTATAGTGTAGTAACTAGAACTTATATGGGGCTCAACTAGTAATGCATGAG